>ENA-OQIM01000762-OQIM01000762.1-human-gut-metagenome-genome-assembly--contig:-NODE-762-length-11920-cov-2.928602_pt1 | contig 11920 bp, 12 predicted proteins | sample MGYA00242579_ERZ504744 | MGnify/ENA primary metagenome ERZ504744 (study PRJEB26092, sample SAMD00036441) | human gut metagenome | host: Homo sapiens | study: EMG produced TPA metagenomics assembly of...
AGAGTCCTTGTCAAATTTAATTTTGGTTACTGTTCACTGGTAATATCCCGCGAGGTGTTTTTTGTGAGCGAAGGTCACCTACAGAACCTGCCACTGGCAGCTTCTTACGGATGCTTGGCAACAGAAAACCCGAGATATACCGCGCGAATTTATGCGATTAGCATAAATTAAGTTTTGCGAAGCAAACGATACTCCTTGGGCATTGCACAAGGAGGTTCATATTTCCTGCATCGCGAAGCGTGTTATTGAAAACGGAGTGAACAGTAACAATTTTTGAGTAGCTCAAAAGGAGAAATAAAAACGAGTATTGACATAAAAAAACTAAAGCCATATAATAGTTAGGCAACTAATGGATAGCGACCTAACTATTATATGGCTTTGCAATAGTATGGGTATTGATTTTAGGAGGTGCGGCGAGATAGACGAGGAAATGAAACAGAAGCTGAATGAGATGTATGTAGGCAGGCTGATACATATTTTATCCCATACAATGAAACGGCATAATCCGGCAGAGGTGATGGAGAATGACGATCTGACGACCATGCAGAAGCATGTGCTGAAATTTATCCTTCTGGAAACCATGCACAGAGATCTCTATCAGAAAGATATTGAAGAGGAATTCCAGATCAGGAAACCTACAGTAACAGGGATCCTGAAGCTGATGGAGAAGAACGGTTACATTTACAGAGAGAGTGCGAAACAGGATGCACGCCTGAAACAGATCATTCCCACAGAGAAAGCAGAGAAGATTCGTCCTGCAATCTTAAAGAGTATTGAAGAAGGCGAAGCCAAAATGCTCCGGGGAATTCCGAAGGAGGATGTGGAACTGTGCAAACAGGTTCTCTGGCAGATGTATGAAAACCGGAAAAAATCCTGCGATAGCAGGAATGATTTTTAACAGAAATAACGAGACATAAGGAGGACATTGACGAAGATGAATAAGAAACTTTTACGTTCAGTCCGGGAATACAAGAAGCAGTCTGTACTGGCTCCGGTCCTTGTAATCCTGGAAGTACTGATGGAAGTTCTGATTCCTCTGGAGATGGCGAAGATTATCGACGTAGGTATTGCAAACGGAGATATGAGCTATATCATCCAGCGTGGAGTCATCCTTGTTGCAATGGCAATGCTTTCCCTGTTCTTCGGCGTACAGGCCGGAAATATGGCGGCAGTTGCAGCAGCAGGATATGCGAAGAATTTACGACACGATATTTTTTATAAGGTGCAGGATTTTTCCTTTAAAAATATCGACCACTTTTCAACATCAGTCTGGTCACACGACTGACCACTGATATCACAAATGTACAGCAGGCATACATGATGAGTATCCGCCTTCTTGCCAGGGCACCGTTTATGATCATCCTGTCATGGATTATGACACTGACGATCAACAAACCGATCGCAATGCTTTTCCTGATAGTTGTTCCTGTCCTTGGCGGTACACTGATCTTTATTGCGAAAAAGGCACATCCGCATTTCATCAAGGTATTTGATGAATATGACAACCTGAACAATTCCGTTCAGGAGAATGTAAATGCCTCACGTGTAGTTAAGGCTTTCGTAAGAGAGGACTATGAGATTGAGAAATTCCATGGAATTTCCAGATATGTTTATAATCTGTTTACTAAAGCAGAGAAAATCGTTGCATGGAACTCACCGGTTATGATGTTTGTCATGTATACTGTAATCATTATCATTGTTGCAATTGGCGGAAGAGGTATTGTTCTCGGTGGCATGGAAACCGGTGAGCTGACAAGTATCATTGTCTACGCACTTCAGATTCTCATGTCCCTGAACATGGTAACTTTCGTGTTTGTTATGATCATGATAGCAGAAGCATCCACAGACCGTATTGTAGGGGTTCTGGATGAAGTTCCTGAAATGCAGGATAAAGCTGATGCAGTAAAGAATGTGGCAGATGGTTCCATTGACTTTAATCATGTAGATTTCAGCTATGCAGGAGAGGGAGGAAATCTTTCCCTGAAGGATGTAAATCTTCATATTAAATCCGGTCAGACAGTAGGTATCATCGGCGGAACCGGAAGTGCAAAGTCTACCCTGGTGCAGCTGATCCCCAGACTCTATGATGTCACAAAGGGTAATGTCCAGGTGGGAGGCGTGGATGTACGCAACTACAATCTGGAAGTACTTCGTGACCAGGTTTCCATGGTACTTCAAAAAAATGTGCTGTTCTCAGGAGCATCTATGACAATATTCGCTGGGGTGATGAACATGCCAGTGAGGAAGAAGTTCGGAGGGTCTGTAAGCTGGCCCAGGCAGATGGATTCGTCAGTGAGTTCCCGGATGGCTACGATACAATGATCGTTCAGGGCGGTAACAACGTATCCGGCGGTCAGAAGCAGCGTCTGTGTATTGCAAGGGCTCTTCTCAAGAAACCGAAGATCCTGATCCTGGATGACTCTACCAGTGCAGTAGATACAAGAACAGATGCCCTGATACGTAAGGCTTTCCGCGAGGAGATCCCGAACACAACAAAGATTATTATCGCACAGCGAGTTTCTTCTATTGAAGATGCAGATCAGATCATCGTACTGGATGACGGTAAGATCGCAGGTGTGGGTACTTCAGAAGAACTGCTGAAGACAAATGATATTTACAGAGAAGTATATGAATCACAGGTCAAAGGAGGCGGAGACGATGAATAAGAAGAAAAAATTAGATCAGAACACCATCCAAACTGCCAAAAGACTTCTGAAATATATGACAGGAACCCATAAGATACAGTTTATCATCGTATTTATCTGCATCTTTATCAGTTCCGCAGCAAGTATTGCAGTATCCCTGTCCCTGAAATTTCTGCTGGATGACTTTATCATCCCGCTGATCGGACAGACAGATCCGAACTTTGCAGAACTCTATAAGGCACTTGCAGTCCTTGGCTGTATTTTTGCACTTGGTGTGATTGCCACATTTATTTATACCCGAATGATGGTTTATATCGGTCAGGGTGTGCTTAAAAGTGTCCGTGATGATATGTTCGAGCATATGCAGACTCTTCCAATCCGCTATTTCGACCAGAATACAAACGGATCTGTCATGAGCCTCTATACTAACGATACAGATACCCTGCGACAGATGATCAGTCAGGCGATCCCACAGGCACTGATGGCACTGTTTACGATCGTGGTTACCTTTATTTCCATGTTACTGTTAAGTCCGCTGCTTACGATTCTGGCAGTTGTGATCATTTTTATTATGCTGAAGGTTACCAGTAAGATTGGTTCCAACAGTGGCAAATATTTCATCCGTCAGCAGGTATCTCTGGCAGATGTGACCGGTTTCGTGGAAGAACGAATGAATGGTCAGCGTGTGGTAAAAGTTTTCAACCACGAAGATAAATCAAAAGAAGAATTCGACAAACTCAACGAAGCACTCTTCGAGAGTTCTGCAAACGCCAATAAATACGGAAACATGATGGGACCTGTGATCGGTAACATCGGTAACCTGCAGTTCGTACTGACAGCAGTACTTGGGGGACTTCTCTCTGTAACAGGTGTGGGCGGCATCACCCTCGGTGTTATGGCTTCCTATTTACAGTTCACCAAGAGCTTTACCCAGCCATTCATGCAGGTGGCACAGCAGTTTAATGCCATTGTTATGGCACTTGCAGGTGCAGAACGTATCTTCAGGCTCATTGACGAGAAGCCGGAAGAGGATGAAGGTTACGTAGAACTTGTTAATGCAAGAAAGGATGCCAACGGCAATATCACAGAATGCAAAGAGAGAACAGGCATGTGGGCATGGAAACATCCACATTCTGCAGATGGTTCCGTTACTTATACAGAACTGACAGGAGATGTCCGATTCGAAGATGTTACATTCGGATATAACCCGGACAAAGTTATTCTGAAAGACATCAGCCTCTTCGCCAAACCGGGACAGAAACTTGCTTTCGTAGGCTCCACAGGTGCAGGAAAGACAACCATCACAAATCTGATCAACCGTTTCTACGATATTCAGGAAGGTAAGATCCGTTACGATGGAATCAACATTACCAAGATTAAGAAGGACGACCTGAGACGTTCTCTGGGAATCGTACTTCAGGATACTCACCTGTTTACAGGAACTATTAAAGAAAATATCCGCTACGGTAAACTGGATGCTACAGATGAGGAAGTATACGAGGCAGCAAGACTGGCTCATGCAGACCAGTTTATCAAAATGCTTCCAAAAGGTTACGATACCATGTTAAGCGGAGACGGTGAGGAACTGTCCCAGGGACAGCGCCAGCTTCTCTCCATTGCAAGAGCAGCAGTAGCCAATCCGCCTGTACTGATCCTGGATGAAGCAACCTCAAGTATTGATACCCGTACAGAGAGTATTGTACAAAAAGGTATGGATAACCTGATGAAAGGCCGTACTGTATTTGTGATCGCCCATCGACTTTCAACCATCAGAAACAGCGATGCCATCATCGTACTGGATCATGGAAAGATCATTGAAAGAGGCGACCATGAAGACCTCATTAAGTTAAAAGGAACTTATTATCAGCTTTATACCGGTAAGCTGGAATTGTCATAAGGAACTATCAGAAAGACTGCAATTATTTCAGAACATGAATAATTGTGGTCTTTCTTTGCGGGCGTTGCGTTTTCTGCGTTATAATGCTATGATCGTACAGGTATGTGGATCACAGATGATGAAGTTCCGGTTTACGGATAAAAAAGAAAAATTATGCAGCAGCAAGGGAGAGATATACGATGGTAAAGATAGATCTGATCACTGGTTTTCTTGGTTCAGGGAAGACGACGTTTATCAGGAAGTATGCGCAGTATCTGATGGATGCTGGTAATAATATTGGAATTCTGGAGAATGATTACGGGGCTGTGAATGTGGATATGATGTTGCTTCAGGATCTGATGGGAGAGAACTGTGAGCTGGAGATGATCTCAGGAGGGTGTGATAAGGACTGCCACAGGAGGAGATTTAAGACGAAACTGATTGCTATGGGTATGTGCGGTTATGACCGTGTGATCGTGGAGCCGTCTGGGATTTTTGATGTGGATGAGTTCTTTGATATTCTTCATGAGGAGCCGTTAAATCGTTGGTATCAGATTGGGAATGTGATTGCAATTGTGGATTCTAAGCTGGAGCGTGATCTGTCAGAGGAGGCGGATTTCATTCTGGCTTCTGAGGTGGCAGATGCCGGATGCATTGTGATGAGCAAGAGCCAGGACGCATCACCCGAGGAAATCCAGGGTACGATTGAGCATGTGAATCAGGCGTTGGAGAAGGTTCATTGCAGCAGGAGATTTCATTGTGAAATGAATGGTGTGGATACTGCTGATGTTATCCACAAGAATTGGGATGAGATGTCGAAAGAGGACTTTGACCGGATTGCATCCTGTGGATATGTGATGGCAAGCTACCGGAAACCGGAGTTTGAGGCAGAGGATGCCTTTACTTCTCTGTACTTTATGAATGTGAAGATGACTGAGAAGGAGCTTCGGGAAGCAGCTGAGAAGATTCTGTCTGATCCTGAATGCGGGCGTGTGTTCCGGATGAAGGGATTTATGAGAGTAGACAGTGACAGCGAAGACGGTTCTGGACTATCTGCATGGGCAGAGTGCGATAGACGGCAGTGGATTGAATTAAATGCTACGAAGAATGAAATTACAATCCGACCGCTTCATGTAGGACAGGAGGTCCTGATCGTGATTGGAGAAGAACTGCATGAGGAGAAAATTAAATCCTATCTGAAAATCTGAGATTTGAACGCAGGTCGCGAAGCGGATTGCGAATGTCTGCTTTACTTTATAAAAAAGGGCACTTGAAAAATCAGGTGCCCCATTGTATAATCTACTTAGAAGATGACCGGAAGCGTGTTCCGGTTGCCCTCTGTGATTAATTATAATGTTAAAAAGAAAGTAAGCATCTCACTTTGAGCGGGGGGATGCTTATTTCTTTTTATGTTGATCTATGTAAGTCAATGCCGTAAAAATTACTAACAGTAAAGTAAGAACTTCCATTGTGTTCATCGGGCATCACCCTCCTTTCGTGAAACTGGAGGGCAGGGGTCGAAACTTCGCATCCGGGTCTGTTCAATTATACTTGTTCAGTATAACGTGAAAAATAGAAGATATCAAGTACTTTACGTTCTATATTATTAAAAACAAAACAGGGTATGAAGTTCATCGTAATCTGATGAAACTTCATACCCTGTTCATTTATTTTTATGGAGTTTTGTAACCGTAAGGATTATTTGGTAAACAGATCAACCAGATCCTGGCCGTCTTCGTAGCCCTGGCTCTTCAGCTCATTTACGAACCAGTCGTCTACGCCGTCTACAGCTTTCTTGAAGGAATCGATATCCATATCAGCTTTCTCTGTGAAGGTTACGCCGTTTTTGGATTCCCAGCGTTCTTTAATCTCATTGTCGCTGGAACGGTTGATGTAACGTTCGTATTCAACTGCCTTCTGACCGCATTCATCAACAACTGCCTGCTGTTGTGGTGTGAGGCCGTCGTAGATATCCTGATTGATGCAGAAGAACAGACAGTCATAAATTGCATCCCACATGGAACAGTAAGGCTGAACCTCCTGAACGCTTGCTGCGTCAATAGCAGGAAGTGGATTTTCCTCACCTTCAACCGTGTTCTGCTGAAGTGCTGTGTAAGTTTCTGACCAGTTCATGTTTGTGGCATCAGCACCCCATCTCTTGTAGCATTCCATCAGAAGGTTGGAACCTGCTACACGAACCTTCAGGTTCTTCATATCATCTACAGATTTGATTTCATGTTTGCTATTTGTGATCTCGCGGAAACCGTTTTCTGCGATACCCATGCAGTGGAGTCCGTATTCGCCAAGGATTTCTTTCAGTTTTTCACCAGCTTCGCCATCGAATTTCGCATCTGCATCGTCGTAAGAATCATAGACGAATGGAAGAGAAACAACGTTGAAACGTGGATCAAATGCAGAGTAGATCAGGTTGGAGTGCATGGAGATCTGAACCGGGTCCCCATTCATCAGAGCCTGAATACCTTCGGACTGGTTGCCGTTTGTAAGCTGGTCAGCAGCGTAAATGTTGACTTTGACTTTGCCGCCTGTGGCTTTTTCCATCAGTTCACCGAACTTACGTCCGCCATCAGCCCATGTACTTGTCTCAGTAGTGGAGCATGCGAAGTTCCAGGTCATTTCCGGCCAGTCAAGGTCGCTGTAATCTGCGATTGTGTCAAAGGAGTTATTGCCGTCTCCTGCCTCCTTGGAAGCTGTGTCAGAGGAAGCGGAGGACTGATCACCTGTGTAGGAGCCTTCTTTTGCAAGAGCTTTCGGAAGGAAAGTGGAGGTGATCGGGATGTATGTAACGATCAGAAGAACTGCAACGCAGGCTGCGATCATTGGCACAACTGCCCTTGAGATCTCCTGCAGAGTAACTTCCAGACCTTTTTGATCTTGATGCTGATTGCTACGAAGAGGTTTACGCCTACAGGAGGAGTTACCTGTCCGATTGCAAGGTTTACAGTTGCCATAACACCGAATGCTACTATATCGTATCCAAGAGCCTTACATACAGGAAGCATGATCGGAATGAAGATGTACATAGCAGAGTTTGCATCGATGAAGCATCCTGCGATCAGGAAGATGATATTTACGATCAGCAGGAAGGTAAACTGATTGTGTGCGATGCTTCCAAGTAAATTGGAGGCTGCATCTGCAATACCGAATTTGGTACATACAAAGGAGAACAGAGAGGCACTTGCTACGATGAGCATGATACCGCCGGTTGTCTTTGCTGAGTCTACCAGAATGTCAAACATATCGCGGATGGAAACTTCGCGGTAGATGACCATACCTACGAAGAGTCCGTATACAACGGATACGGCTGCTGCTTCTGTTGGTGTGAAGATACCGCCGTAGATACCGCCCAGAATGATGACCGGCATCAGGAATCCCCAGAAAGCATCTTTGAAAGCGTCCCAGCGTTCTTTGCCTGAGGCTTTTTCTCTGGATGGTTTGATATTGTGTTTCTTTGCTTCCAGCATTACTACGATTACCAGTGCCACGCCCATAACGAAGACCTGGTACGATACCTGCCATGAACATGTCTGCGATGGATGTGCCTGTGATGGAGGCATATACAACGAAGGCGATACTTGGCGGGATGACGATGGCGATGGAACTTGAGGTAGCCATAAGTGCTGTGGAGAATGGTGCGGAGAAACCACCCTGTTCTACCATTGCAGGGATCAGTACGGCACCAAGAGCTGCAACAGTTGCAGGGCCGGAACCGGAGATCGCGCCGAAGAAGCAGGCTACGATAACACATACGATGGCGATACCACCTTTTTTGTGTCCTACGCAGGTATCAACGAATTTGATCAGTCGTTTGGAGATACCGGCTTTTGCCATGATGTTTCCTGACAGTACGAAGAATGGGATTGCCAGGAGCAGGAATTTGCTGATTCCTGAGTACATGTTGGTTGCTACGATCGTCAGGGATGTACCGGAGTAGAGGATTGCGCATACGGAGGAAAGTCCGAGGCAGATTCCGATGGGTACACCCAGGATCAGGAATATGAAGAAGGAGATAAATAAGATTGCACTGATCATTTATTTGGCCTCCTTTTTGTCTGTTGTGATTGTGTTTATGTTACTTTTTGTGCTGTTGTCGGTACTTTCTGCGCTGTCGGTTTTGCAGCAGAAGTCCAGACAGAATTCAATGAAGTGAAGGATCATGCATCCTGCACCGATGGGTACGAAGGACCAGAAGATCCATTCAGGCCAGTTTAATACGAAGGTTCTTTTTCCATTCTGAAGCTGAGTGATTACTTTGTCCATTCCGTATTTGAAAAGGATGACGCTGAAGATGATGCTCAGGACTGTGATCAGGATCACGGATGGTTTCTTCAGCTTCTTTGGAAGACGGTCTGTGACCAGTGTCAGGCTGACCAGTTCTCCTTCGCGGCAGGCCAGTGCGGCTGCCAGCAGGGTGATGAGTACGAATACCGCTACTACAAGTTCTTCTGTGAAGGACCAGGAACGGTGGATGACTTTACGGGAAAATACGTTTCCCACAGTCAGCACCAGGATCAGCAGTGTGGAGATCACAAGGACGATCTTTTCTACTGCAGCCAGTGCGTTCATGATTTTTTTGTAGATTTTCATGCTCTCTACTCCTCTCAAAAAATTTGCTGCTGTTTTTCGAAATGTAGGGCAGATTCATCTGTGGTGAATTCTGCTGTTTTCAAAAAGCAGAGGTAGTGTTTCGGTTTCAGATCGACAGCCTGGAAAAGAAAGTATGTCTCGTGTGTCAGGGCATTTTTGATACAAGAAAGAATCCTGCTTGCAGGATTCTCCTCCTGCGACGGGTCGCTTCAGCGACATAATTCCTCTCCATCGCAGTGCGATCCTGCCCGGAGGGCTTTTTATGTTATAGGAACATTACGGAGTAATTTCCTATAACATAAAAAGTCCGCCCCACGCAGGGACGGACATATGATATTCCGTAACCACCCTGTTTCACCTTTGAAACAAGTACGATTCTGCAACGTACCGATATACGCGGCTCCTGTAACGGGGGGCGGCCGGGGAAGCTTACTGTGAATATGGCAATATCTGTGATGGCTGTATTCAAGGGTTCGGCTTTCCTTCTCGGGGATGATATTCGAAACAGGTCTGTCACTGCATTTCACCGGACTGCAGTTCTCTGAGGACAGGGGGACTGTTTTTACTGGTTCCCTTCGTTGAATTTATGCGTTATAGGTTTAGCTGTTTAAAAAGCTAAAGCAATTTTAACGCTGTTTGTTTTGAAAGTCAAGAGGTTTTTGTAAGTATTTGGGGGAAGTTTGTTGGTGTGGGGCGTACACAGACAATAAGGGACGCGCGAAGCAGCATCTCTCTGCAGGTTCAGTTCCGGGGGCTAAGTAACTCTAAGGTGGGAAATCCGCTAAAAGCATGAAGAAAAATGCAAAACTCGCTCCGTTGCAGACTCCGCTCAGACAGGTTGCTATTTTTCTTCATAACGCGGATTTCCCCCACCTTAGAGTTACTAAGCCCCCTCCAAATTCACCTGCAGAGAGATGCTGCTTCGCGCTGGTTATTGTATGTGCTAGAAGAATGAGTTTGTTGGAAGAAATTGGGTGGAGCCAATTCTTCTTGGGGTGGTTGCGGAAGGTAGGGATGATATATACTTATGACATGAGTACATACAGTGATTATAAAATTAGGAAGGGGAGGTCATAATTTAGATGGTGTTGTTTCATGGAAGTAGAGAAATCGTTAGATTTCCTGAGGTGAGAAGAGCGGTTTTTAATAAAGATTTTTATTTCGGTTTTTATTGTACTGTTTATAAGGAACAGGCAGAACGGTGGGCGACCAGATATGGGAAAAAGGGATATGTGAATAGTTATGATTATATTCCGAATCCTGCATTGAAGTATTTGAAGTTTGAAAAAATGACGGATGAATGGCTTGATTTTATTGCAGCATGCAGAACGGGAAAATCGCATACTTATGATATTGTAGAGGGACCTATGGTTGAAGATACAATCTTCAATTATGTACAGGCTTTTGTGGATGGGAAAATAACAAGGGCTGCATTCTGGGAGCTTGCAAAGTTTAATCATCCAACACATCAGATTAGTTGTCATACAATTTCTGCATTAGATACATTAACATTTATGGGAAGTGAGGAAGTTTATGGGAACAAGAAATAACAGCAATTTATTTTATACGTGTAGTTTGATTGAATATGTAGGGCGTATTCGGAAACAGAAACGTTGTATGGTTCTGGATTTGATGGGGAGAGAAACACTGGAGCGGATTTATGACTATGCGGATGTTTTTCATTGTGAACCAATTGAGAAGGTTGCATCAGAATTTGTAGAAGAATGTCAGATTTCAGAGGGTGAGTTTGATAATGTTGGAGAGTGCAGGTATCGTGTTCCGGATTATTGGACGATCGGTGAAGTTTATGAACGGGTGATTGAAGATTGTTATCAGGATCAGGAGATTATGAAAGGGGTATGGGAAGTATATCATTCCTGGATAGATGAAAGTATATCGGACTATAATACGGATTTTTATTATCAGTCACGTGATTATATTGCAGAATGTTATAAAGCTGGAGAGATACTGGAATAAATGATGGTATAAACAAGTAAGTTTTCTGTTTTAACTGTAAAAAACAATAAGCAGAGAACTTACTTGTTTTGTTTATATGTTATTTTGCTTAAATACACTTTCAAAATACAAAGCATCGTCAAGGGTAGTTTTCCACTGATATTTTTTGAGGTCGGTTTTCCATCCTTGTCTGTGCGGATGACAGTTACTCCTTCACTTTCGAGAAGGATTTTTTGCTGGTCGTAGGTTTCGAAAGAGGTGGCGCCGCTTAGAATGCCGGAGGCGTTCAGGATTCGGTGGGCGGGGATGTTTGGGCCGAGTTTGCCGGTGCGGAGGGCGTAGCCTACCTGACGGGAGTTTTTGGGTTTCTGGCAGAGGAGGGCAATCTGACCGTAGGTGACGACGGTGCCGTAAGGGATGTTTTGGCAGACGATGGAGGCGCGTTTGTAGAAGTCCATGAATATAAAAATCCTTCGTTTGAAGTGAGTTTTTGCTTGTAAAATTAGATGAAAATATAAGAAGAATATATCATGGATTTAAGAAAACACAAAATGATTTTTTTGTCTTAATGTTTGACGAAAATTGCGCAGAAAAAATGTTGCTGATAATTATCTTTATGAGTATAATATAATAGAAATTGAAATTTCAAAAATTAGTGAATCTTTTTCATAAAGAGAGAACTAAAAAGCTGGTGAGTCTCCACCATAAAGGGAGAACTTAAAAAAGCGGTGAGTCTCCACCATAAAGGGAGAACCTAAAAAGCTGGTGAGTCTCCACCATAAAGAGAAGAACCATGAAAAGTCGAAGGGCGAGGAATCGCCCATGCTACTTTCGTTGA
>ENA-OQIM01000763-OQIM01000763.1-human-gut-metagenome-genome-assembly--contig:-NODE-763-length-11898-cov-1.611588_pt1 | contig 11898 bp, 15 predicted proteins | sample MGYA00242579_ERZ504744 | MGnify/ENA primary metagenome ERZ504744 (study PRJEB26092, sample SAMD00036441) | human gut metagenome | host: Homo sapiens | study: EMG produced TPA metagenomics assembly of...
CCGTTGGTCCCATAAAGGTGGCCAAGAAACAGTGGTGCTGATTCAGGACCTGCAAAGGGAAATCTATGGACCTGCTCACAATGCGGTGCTGCAAATTCCGGGTACGGATGAGTGGTACATTGTATATCATCGTATTAATAAGAACTTATAGACCGTGAGAAGGGTCCTGGCGTGCATCGTGAAGTATGTATAGACCGTATGGAATTTAATCCGGACGGAACCATCAGGAAGGTTGTTCCCACGTTATAAAAGAAACATAACAATAAAGCATATACCATGAAAAAGACCTTATTATCTCTGGCAATTGCCTCATTGGCAGCAGGCCAATCCGTCTGTGCTGCCGTGGAAAAAGTATATAATGAGCCCGATTCGGTTTACATCTTCTCTTACGCCCATCCGGAAGACGAGGGACGCAGCGGACTGAAATTCGCATGGAGCCCCGATGGCGACAAGTGGCTGAGTGTATCCGATGGCTTTGCTATCTGAAATGTGACTTCGGACGTTGGGGGTCGGAAAAGAGAATGATTAAACCTCTTCTGGAAAAAGCGGAAGACGGACGTTGGTATTGCCGGTGGCAGCTCACCCCCAGCGGAAAAGTATGGGGTACTTCCCATTCTTCCGACTTGTTGAAGTGGGCTCCCCAACAATATGTCAATGCGGAGAAGCCTGCCGTGCCCCGACTGGTCACTGCCCGGCAGATTGTCCTTGATAAAGATACTTTGAACGGCTATATGCAGAAAGTACCTTATGCGGATATAGAACAGTTGATTCGTTTTGCCGAGCATAAGAAATTCCGCGATATACAGAATAATGAGCGTACCGAACAGGATGCCGTTCGTTTTGCCGGACTGAAACCGGTCACTGCCACCATCCGGGTGGATGCCGGACGGGTAAAGCCCATCAGCGAGCATTTAATAGGTATTTTCTTTGAGGATATCAATTATGGGGCCGATGGCGGGTTGTATGCGGAGCTGGTTCAGAACCGTGATTTTGAATATTCTGCTAAAGACGGCGCAAGAGATAAGAACTGGAACAGCACGTATGCGTGGAGCATACAGGGAACTAATGCGGAACTGTCTGTCAGTGAGGACAGTCCCATTCATGCTAACAATGCCCACTATGCAGTGTTGGAGGTACACCGCCCGGGTGCTGCCCTGGTGAATAACGGTTTTGACGGTATTGCCGTGAAAAAGGTGAGAAGTATGACTTCTCTGTGTTTTCCAAAGTGCTGGATGATACGAAAGGTGGAAAAGTGCTTGTGAGACTGACTACCAAAGACGGCAAGGAGATTGCGCAGGCTGCTATTCGGGTTTCATCTACAGAGTGGAAAAACAAAAGGCTGTACTGACAGCAACGGCGGATGCTGCGGATGCCGTGTTGTCCGTTTGTCCGCAGATGGCTGGGAAGTATGCCTTGGATATGGTTTCTCTTTTCCCACAGAATACATTTAAAGGCAGAAAGAACGGGCTGCGCGCCGATTTGGCACAGACCTTGGCCGACCTTCATCCCCGTTTTGTCCGTTTCCCCGGCGGATGTGTGGCTCACGGAGATGGTGTGGACAATATTTATGATTGGAAAGGCTCTATAGGAGCGTTGGAGGAACGTAAGCCTCTGCGCAATTTGTGGGGCTATCATCAGACACGTGGTTTGGGATATCATGAATATTTCTTGTTCTGCGAGGACATGGGTGCTGAACCTGTTCCCGTGGTGGCAGCCGGAGTGCCTTGTCAGAACTCGGGAACTTGCAGCCATCACTCGGTAGGCGAACTGGGTTGTGGCGGTCAGCAAGGCGGAATCCCGATGGAGGAAATGCCGCAGTACGTGCAGGATGTATTGGACTTGATAGAATATGCGAATGGAGATGCGAAGAAGACCGTATGGGGAAAGAAGCGTGCGCAAGCCGGACACCCCAAGCCCTTCAACCTGAAATACATCGGCATTGGTAACGAGGACCTGATTACCGATATCTTTGAAGAACGTTTCACTATGATTTTCAATGCGGTGAAGGAGAAATATCCCGAAGTGACCGTTATCGGAACCGTAGGTCCGTTCTATGAGGGCAGTGATTATGAGGAAGGATGGAAATTTGCTACCAAATGGGTATTCCGATGGTGGACGAGCATTATTACAATACTCCGGGATGGTTTATCAACAACCAGGATTTCTATGACCGTTATGACCGCAACAAGGCAAAAGTGTATCTGGGAGAGTATGCGGCTCACCTGCCGGGACGCCCCAACAACATGGAAACAGCATTGGCTGAGGCCTTGTACCTGACTTCCGTGGAACGTAATGCTGATGTGGTGACCATGACTTCATACGCTCCTCTGTTGGCCAAGGAGGGACATACCCAGTGGAATCCGGATTTGATTTATTTCAATAATACGGAGGTGAAACCCACCGTAGGTTACTATGCGCAGCAGATGTACGGACAAAATGCGGGCAGTGAATACATCGCTTCTTCCGTGACTTTGGATAATGCACAAGATGCGGTGAAGAAACGGGTAGGTGTGTCGGTAGTCCGCGACGGAAAGACAGGAGATATGATCGTGAAACTGGTGAATCTGCTGCCGGTAGCGGTGAATGCGAAGGTGGAGCTCCCATCTTTGGAAGGAATGAACACCACTGCCGTAAAGACGGTTCTGGCAGGCAAGCCGACCGACAAGCAGGCTCGTCCTGTAGCCGGTACAATGGAAGTAAGCGAGAAATTCGGATATGAATTGCCGGCTTATTCATTTACAGTAATCCGGATAAACAAGAATGAAAATAACAATAGATAAATAAACATGAAGAAATTACTGACTTTGTTGCTGGCAGTCCTGCTGCTGGCGGGATGTGCCGGCAATAAGTCCGGAACATTCGAAGCGGGCAAGAATACCTTTCTGCTGAATGGGAAACCGTTCGTGGTCAAAGCGGCAGAGGTGCATTATCCACGCATTCCCCGTGAATACTGGAACATCGTATCGAAATGTGTAAAGCCTTGGGCATGAATACGCTCTGTCTATATGTCTTTTGGAATTTGCATGAGGAAACTCCCGGCAATTATGACTTTACAGGCAACAAGGATATTGCGGCTTTCTGTAAATTGGCTCAGAAGCATGGCATGTACGTCATTGTGCGTCCCGGCCCGTATGTATGTGCGGAATGGGAAATGGGCGGTCTGCCTTGGTGGCTGCTGAAGAACGACAGCGTGCAGCTTCGCACTCTCGATCCTTCTATATGCAGCACGTGGGAGCCTTTATGCATGAAGTGGGCAAGCAATTGCAGGATTTGCAGATTACCCGTGGCGGTAACATCATCATGGTGCAGGTGGAAAACGAATATGGTTCGTATGGCACGGACAAGCCCTATGTGTCTGCCATCCGTGACACGGTACGCGCCGCAGGCTTCACCGAAGTGCCTTTGTTCCAATGTGACTGGAGTTCTAATTTCCTGAATAACGGTTTGGATGATTTGCTTTGGACTGTAAACTTCGTACGGGAGCCGATATCGACAAGCAGTTTGCCAAACTGAAAGAAGTACGTCCTGACGCTCCACTGATGTGCAGTGAATTCTGGAGTGGATGGTTTTGACCACTGGGGACGTAAGCACGAAACCCGTGACGGACAAATCATGGTGGATGGTCTGAAAGAGATGATGGACAAAGGCATTTCCTTCAGTCTGTACATGACTCACGGAGGAACGACCTTTGGCTGGTGGGGCGGTGCTAATAATCCGGCTTATTCGGCTATGTGCAGCAGTTATGACTATGATGCTCCTATCAGCGAAGCGGGCTGGACCACCGACAAATATTTCGCCTTGCGCAATATGTTGAAGGATTACATGGACGAAGGCCAGACATTGCCCGAAGTTCCCGAAGCCTTACCGGTAATGGAAGTTCCGGCTATCAAATTCACTCAAGTGGCTCCGCTGATCAACAACCTTCCCGAACCGAAGCAGACAGAGGAGATCCGGCCGATGGAGAAATTTGACCAGGTTGGGGAAGTATTCTGTATCGTACCCGTCTGCCGGAAGATGTGAAAGCAGGAACCATTTTGAAAATTACCGAACAACATGACTGGACACAGATCTTTGCCGACGGGAAACTGTTGGGGCGTCTGGACCGCCGTGGCGGAGAGCAGGAGTTGACATTACCTGCATTGAAAGCCGGAACTCAGCTTGATTTATTGGTGGAAGCCATGGGACGTGTGAACTTTGACAAATCCATTCACGACCGTAAGGGAATCACCGAAAAGTGGAACTGGTGAACGGTAAGAATGCTGAAACGTTGAAAGGCTGGACTGTTTATAATCTTCCCGTAGATTATGAATTTGTATCTTCCCGGAATTTTCAGGATATGAACTCGTCTGCCGCCTGTGGCATAGAAAAAAATGATGAAAGTGTTCCGGCCTACTATCGCGCCACTTTTACCTTGGATAAGGTGGCTGATACATTCCTGAATATGGAGTCATGGGGAAAAGGTATGGTATGGGTGAATGGCCGTGCCATGGGACGTTTCTGGGAGATCGGTCCTCAGCAGACTCTGTTCATGCCGGGGTGCTGGCTGAAAAAAGGAGTGAACGAAATCATTGTTCTTGACTTGAAAGGTCCGAAAGAGGCGACCATCGTCGGATTGGACAAACCTATCTTGGATATGCTTCGCGTAGCTGTTCCAGAAACGCATCGTAAACAGGGGCAAACCATTAAACTGGAGAAGGAAACACCGGTAGCTGCCGGTACTTTCAAACCAGGTAACGGTTGGCAGGAAGTGAAAGTACCTGCTACGAAAGGACGTTACTTCTGTCTGGAAGGCTTGGCTTCCTTTGATAATACCAATATTGCTGCTATTGCGGAGTTTGACGTGTTGGATGAGAAAGGACAGAAAATCTCTCGTGAAAACTGGAAGATTGTTTATGCCGACAGCGAGGAGACCCGTAGCGGCAACCGCACAGCGATAAGATCTATGACCTGCAGGAAAGTACTTTCTGGCAGACGGTGGACAATACAGCTTATCCCCATCAGGTGGTGATAGATCTCGGCAAGGAATATAACGTGACTGGTTTTCGTATCCTGCCGCGTGCGGAACAAGGAGCTCCAGGCATGATTAAAGATTATAAGGTATATGTAAAAACAACCGGTTTCGGTTATTAAAATGAAGGTGCTACAGAAGAAAAATAAAACACAGATGTAAGGAGAAGATTCCAAAAGTAGGAAACTTGCAGATAGAACAGTTATCGGATACTTTAGCAAATTTTAAAAATTACTAGAGTATCCGATTTCTTTTTTATAATTTTGTGGCGGTCTATGATTCTAATAGAAAGCACAATGAAATATATATTGACCTTTATACTATCTTTTCTCTCTTTCTTGGTGTGTTCTCAGAACATAACTATTACAGATATTCCTACCATTGACCAGTTGCCGGTAAATGCTATTCATCGTGTTTTCAGAGACAGTGAAGGATATATGTGGTATGGCACGGTGAACGGATTATGTCGTGACGACGGCTATCATGTAAAGGTGTTTCGTTCGGACATTGATACTCCGGGGCTATTAGAGGACAACTTGGTAGAATGTATCGCTGAGGATAAGAAAGGAAATATATGGTTCGGTACAGACAAAGGGGCATATATTCTTAATAAATCGGATTACAGTGTACATCCTATAGATCCGAAGCGTCTGAAGAATATTCCAGTGATGTATCTTTATGCTACCAGTGACGGCTCTATGTGGCTGGGGTATCGCTCTGTATTGGCTAAATATGATACCAACGGGCAGTTGGTTAAAGAATATCCTATCCGGAATGAACACGGAGGAGCCTCCATCTCCGGATTTTGTGAGAGTCGCAACCATGAAATTATTATTTCTGTGTGGAATGGTCGGGTATATCATCTGGACAAAGAAAAAGATGAGTTTATCCTTATCCCGATAAGATGAGAAGTCGAAATCCTACGGTGATGGTTCAGGATAATGAACAGGATTATTTTTGGTTGGCTACCTGGGGGATGGCGTGGTACGTTTCGATCCTTCGGCCCCAGGGGATCCATGTTTGTATACTCTGAAATACCGGTCAATGCGGCCGGTGAGGAGGACGGACTCATCCTCAGTCTGGCACAGGATGATAAACTGGGATATATCTGGTTGACTACCGGCCACGATTTCATGGCTTTGCAAATTCAACCGGACCGGACGTTGAAGCAGTTGAAATTTCCGGCAGGACTTTTGCCTGTCAACCACATGCTGGTAGAGGTCTTGAAAGGAAAGGAATGTTTGTGGGTATCAGCTTTTGACCGTCCTAGTTTCATCCTACATCTGATGGATAATATAACCAAAGATTATGCTTTGCCCGCTTTGGCGGACAGGGTAAACCGCAGTCCGGCCATAATGGCTTTGTGTGATGATGGAGATGGCATGATGTGGATGATGCAGGAACGAACTGGTCTTGCACTGTATGACTTGAAACAGGATAAAGTGAAAATCTATTCGGATTTTCCCGCACTTGCTTCTTTGCCTTTGAATAATGGACGAGAGATGACGAGAGCACGCATCAATAACGGGGTCTGGGTGGCGAAGGATTTGAATAGATGGGTCTATGGCATGGCTCGTCAGGGAATGGAGATGCATCTGAAAGATGTTATCGACTTGAACGGACAGGTGGAACAGAATGCTACAGTGACAAAATTATATGAAGACTCGCATGGATCTTGTGGATAGGCTTGAGCAAAGGACTTTGTAGCTATGATGTTCGTCAGAAAAGAGTCAAACGGGTTTATCCGGATGTGGGTCATGTGATGGGGATAGTCGAAAATAAGGAAGGACTGATATGGATTTGTACTCAGGACAACGGTTTGTTTCAGACAACGGCAGATGAAAAACTGCGTTCTTTTAAATTAGAAAAGAACTTCTCCTGTCTGTCTATCGCTCCTGATGGGATTTTGTGGTTGGGAACTTGTGACGGAGGGGTCTACTCTTATGACCCTTCAGAGAATAAGTTGCTTTGTTATAATGGGCCTGCGGCATGAATGGTAATCAGGTGAACCAGATAGTGGCTGATGCATATAATCATATTTGGATTGATACGAACCAGAAACTGATAGAATTTAATCCTCGTAACGGTTCGTTCCGCACCTATCTTACCACGGATGGTTCTATCTTGTTGCATCGCTTTCTTCCCACTGCTGTTTGTCAAGCAAAAGATGGCAATATTTATTGGGGCGGCATTCCGGGTATTTGCATGGTTACTCCATCAAACGGGTTGGAAAGAAAGGCTAGTGCAGTGAAGACCAAGATAACTGATATAAAGTTGCAAGGAGAATCATTGATATTCGGAGATAGAAAGAGTAGCAATTCCATTAACCGGATAGAATTGCATCCCAATGATCAGAATTTGGAAATTAGTTTTTCTTCTCTTAACCACCGTTATGCTTCAAAGATACGCTATGCTTATCGGTTGATAGGAGTGGACAAAGCGTGGTATATGTGAAGGTGGAAAAAACTCGGCTTTTATTAATCATCTGAGTAAGGGCACTTATACTTTTCAGGTGAAAGCGACGGATGAAAATGGTCTTTGGAGTAAAGAGGTAACTGAACTGACTATCCGACGCCTTCCTGCTTTTTATGAAACTTGGTGGGCGTATTTGTTCTATGTATTGATAGTGATGGGTGTATCCGGTTATAGTCTGTATCTTTATCTGAAGCGCGTGGACCGTAAGAATAATGAAATGTGGGCGGACAGCAAGGAGATGATTAAAATGCGTATTTATTTGGATAGTAAGGTGAATTTGCCTGAACCTGAGTTTGTACAACTGGACAAACTTCTATTGGAGAAAGCGGTAAAAGCCGTGGAAGATAACCTTACTGAGCCTGATTTTGATGTGACAGCTCTAGCTGATGCCATGAATATGTCCCGTTCTACTTTGACCCGTAAATTGAAAGCCATAACAGGTCGAACTCCATTGGATTTTATCCGGAACATCAAGATGAAGCATGCCAGACACATGTTGGAAGATAAAGACAAAAGTGTAACAGAGGTTGCCGCTACGTTGGGGTATTTTAATCGGAAGTATTTCACCACTTGCTTTAAAGAGGAATTTGGAATGACTCCCAGTGAGTTCCAGAAATCACAACACGAAGAATAAACATCTTCCTGTCCTTTAATTGTTGCAAATAGGGGGTACAAATGCGTCAAGTTATAGCTAGAGCCATTTGTATCCCCTGTTAGCATGGTTCTTCACCTGTATTTCTATTTCCTATTTCATTCTTTTGCCACAACCTTTTACGGGGAGAAAAACACATCTTCTTCATTCATTCCCGCAGTAAAGGTATGTATAACTTTAAATTTAAATATAGAATGAAACATTTGTTTTTGTTGCTTACTCTGTTAAGCTTTTCATTAACAGCCTTAGCCCAGCAAAAAGTGACGGGTAAGGTGAAGGATTCTTCCGGCGAGCCTGTCATAGGAGCCAGTGTTGTCGTAAAAGGCAATAATACCATGGGAACGATTACGGATTTTGATGGAACTTTATGTTGGATGTTCCTACAAAGAGTGTATTGGTTATTTCTTATATTGGTTATGTCACTCAGGAAGTTCCGACAGTAGAAAAAAAATCAATTAGAGATTATTTTAAAAGAGGATACCAAGACCTTGGACGAAGTGGTGGTGATTGGTTACGGTACACAGCGTAAAGGGGATGTAACCAGTTCTGTAGCTAGTGTGAAAGCCGATAACTTTGTAAAAGGAGCCGTGAAGGATGTGGGACAGCTGATTCAAGGAAAAGTAGCCGGTCTGGCTATCACAAATCCTAATGGTGACCCGACGGGAAGTACTCAGATACGTCTTCGTGGTACAAATACCATTGGTGGAGCCAATACAGCCCCCTTGGTGTTGATTGATGGAATTCCGGGCGAACTCGGCACTGTGGCTCCGGAAGATGTGGAGAGTGTGGATGTGCTGAAGGACGGTTCTGCTGCCGCTATCTATGGTACGCGCGGTACGAATGGTGTGATTTTGATTACTACCAAACAAGCTAAAGGAGTGGATATCAACCAGGTGGAGTATAATGGTTACGTCAGTACTTCTCTTATTGCCAAGAAATTGGATATGTTGAATGCGGATGAGTTCCGTACCTTTATCCCGACCAGGATCATGGGGCTGATACGGACTGGATTGATGAGATTAGCCGTACGCCGATCAGCCACGTTCACAACTTGTCATTGATGGGTGGTAACTCAAAGACTAATTATATTGCCAATTTGAACTATGCTTCTCGTCAAGATCATGAAAAAATCAGATTTCGAAAGTTTTCAAGGACGTATTGAGGTGACTCACCGTATGTTTGATGATAAGTTGAAATTGAAATTCGGTTTGTTTGGTAAGAAAAATCAAATGGAATCTACAACTAGTGGGGGTAGCTTCAGAGGTTGGGTATATGGTCAGGCAACTCGTAGAAACCCGACTGATCCGGTAAGAAATGAGGATGGTACATGGAATGAGAATGTGAGCAAATTCGAATATGAGAATCCGTTGGCTTTGTTGTATGAGGCTGAAGGAAATGTAAAAAAGACTCAGTTGCGTTACAATGGAAATATTGTTTATAATCCTATCAAAGATTTGACTCTTTCTGCCGTATTCTCTTATATTCGTGACAATATGAACCGTGGCTACGGCGAGACTTTGAGCCATATTTCTGCTTTGCGTGATGGATTGGCAGGTTGGTCTTCGGTAGGTGCTTATACCAAGATGGAGAAGTTGATGGAACTTACTGCACAATATAACAAAGAAATCGGTGCGCATAAATTCAGTGTCTTGGGTGGTTATAGTTACAATGAAACAGATTTTGAAGAACTTTGGATTGATAACTATGGTTTTCAGGATGATTATTTTGGCGGATGGCATAATATTTGGCATCGGTTCTGCTTTGAAAGACGGTAAAGCGAACATCGGCTCAAAGAAAACTCCTACAAATTTGATCGGCTTTTTCGGTCGTGCCACCTATTCATTCAAGAATCGTTATTTGTTGATGGGAGCCCTTCGTTATGAAGGAGCCAGTCAGTTATGGGGTACTGATAATGCATGGGGACTTTTCCCGTCCGTATCTGTAGGATGGAGAATTACCGAAGAAGCATTTATGAAGAATCAGAAGATTTTTGATGACTTGAAACTTCGTGTGGGATATGGTGTGACAGGTTCACAGCCTAAAGATCCTTTTCTGGGTGTGGCTATGTTGAAATACGGATCGTATGCTTTTGTAAATGGAAATTGGATACAGACCATCGTTCCGGCATCCAACCCGAATCCTGATTTGAAATGGGAGGAAAAGAAAGAAACTAATATTGGTTTGGACTTCGTTTCATGGGGTGGCCGTTTGTCCGGTTCTATTGATTATTATAACCGTGATGTGGATGGCTTGATATACGAATATGGAGTACCGACTCCTCCGAACTTGTATAATAAGACAATGGCCAATGGGGGTACAATGAGAAATCGTGGTGTGGAAGTGTTGGTGACTGTGGTTCCTGTTCAGAATAAAGATTTTGAATGGAGCACTACCGGAACATTCTCTTTGAACTCTAATAAGCTAATCAGTTTGTCTGGCAGTATCTTTAAGTCGGATTACGACTATTTTAATACGGGTACAGTGGAATACTCCGGTCAGGTAGCCGATTCTCACAGAGTACAGGTGGGTGAAAGTATCGGTAATTTCTATGGCTTTAAAGTAGTGGATGTAGACAGTGAAGGGCGTTGGATCTATGAAGACAGGAATGGTGAGCTGGTGAACTATAAGGACTTTACCCATGCTCCTGAAGATAAACATGTGATTGGTAACGGTCTTCCTAAATGGTATGCAGGATGGAACAATACTCTTCGTTATAAAAACTTCGACTTGAATGTGACTATGCGTGGCGCGTTTGGCTTCCAGATAATCAATGGTGGACGTATGAATTACGAGAATGTAAAGAATCAGCCGTTTGAAAATCGTTTGAAATCTGTGAATGACTTGGTGTTTGGCAAGCATACGTTGAGCCGGAAGTGGAACCGGAATTCAACAGCTATTATGTAGAAGATGGTGACTACTGGAAGATTGACAATATAACCTTGGGATATAGTTTCGGTCAGGTAGGTAAATATATAAAGTCACTCCGTATCTATGGTTCGGTATTGAATGCTTTGACTATAACCGGATATAAAGGTATTGATCCGGAAGTATCAACAGACGGCTTGACTCCGGGATATGATACACGTGACAGATATCCGAGTGTGCGCTCATTTACTTTCGGCGTTAATGTGAAATTTTAATGAACTAAAAAGGAATTGAAGATGAAACAAATAATAAAATTATGGACAATGGGACTGATGACAGCCGCATTGTTGGGAAATACAGCTTGTACTGATTTACTGCATGAGAGTTATGGGCAGGTAGTGTCTGAGGATTACGTGCCGAAAACGGAGGAAGATGTCAGTTATCTGGTAAATGCCGCTTATATACCTTGGCGCGAAACGTTATTGCAATGGAACGGAGTGGTTCGTGCACAGGAATTATGTGCGGATCAGGATGTTCTTCCCGCTCGCGATGGTATTGGATGGGTAGACGGTTATATCTATAAAAGATGGCATCAGCATACTTGGACTACCGAGGATGACGGTGTACTTCAAGGATGGGAACGCACGTACAATGGTGTGAATACCTGTAACCGTATTTTATCTCAGATAGAAGAAGGTGTGATCAGTGTGGATGGAGAAACGAAAGAAAAGTTGATTGCCGAATTGAAAGTACTGAGGGCTTCCTATTATTATATTTTGATTGATTTGTATGGTAATGTGCCCATTGTGACAGACTTTAAAGATACTTCATTACCGCAACAGTCTACTCGCAAAGAGGTCTTTGACTTTATTGTGAAAGAAATAACAGAGAATATGGA
>ENA-OQIM01000764-OQIM01000764.1-human-gut-metagenome-genome-assembly--contig:-NODE-764-length-11895-cov-1.724252_pt1 | contig 11895 bp, 20 predicted proteins | sample MGYA00242579_ERZ504744 | MGnify/ENA primary metagenome ERZ504744 (study PRJEB26092, sample SAMD00036441) | human gut metagenome | host: Homo sapiens | study: EMG produced TPA metagenomics assembly of...
CAATTTTTACAGGTTTTTTACTCATTTTTATATCCTCCTTATTTTTACAAAACTATTCTAGTTTTATACTTTTCTTAAATCAATAAAGAGGAATTTTATAGTTACACTGTTCCAACAAAACAAACATAATTCAAACAAAAATAGAGAACACTGTTCCCTATTTGATTAAATCATTGCTTGTATCTCTTATAAGTGACGATGTAAAATTTTCATATTCATCAGCAATCTTAATTTTTTTCTTTTTATTTTCTTTATAATTTAAGCTAAAATACATACTATACAATAAATCTAACAATAAAGTGTTGATAAATTCATAGAAAAGTTCCCAAATTGTTTCTAATTTTTTCTCTTGTAGAAACATGTAGAACACAACGTGATAAAGAAGATAAAGTATTCGTTCCAAATGATGTAATAGTAATAAAATCGATATTTCTTTCATTTAATTTATTTGCCATTCTTATACAATTTTGTGTTTCACCTGTATAGCTAATTAAAAGAAAACAAGCATCTCCTTTATTTAAATAACAAGCCTCATAATATGGTTCATCGATACTTTGATATACATTTACATGTTTTCCTATTCTAGCCATTTTATCTCTAAAAGTTAAAGCAAGATTATTTTGCGATCCAGAAGAAATAATATAAATATTTTTATTGTTTTTTAATAAATTCAATGATTTTCTTAACATATCGTGATCCAATAGTGAATGTGTGTCATCAATTATTTCATGATACAATGAACACATTTTATTTGATATTGTTTGTATGTTATCTTCTGTCATAAAGGTATACTGGGGTTTATATCTGAAAATTCGAATTTAAATAGTGAAGTTCTTCGACATACATTTCTTTAAATTCTTCAAATCCAGTAAATCCTAATTTTTGACAAAGTCGTATTATTGATGATGGCGAACAATACAATCTCTTTGATATTTCACGTGTTGATTGTCTTGCAATTTCTTCCTTTTGATTCAAAAAATACTTTACTATTCTTTTTCTGCATACGTAAAATCAAAAGACTTTAATTTATCACTTATTAACATTTTTAACCTCATCCCTTTTCAATTCTATAAAGATTATACCTACAACATAAATTATTTTTAACCATAAAAGCCCATCTAATTCACTATGAATCCACTGAGCTTTATTCATTATATTCTTATCTTCAATAAGTATTTGTAAAAAACCTAGGCTACTTATTGGTAACGTTTGATTGTTCATAATTTTGAATGCTCGATAGACTTGTTCAACTAAGATAAGCTTCATTAATTGATGTGGAAAAGTCATTTTAGAGAAACATAAACGATAATTTGCTCTTTGTAATAAAGATTTTCCTAAACCTAAAGAACCCCCAATCACAAAAGTAATCGTACTCTTTCCTCTAATCATACATTCTTCAATATGTTTTGAAAAAGCCACACTATCTATTTCTTTTCCATGTAGATCTAAAACGATAACATATTCATCATCTTTAATTTTAGCAACAATTTTATTCTGCTTCTTTATCTTTGATGATATTTTCTACATTTTCACTTGCATTATCAGGAATTGGTTCATCTGGTACTTCAACCATTTCTACTTTACAGTAAGCATTTAATCTTTTGACATATTCATTGATTCCATTAACAAGATATTTTTCTTTAAGCTTTCCAATTGTTAAGATTCTAATTTTCATAATGTCCTCCAGAAACAATTTCTTTTTGATCTGCGATCTTTATATTATCAAAATAAATATGTTCTTCATCAAAAACTCTTTGATATGTATCCAATGCCATTTCTTTTGTATTCGCTTCTTGTGATAAATGGGCCAAACAAATTTCTTTTGTATTTTCACCAATCACCTGCGCCATAACATGTGCACTATATTCATTATTAAGATGGCCCTTATCTCCAAAAATACGATTTTTTAAAAATAAAGGTCTTCTTGTATTCATTAACATCTCAATATCATGATTACTTTCAAAAATATAGTAATCTAAATTTTTTATATATTCCATATTCTTTTGTGAAACATAACCTGTATCTGTCATATAGAGAATTGTTTCATCTTTTCCTTTGATTACAAACCCTAAAGGGGATGTTGCATCATGTGATAAAGGTAATGGTGTAATTATATAATGATCTAATTGCATATTTTGATAATTTTCTAATTCATGACTTCATCTATACCAGGATGCATCCTTTTCCACATAAACAATACTTTGATCAAAGATACCAATATTTTTATTATGGTCAATATGATCATGTGTTAATAAAACATGATGAATATCACTTTCATGAAATCCTAATTGATTAAGTTTTGTATAAAGTTGTCTTTTACTAATTCCACAATCAATTAAAAGTCCGTTTCCTTGATCATAAATGAAAATACTGTTTCCTTTAGAACCACTTGCTAAGACATGATATTTCATTTTTTCCTCCAAAACAAAAATGAGTACCAAGTACTCATTTTCTTATTTAAGTCCGTATTTTTTGTTGAATTTTTCAACACGTCCATCAGCACTAGCAAATCTTTGTTTTCCAGTATAGAATGGATGACAGTTAGAACAAGTATCAACACGTACTTCATCTAATACTGAACCACTTTCAAATTCTGCTCCACATGATGTACAAACTACTTTTACTTTTTTGTAATTTGGATGAATTCCTTTTTTCATTTTTAATTTCTCCTTCCGCCTTGTAGATTTCTCACTACAAAGTAAGTTGCTATGATATATTAACATTAAATTATGTCGTTTTCAAGCCCTTTTTTATAATTTTAATCATCAACTTTGATTCTTCTAATAACAGCACCTAAAGTAATTAGTTTTTGATCAATATTTGCATATCCTCTATCTATATGATATACATTGCTAATTTCTGTAATTCCATCAGCGATTAACCCTGCTATTAACAATGCTGCTCCGCATCTTAAATCTGTTGCTTCTACTTTTGCTCCTTTTAATGGTGTTTTTCCATTTATATAACACATTGATTCATCTAATTCTATATTTGCGCCCATCTTATTAAGTTGTTCACAATGTCTAAATCTCTCTGGATAAATTGTTTCTATTACTTGTGATTGTCCGTTTGCTTGTGTAAGCAGTGCTGTTAATGGCTGTTGTAGATCTGTCGCAAAACCTGGATATACCTGTGTTCTGACATCGACTGCATTAAAGTTCTTGTTATACACCATAAACAATAATACTATCACCAACATTTTCCATTTTAACACCCATTTCTTTCAATTTTGAAATAAGTGATTCCAAATGTTGTGGAATGATATTTTGAATAATAACTCTTTCTCCTGCAGCTGCTGCCATAATTAAGAATGTCCCTGCTTCAATACGATCTGGAATGATTTCATGAGTACATCCTTTTAGATGTTCTACTCCTTCAATCGTAATCGTATCAGTACCAGCACCTCTAATTTTAGCTCCCATTTTTGTAAGCAAGTTTACTACATCAATGATTTCTGGTTCTTTTTGCTGCATTTTCAATGACTGTTTTTCCTTCAGCTTTTACTGCTGCTAACAAGATATTGATTGTTGCTCCTACTGAAGCAAAATCTAAATATATTTTTGCACCTACTAAACGATCTGCTGTAATCACATGCGCACCATCAACAAATTCTACTTTGGCACCTAGTGCTTCAAATCCTTTAATATGTAAATCTATCGGACGTGGTCCTAAAAAGCATCCTCCTGGTGCTTTCATCACAACTTTTTTACATTTTCCAAGTAATGCTCCCATTAAATAATATGATGCTCTTAACTTATCCACAGCATCTGACACTAATGGAACATTTTCCATACGAGAGGGATCAACAATTAAACTATCATGACTTCTTAATACTGTACAATTAAGTTCTTCTAATAAAACTGCTAAAGCGTCCACATCGCTGATTTCTGGTACACCATAAATTGTTACAGGACTATCCGCTAAAATAATTGCTGGAATAAGTGCTACAGTGGCATTTTTTGCACCCGAGATTTCTACTGTACCATTTAATTTATGTCCGCCTTCAATCGCAATAATTTCACTCATGACTTTACCCCTTTTCTTTCTATCTATATTCCCTAATACTATATTATAAATTCATCAAAAAAACAAACTTAATAAAGAGATTTCACATAAACAAAAAAAAGCCCGAGGCTTTTTAATTGATTAAGCTTTACCGATGCAACCGAATACTTCCATTCTATCTTTAACACATTCTTGAATAGCTTTAGCACCTGGTGCTAATAATTTACGAGGATCATATCCTTTTCCTTCTAAATCTTTTCCAGCTTCAATGTATTTACGTGTAGCTTCTTGGAAATATAATTGGCATTCAGTGTTTACGTTTACTTTAGATACTCCTAAAGTGATTGCTTTTTTGATCATTTCATCAGGAATTCCTGAACCACCATGTAATACTAATGGTAATTTTCCAGTTTCAGCTTGGATTGCATCTAATGCATCAAAGTCTAATCCTTCCCAGTTTGCTGGGTATTTACCATGAATATTTCCGATACCTGCAGCTAAGAAATCTACTCCTAAGTCTGCGATTGATTTACATTCTTTTGGATCTGCTACTTCACCTTTACCGATGACACCATCTTCTTCTCCACCGATTGATCCAACTTCTGCTTCTACTGAAACACCTTTTGAATGACATAATTCAACGATTTCTTTTGTTTTTTCGATGTTTTCTTCGATTCCATAATGAGAACCATCAAACATGATTGAAGAGAAACCTGCATCTAAAGCAGCTTTAGCTCCTTCGTATGAACCATGATCTAAGTGTAAAGCTACTGGTACAGTGATATTTAATGCTTCTACCATTGCTTTAACCATTGCTGCAACTGTTGTATATCCAAGTCATATATTTAGCAGCACCTTCTGAAACACCTAAGATTACTGGTGCTTTTAATTCTTCTGCAGTTAATAATACTGATTTAGTCCATTCTAAGTTGTTGATATTGAATTGACCTACTGCATAATGTCCTTCTTTAGCTTTCTTTAACATTTCTGTTGCTGATACTAATCCCATAACAAATCTCCTTTTCTTTTTTTCGGTTATATAATACTATCTTTTATATAGAATTTCCATAGTTTTTATGAGAAAAAACTTACTAAATTTCTGATTATCTTTTCATAAGTTGGTAAATGCCGATATATCCCGTATTTTAGCTTTATCGGTATTTTCTTTTTGGAAGATACCTTGCATAAGCTGGCATTTACCAGCATGAAATGCAACCAAAGTAGTAAATGAGTAGTAAATATAAGCTCCGATATTAACAAGCCAGTCTTTCCAGTTCCGCTTTTGCAGATTGAAATGTACCGTGTGCGTAATAGCCAAGTGTCATGGTTATGTTAGCGTGTCCCATGAGATATTGCAGGTGTTTGGTTCATTCCTCTATTTGCCATATTCGTACAATAAGTATGCCTGAATGAATGTGGTGTGATGTTCGGTAACTTATCCGTGTGATACTTGTTATATTTCTTAATCAATCCTCGCACCATACCCTCATAGTTTCCTGCAACTTTAGGCAAGCCCTCACGGTTTAAGAATAGGAAATTGCTGTAACCACCTACAATCAGCGGTTGTGCTTTTCCTCTGCTCTTTAGTATTCTTTGGATTGCTTGATAAGCCCGTTCTGTCAATGGAAGTTCCCGTTTTCCGTTTTTGGTCTTTGGTGTTTCAATATAGTAGCCTATTTCGCTATCTTTCAATAGCTGGTGGTCTATATTGAGTATTCTGTTCTGCATATCAATATGCGTCGTCAGTCCGCAAAATTCAGAAATACGAAGTCCCGTTTCCAGCAGAAGCACAACCTCATCATAATACTTGCTGTAAATCTTGTCCTTTTCCATAAAGGCAAGCAGGCGTTCTTCCTGCTCTGGTGTAAGGATAACTTTCTGCTCCGTATCATCTTCCAGAACATCACTTAGCTTAAATTCAAACGGGTTCTTTCTGATACAGTCGTCTTGTATCGCCATGTAAAATGACGCTTTCAAGGAACGCTTATAGTTATCAATCGTTTTATAGGCATATCCTTTTTCACTCATTCTGATAGCCCATTCTTTAGCGTCCGACTGCTTCACAGTATCAATCGCCCTCATACCCAACGGGTCGTTTTCAGAGCGTTCATAAGATACTGTCGTCCTTTTTCAGTAGCCCTTTTGATGTTCTTTCTTTGGCTGTTCTTCTTGTCGTAGAGCTGGCAGACTGTCATTTTACCGCCGACTGTGTCGATACCGTCGTTAAGGTCTTTTTTTTATCTGTGCTTCTTTTTCCCTCAACGATATATCATCACGCTTTCCAGCAGGTGTCTTGTCTGTCGGTACAAGTTTCCAAGAATAGATAAATTGTGGCTTTCCGTATATATCGGTATATTTATAAACGTATCTTCCGTCTTTTCGCTGGCTCTCTCCATTACGCAAATTGCGATTTTTACCGTCTTTTCGTTTTACATTAGACATAGTGTAAAGCTCCTTTCCGTCATGGAATGAGCCGTGATACGCTATATTTATTATACCATATCTACGGCTCAATGACATTAGATTTCGTCCAATGTATCTATGATTTTTTCAAATTGTTTTCGCTTAATCTGAATACGGTTACCGTTCACGATAACCCAGCCAGCGTCAATATTTTCTTCGGCTAATTTACGCAATTTCTTTTCGCCAATGCGGAAGTATTTAGACGCTTCTTCAATCGTCAGCGTATATTTTTCCCAGATAGGCACATCAGTATTGTTCATAATCTATGCACCCCCTTTACTGTGTGTCGTTTTTTACAAGCAGGCAGACGGCTTTGGAAAGCTCCATTAGTATCTCAACTATTCCCATTCTTGTGGGCAGAACCGCACCATGCGGACGTATCATTATTCTGTGAGGATAGGTCGTGGCAAAACGACTTTCCAACAGTCGCTCTCGGATCACTGCGTGGGTCGCTCGCTTTCTTTTGAAAAGGTCGTGGCGTACAGTCCCCGTGGCTCGCTATCTCACAAACGTATCTGTCTGCTTTATTCAGTTGTCAAAGAGCTGTGGCGAAAGCGTGTTGCTTTCATGTAAAAGCAGGGGCAGAGCAGGAAAGAGGGGATTGAACAAATCATGCTCTGCGGTTACTGCTTGTTATTCTTCGGTTTCTAAAGGAATATCAAAGTCCAAAATCATTTTGATAAGTGCTTCTCTGATACGTCCTTTTAATTCCATGTCTACGACTATGCAGACATTACCATATTTGTCGTAGAACGGACGCAAACAACATTTTGATATGTACGGGTCATACAACGCCAGTATCTTTTCAATCGCATTTACGTTGCCGTCCACAGCCGACGAAATAAGGTAAAATGACGGGCGTGTGTTATTCATCATTCATGTTCTCCTTTAATTTTTTCTTGATTTCTTCAAGTGAGTTCTTCCTACTGCGGAACGACGTTGAACGGTTAATCTTTAATCTGTCGCCGATTTCTGTATCGCTCATGCCTAAGAAGAAATACATCAACAAGATTTCTCTGTCTTTTTCAGACAGATACTTAATCGCTTCTGCTAAATCATCATCAAGGACACGAACCTCAATACCACATACATCAAAGGCGGTATAATCGCTTTCGTATTCGTCCCAGACTGCCAGCTTTTCTACGACGATTTCTGGAAGTTCACAATAGGAAATTTCCTTATTTCTTCGTCGCTTTAATTCTTTGCGATAATTACGGACAATGCCTTTCACTACACGTTTGAGCTTGCAGTCAAATTGACATTGTATTGTCTTTTGGAAGTCCGACGGTTTCATATCATCACACCCCCTTTCCGTTATGACGTGAAAAGTGTTTATCCCTCTTTCCGCACCATATCTGTACAGCAAGGTGTGATTTGTTGCATGATTTTGAAAAAAATGAAAAATTTTTTCGGGTACAAAAAAAGCCCGCACAAAACATATAGTCTGTACGAGCTATTAAAGCTGTGAGATATTCAGTTGTTAATAAAATGCTGTTAGGTAGTGTATGACCGTATAAGATTATGCTTAAAACTTTCCATGACACAAGCCCCCTTACAGCACTTGATTTCTATTAAACTTTTGTCTTTTTTGTAATCTTGTAAATATATTCTTCTGGAGTAGGGCGTTTATTTCCAAAATACTTCTGAAATTCTCCTGCACTTCTGGGTCGGTGCTGTTCATAGCTTCATCAATCGTCGCTTCAATATCAGCTCGAACATCAGCTAATGACACACCGCCAGCTTTTGCACCAGCTTTCAATGCTTTTTTAATATCTCGTTTTTTAAGTCCTATCATAGTATTACCTCGTCACAATTTACTGAAATGTTTTAGAAATGTTTTTCAAAATGCTTATATAGAATAATCCCTAAAAAATGTTTGCAGTAGGAATAAACCAAATATAATGCCTATAATCCATGCTTCAATATGAAGTAACGCAAGTACAAAAGCAACAAACAAGTACACGAAAGTCATTAACTGATATACTAAAGAACCAGCTTTCATTCTTAAAAATATTTTTCTTTCATCAACATTATTGATGTGATTTTCTCTATTTATATTTTGTAATTTTTCTTTTATTTTTTGGCATTTCATAATAACAAATTTTCAATAATTGAACACCAGAAGCAAAAGCTAAACCGAACCCCATTGCGTAAAAAAGTGTAGCGTAATAATCAGTATCAATAACGAAATATCCAAAACATATAAAGATTATACCTATAATAATCTCAATGATAAATGATAATTTTTTCTTCATTGTTAATTCCACCTTTCAAAAGACTACATTTTCTGTATTAAAAAAATCGTTTTATGGTTGTTCAAATTATCCTGAATGTAAGTTTACTTTAGCTGAACATTTTTAGAAAGAAAAAACTAACCAAAACGAATGTAAAAGAATTACTGGAGGGAAAAGAAACCCTGGTAAAAGGAATCAAAAACAAAGAGAAAAAGCCCTACAATGCCGTTGTAAAAATTGGGGAAAAGGGATATATTGATTTTATCTCTTTTTCAAAATAAACATAAAAGCCCTTTAAAGAGGCTTTATATATTAATCACAAATCACTTATCACAAATCACTTATCACAAATCACAAGTGATTAATCACAAATCACTTGTGATTTGTGATTCTTAATGATACAATATTACTATACAAAAAAAGAATGGGGCGTAGTTATGGAGAAGGAAAAACTAAAAATACTTGAAGAATTAAGACGTATTTTTATCTAAATAACGAGCTGTTATAACCCATGTAATTTGTCCGATAGCAATAACTCCTGCTATCGAAAAAAACACAACTTTACTCATATATCCCATAAAGACAAGAGCAAATAATACAAGAACCAATAATGTAAGTGTTACTTTATAAGCATTCGCAAGAGAAGCATTAGTAATTGCGATATTTCTTTCATCATTTTCTAATATTTTGCATTTCTTTTGTTGGCTTACTGAATATAATCACAACCCATAAAAATCAATATTATTCCAATAAGCGTTGTACCATAGACAACCAAATCTGGACGAGGTACGGGCAATAGTTGGTGTACGCCTAAACCATAAGTTAGTAAACCACCTAAAAAGATTATTACACCGATAAATAATTCAACTTTTTGTATCTTATGTTTCATTTGCTTTCCTCCTCATAAATAAATATTTCTTCAATACTCATTTGAAAGTACCTTGCAATTTTAAAAGCTAAGATAATAGAGGGATTGTAGCGTCCATTTTCTAAAGAGCCTATTGTTTGACGAGATACTTCAAGAGCAGTCGCTAAATCTTCTTGTTTAATACCTCTTTGTTTTCGTAATTCTTCTAAACGATTTTTCACAACATACCCCTTTCTTGAACAAATGGAAAGTTTGCTTTCCTTTTCTAATCTTATGATACTCCTGCAAGTAAAGAATGTCAAGCAAACTTTCCATATTTTATTATCCTACAATCTTCCAGTTGCTATCCTTATGTAGCACAAGTTCATACTGCGATATTTGTGTAGCCTTTGTCTGATTATCAAGGAATTTCACAGCAACTTTGACTTTCACATTGTCCCCGTCCTTTGTAAAGATAGGTTTACCAGTTCAGCATAAATGTAGTCCCTGCCGATAGGCTCAAGCACATTTCCCGATACATAGTAGGCAAGCTCTTTTTCTGTGGCTGTCGGGTACAGCTTAAAGAATGTTTCAAGAAATGCAGTAGCGTCATTGACGGTATCAGCGTCTACACTTGCATTTGCTTCTGGTGTCTTAGGCTCATAATCTGATTTCTCGATTGCTGGTGCAAGGGTAGGGTTCTGAACGATTACCATATCCCCGTCAGCGTCTACATGGACTTTTACGGTATAGGTTGCTTTCACATTGCTTGTCTGTTCTCCCTCTTTTATCTGCTGATCCACTTCGTAGGTAGCAGAAAAAGTGTCCGTTCCCGACTGTTCAATACTCCATACAATCACATCTGTAACTGTGGAGCTGGTCGGTATATCGGTTCTAATGGTATCCACATTCAAGTCCTGCAATTCCTTTGTCAGATAACCGCTGATTGCCTGCGTCCTTGCTTCAATCGCTTCTTTGCTGTTACTCCATGTGTAGTAGGGCTTTGCAAAGTTCTTCACAAAATTTTCTATCCCGTTGGTGTCCTGCAAGCGAAGCTCAATGATTTCTTTTTCATGGGTCGTGTGCTGGTCGATAGCGGTAAAATTCTTATACACCCCAAAGCTCACGCTTGCGATAAGCACCACCCACAACGCAATCACGGTTTTCTTATGCGTGCCTACCTTGACGGTACGCACCTTTTTTTCTTTTGGTTCTTTGATAGTTTCTGTCTGTTTCTTATTCTTTTTAAACATATTTTCAAGTCCTTTCTATTGTTTTACTCGTCCTGCACCGATTAAGTGCTGTTGCCAGTAACTACTACTTAGGTCTGCATATCCTATCGGGTCGCCTGCGTGGTACATCTGTGTCGGCGAAACAAGAATACCGACGTGTGTTACATAACTTCCAGCGTTATAGGTAGAATGGAAAAATACCAAGTCCCCAGCCTTTGCCTGCGAAAGTGGAAGATGTTGGGTTGCGTCATACTGTGCTTGTGCGGTTCTCGGTAAGGAGATACCAGCTTTTCCATAGCACCATTGCGTCAGTCCCGAACAGTCAAAAGAAGTGTTGGGATGCTACCGCCATACACATATTTCCAGCCTTGATATTTTAACGCTTCATTCATGACCTTTTGTGCCAGCTCTCCCGATACCTGCGGAACAGTTAAATACTGATTGACTAATTCGACGTAAAATTGATTGCCATACTGATACCGCCAACCCCCGTTCTTCGCAACGGCTATCGGGTTGGTGTAGGTTACTTTCTTTCCACCCGATTTCTCACGGGCGAAGCTCTCTGCAAGGTTAAAGGTGTGTTTCTTTCCTTTTCCTGCCACATATCCCACATAACCACCGCCATAGTTATAGGACTGTATCGCTACATTCAAATCGTCGATACCTTGATTTTTACAGGAAGAAAGCAGGGACGCAAAATACTTACACCCCTGCTTGATTGAGCTTTCCGTATCTAAAGAGTTGGGCGGTAAACCAAGACTTTCTGAACTCTGCATAACATCTTCTGCCGTACCGCCACTTTCTACTTGAATGATAGCCAGTAGCACGTTGACATACTCGGAGATACCGTTTTCTCTGGCGTATTTTTCCACCATAGGCTGATGTTTCAAGACTTCTGCGGATAAATTCATACCCGTAATGCCAGAAGAAAAGTTGCTGTTCTCGTCGTCGCTGTCCGCACTAATGAGGACACCAAAGAAAAGGACTATGGAAAGAGGATAGGAAACAGACTGCCAATAAGAGCGATATGTTTCAGTTTTCATTTTTTCTTCTGTCCTTTCTTCGTTACAAGGTTACGGTTCTTTTCGGTATGTTCCGTTGTACGCTTTGATTG
>ENA-OQIM01000765-OQIM01000765.1-human-gut-metagenome-genome-assembly--contig:-NODE-765-length-11886-cov-1.336083_pt1 | contig 11886 bp, 12 predicted proteins | sample MGYA00242579_ERZ504744 | MGnify/ENA primary metagenome ERZ504744 (study PRJEB26092, sample SAMD00036441) | human gut metagenome | host: Homo sapiens | study: EMG produced TPA metagenomics assembly of...
TCCGAAGAACTCCGCGAGCGCAGGATGTACGTCGGGACACTCCGAGAGGAGCGGCAGCCGGATCTCGAACTCATTCAGTCGGTGGTATAAGTCCTCGCGGAAACGACCGTCCCGAATCGCTTTGCCATATCCTCGTTTCGTGGCCGCGACGATCCGCACGTCCGCTTTCCGCTCCCGTTTGCCGCCGATGGCAGGTAAGTGTTCTCCTGCAACACCCGCAGCAGCATGGCCTGTATCTCATAGGGCATCGTGCCGATTTCGTCCAGAAACAGCGTGCCGCCCTCGGCCATGCCGAAGTATCCCTCCCTGCTCGTGTCGGCTCCCGTGAACGCCCCCTTGACATGGCCGAAAAAGAGGGACGGGGCGAGTTCTTTGGGCAGCACGCCGCAGTTACGGCCACGAACGGCATGTTCCGCCGTTCGCTCGACCTGTGGATGTTCCGGGCGACGGACTCCTTGCCCGTCCCGTTCGCTCCGAGAATCAAGACCGACATGTCCGACGGCGCGACCAGCGTGGCGAGCCGCTCCACGTGGCGGGCTTGTGCGCTGCGGCGTCGGAACAGCACCTTTTCCTCCCGCTGCACGGTCGAAAGCGGGCGCAGTATCTCGTCGGCCATTTCCAGCAGCCGCTCTTTGTGTACGGGCTTGCAGGTAGTCTTTCGCGCCCGAACGGATAGCGCGTACCGCGTCGGACACCGTTGCGTACTCCGTCATGATGATATACGGGGTCGTCATCCTCTCCTTGCGCGTCCATTCCAAGAGGGAGATGCCGTCCCCTTCGGGCAGCCGCACGTCCGAGAGGATCAAATCGAAAGCCGTCCTGCGGAGCAGACGCCGTGCCGCAGGCTCGTCGATGGCCGTCGTTACCTCGTACCCGGCTTGCAGCAGCCAGTCTTTCTGCATCTGCGACAGGCCGACGTTATCTTCGACTATCAATATCTTCCGTTTCATTCGTCAATCTTTCTATTTCATTTTCCGCTTCCGCGATCAGCAGAGCGGTACGGTCTATGACCCGTCGCGTGTATTCCCCGACCGCTCCGTCGTCCGCCTTGTCGTCGTGCAGCACGTCCCGGTAGGCGTGCAGCAGTTCGTCCGTTTGCAGCAGCTCCCACATCGGCAGCATACGGTGTACGACCTCCCGCAGCCGTTCGTGGTCGTTGCCCGCCTCGCGGAGCTGTTCGATGTCCTCGCGGGAGCTTCGATGAACGTCCGAAGCAGTTTCTTTTTATTCCTTACCTCAGCCGTGAGAGAGGCGAAGTCCGCATATACATCTTCCGGCTTCGTGTCGCTCACCACAGAGGCGATAAGGTCGAGCAGTTCGTGCATCGAGAACGGCTTGTAGATGCAGGCAGCGAATCCGGCGGAGGCGAAAGCCTCCCGTTCCTTGTCGCCCCGTGCGGTCATGGCGACGACCGGAATCGTGCGCGAATTGCCGATATTGGAATTGCGCAGCAGCTCCAGCAGCTCGAAACCGTTCGTTCCGGCCATCTGTATATCCGACAGGAGCAGGTCGTAGTCCGCCTTGTGCATCTCCCCGACCAGCGCACGGGTATTCCCGCAGGTCGTGCAGGAGACACCGCTGCGTTCGAGCATCTCCCTGACGATTTCGAGTTGTAACGGGTCGTCGTCGATGGCGAGGACACGCTGCGGAAGACGTAAAGACGTGTTATGCGTTTGTGCCTCGCTCTCCACCGTCTCGTCCGACAGCGGCAGGGGAAGCGACACGCGGAACGTGCTGCCCTTGCCGACCTCGCTGGCGACGGTAATCTCCCCGTCCAGCAACCCGACCAGCCCTTTCGTGATCGACAGCCCCAAGCCGAAACCTTCGGCGTTCGTGTCGGGAGCCGAACGCTCGAACGGGTCGAAGATGCGTGCCGCCGTTTCCCCGCTCATGCCGATACCCGTATCTTCGACGGTCAGCAGAAGCGTCCCGTTTTCGTAGCGGGCGGTGAAGCGGATGTTTCCCGCTCCGGTGAACTTGACGGCGTTCGAGAGCAGGTTGTCCGCGATCTGCTCGATGCGGTCGCTGTCGCCGCAGACCGTAACGTCCGTGCCCTCGAAATCGCACTGAAAGAGAAGTCCTTTGTCGTTGGCGGCGCGGGTGAACCCCGCCGCGATACGTTCCAGCAGGTCGGACAGCCGGAAAGGGGTGTCGTTGCGGGTCTCCTTCGCCTCGTTGAGACGGTATACGTCCAAGAGGTTGTTCAGCAGGTGCAGGATATGTTTGCACAGCTCGCCGATATTGGCCAGATGGCTGTTGCGCCTCTTGCGGTCGCGCGTCTCCATCGCCAGCTCCGCGCTGCCGTTGATGATGCTCAACGGGGCGCGTATGTCGTGGGAGATCGTCAGGATGATTTTCTTGCGCATATCCAGCAGGTCGCGGTTCTGGCCGATAATCTCTTTCAACTTGCGCTCTCCGGCCTCCCGACGCCGGATGTCCCGTTGGATGATGATATACGAGAGGGCAAGCAGCAGAATCGCTACGCCCAGCACGCAGGAGAGTATGCGGAAAGAGATCTGCCTCATGTCGTCTATCCGTTTTTCCCGGAAGTCGAAAGCCATCTGTGCCTGCCCGTCCAGCAGGGAGATAAGCGCCGACAGTTCGCGGTTCAACTGTCTGTTTTGCCGACGCAGGCTGTCCACCGGATTGTTGAAATCAAAGGTCGGGGTATCCCGCAAAGTATTTATTTGACTGTTCAGCACATGCAGGTTATTCGACGGTGGAAATACCCGTATCGTGTCCTTCTTGCCGAAGAAGCCCGCGATGCCTTTCTTGCGCCGTACCTCCATGCGGGGCTTGGCGGCACTGGCGACGGCGGTCGGCAGCCTCTGGGCGATCAAGCTGTCCATCGCCTCCCGCTGGCGGACGCTCTGCATGATGCGCAGCAGGTGCGTCTCTTTGGCCGCCAGCAGCATCCGCAGCGTATCGACCTGTTCAGGGCGCACGAAACGGACACACTCCCGGCGGAGCGTGAGTAGCAGGCTGTCGAGGCGGAGCCGTTGGGCGCGGTAGGTAGTGGAAATCCTCATCGTTCCAGCTACGACGCTCTCGCCCAAGGTGGCGAGTTCCGTAATCTCACTGTGGGCGGCGGTTACATTTTGACGAATGTCGTTTATTTCAACAGAATTTGCCGCAATCTCTTTTATACGGCTCTGTTCATAAAACAGAATGGCGGTTATTCCACCAATAACAGCTACCAAGATTAAATATCCTATAAGAATTTTACATCGTAATGGCTCCATATGCCCAAAATACTAACCCATAATAGCGTTGTGTAATATTATAAGTATAGATAGCTTGCAATAGAAACAAGCTATCTACTTATCTAAATAACACAAAATCGTATAAATATTTATATCATTTATCCCGAACTTTAACAAAGGCTAACCTGAACCCGATACTTTCATCCGTCACTTCTTCATAGTAAGCATAGCGGTAGGTGCATGTGTAACGAAAAGCATCGTTGTACCAAAACGAGCCGCCACGTTTGATGACCTGTCGTGACGAATTGATACGGGTAAGGTTACACGGGTCTGTCTGCGGTTCGGATGTATAGGGTGAAAAATAGTCAGCAACCCATTCATACACATTGCCCGACATATCGTAGATACCTAACTCGTTCGGTCGTTTCTGTCGGACGGAATGGCTCTTCCTGCCGTCATTCAAGTTCCAGCCGACCTCGCTTAACGTATTGCTTCCGGCGTATGTGTAGCCTTTGCTTTTGTTACCGCCTTTTGCGGCAAACTCCCATTGTGCTTCGGTGGGCATCCGGAACTCCCATTCCTGCGGCATTCCGGCCTCGTGCATCATGGCGGTAAGCGTTCCACAAATTCATGGCAGATTTTCCAAGTCACGTTCTCCACGGGGTAATTGTCGCCCCGATTGCTCCGACTCGGATTGTTACCCATTACGGCTTGCCACAGAGGTTGCGTCACTTCGGTTTCGCCTATCCAGAAAGTGGATAATGTTACCTGATGTTCCGGTTTTTCGTTCGGCTGGCGGTTGTCATGTCCCATTGTGAACGTGCCGCCCTCGACTGTTATCATTTTGAACTCCACGCCGTTCAGTGTGAAACGAATACCGTCGCTTCTTCTGTATAACTGCCGGCCATATTTTTTTGCTTTATCTCTTTCATCTGTTCCGATGCTTTATTTCCAGTATTGCCACCTGCTAAAGCTGTCGTCATAATTGCCATCGACAATATGGCAATGCCGATAAAATGTTATTCTTCTCATAATTCATTCAGTCTATCAATCTATCGTTACGCTTGAACCGGCAGGAATATCCCGTATTTCGTCCGGCGAAGCATCTATCTGTCCCAGCGGCACTTTACCTTCCCAATAACCGATGAACATAGTAGAGCGCAATCCAGTTACCGGGACGGTAGTAGCCTACTTCGGGTATTTTCGGGTTATCGCCTTCCGGTGCGCCGAGCATGGAAAGCGGCTCGGCCAACGGCATAATCTTTTCCATCCAGTTACCGTAATTATTGGCGGTCAACGTGAGTGGAAGCCGGGAAAGGAGGTCGTCGGCCGTAGGGTTGTCGTACAGAGAAACGACAAACCGCCGACCGTTCACGTTCATAGCAATTTTGTGCCCGTTAAGTATGCGCAAATCTTCATTGACTGCTACATTGCGTCCTTCCAAATCGTTTCCGCATCCGGCAAACGATAAACAGAGGAACAGGGCGATAAGTGCTGACAATATATTCTTTTTCATAATTTTCCTCCTTATTCGTTTAATGCAGGCAGATTCTTGTCCCTATCGTATGATCGGTAGATGTATAGAAATATCGGTAGGTAGTGGTGAAGCGGTAGGCGTCATTGTAATAGAAACTACCGCCACGTTTGATGTATTGACTGCCGGAAGTGTTGCAGGGGTCGGTTTGTGGTTCGGTGGTATATGGCGCAGCCATATCGTAAACCCATTCGTACACATTACCGCTCATGTCGTAAATTCCGAGCTCATTGGGTTGCTTCTGCTTGACTGCATGAATGCCGCCGTCGCTGCTCGTCCAGCCGACCTGCGATAGCGTATTGCTGCCGGAATAGGTGTACCCTCTGCTTTTGTTGCCGCCTTTGGCTGCAAATTCCCATTGCGCCTCGGTGGGAATCCGAAAATCCATATCATCGGGAATAAGACCCTGATTGTGGGCTATATCATTCAGACGACGGGCAAATTCCACACTTTGGTTGCGAGTGATGCTGGCGACAGGTGTCGTGTTGCTTCCTCCACCGGAACCCATGACCGCATTCCACAAAGCGATAGTTACTTCCGTTTCGCCAATCCAATAGGACGAAAGTGTTACCTGATGTTCATGCGCTTGGTTCGCCCGCTGCGTTCCGGGCAGTGCCGCTTCCGCATCCGACCCCATCGTAAACGTACCGCCCTCGACATAAATCATCGTAAACGGAACTCCGTTTATCGTATAATCACCGATGCGCCGGATGGAGGGGTAACAGCCGTAGCTTCTGGTGTAAATCCATCGGATACGATACCTGCACTCATGTTGCCGGCAACATCTACCGTTTTCAATGTAAATACATATTCGGAACCGTTCGTCAATCCGGAGATTACCGCCTCTTGTCTCCCTTTACCTATCTCTATGGCTGTTGTCCCGCCGGGTGAGTAAGTGATGGACACTTTGGCAAAATCCGCATCCGTCGGGTCTGTCCAGCGTAAAGTTATCTGTCCGTTGCCTGCTTCGCCGGAGAGTTCCGACACTTCGGCAGGAGGTGTTACATCGTCCGGATTAACAGAAACGGGAATACACGGAGGCGTAGCGACACTTCGTCCGGCATTACCTGTCGCATCTACCGATGTCAGGGAGAATATATATTCTTCGCCGTTTGTCAATCCCGTGATTAGGCAGTCTGTATGCCCTTTTGAACGGAAATCGCTTCTTCCCGTTGCGGATAGGTTATCTCTACATGGTCGAAATCAGTCTCTGTCGGGTCTGTCCAATTCAGCGTTACTTGTCCGTCCCCGACAATCGCATTCAAGCAGTTACAGCCGAAGGTGGAATCGTGTCGGTGTCCTCGAAATAATCGTCTTTTTCGCTACATGCGGCAAGCAGCGAGAAAAGCAGGAGCAGGAAAATATTCCATCCAGACCATTTCCCACTCTTTGGCAATTTTTATGATGTTGCATTTCATCTTTGTTGTATTAAAAGGTTATTCCTTAAAGAAATCTCTCGGCGTACAGTTCCCCTCTTCGTCCATTTTACCCCCATATACGGGAAAGAGGCTTGCCTCGCCGTAGTTTTTGATACGCTCCACGTTTTTCAGGATTTCCATATCCTGTGCGGAAATCTCGAAATTCACCTCCGCATTCGATTCCATGTGTTTGGGATTTGCGGTTTTAGGTAGAGGAAGCATGTTCAGTTGCAGCAGTACCGGATGCAAAGTTGAGCGACACTTACACCATACCGGTTTGCCATATCCTGCACAAGCCGATTCTTCATCATCTCGCCGTGTCCCATCGGCGAATAGGCTTCCACGAGAATGTCGTGCTCGCGGCAGTAGTCGATAAGCGGAAAAGGCGTGTTGCTTACGTGTGCCAAGATTTGGTTCACCATCGGTCGGACATCGCCGTTCTGCAACAGATTCTCTATATCGACCTGTTGGAAGTTGCTTACGCCGATAGCCCGTAACCGTCCTGCCTTGTATGCCTTTTCCATCGCACACCATGCGGCAAGATTGCCTTCAAAATAGTGGTCGTCCTCACGGAAGTCCGTCCACGGTTGCGGTGCGTGGATAATCATCAGGTCAATGTAGTCAAGTCCCAACCGTTCGAGCGAACCTTCGATGGCGGCTTGTGTTCCATCGTAGTCCTTGATAAAGGCATCAAGTTTGGTCGTAACGAAAACCTCTTCCCGTTTCAGTCCGCAAGTACGGATGCCCTCGCCCACGCCACGCTCATTGCCGTAGCCTTGCGCCGTGTCGAAATGGCGATAACCGATTTCCACCGCTTTCCTTACGGCTTCTGCCGCTTTGTCATCGTCAATCATCCATGTTCCGAGTCCGAGTTTGGGTATCTTTACTCCGTTGGAGAGCATGAAGCTCTCCGATAAAATCTTGCTATTCATAGTTGTTGTTTTTATTTGTTCATTGTATTCATGTCGATTACATAGCGGAACTTCACCTTGCCGTCCAGCACATTCTTGTATGCCTCGTCTATGGTGACGGCATCGGCAGGGATTATTTCTACCTCCGGGTAGATGTCGTGCGCTACGGAGTAGTCCAGCATCTCCTGCGTTTCTTTTATCCCTCCAATCAGTGAAGCATATACTTTTCGATGCGCTGCCGTCAGAATCATCTGTACGGTGTTGAGCGAGGCCTCCGCGTCCAGTCCCACAACCGCCATTTCGCCACCCATTTTCAGCATCCGCAGGTAGTTTATCGGCTCGAAGCCGGCGGGAACGGTGCTCAAAATGAAGTCGAACGTGTTGGCAAGCCCTTTCATTTCCTCTTCCTTATTTACATTCACATAACGGCTTGCCCCCATTCTTAAAGCATCGCTGCGTTTCTCCTCCGTGATGTCGAAGACCGTAACATCCGCTCCGAGATCGACCAAATATTGCACGGCCATGTGTCCCAAACCGCCATAACCTGCTACGGCAACCTTTTGTCCCTTCTCCACATTGCTGAAATGGATGGGCGACCATGTCGTAACTCCGGCGCAAAGCAACGGTGCGACACGCTTCATGTCCGCGTTTTTAGGTATGGACAGGACGAAATGCTCATCCACAACAATATTATCGGAATAGCCTCCCTGCGAGAGTTCGCCGCCGTGATACTTGTCGGGATAGTTGTAGGTGAATGTCGTCCCGTTCTCGCAGAACTGTTCCTTGTCCATGTCGCAGTAGGTACAATGTCCGCAGGCATCGACCATACAACCCACTCCGGCGTAGTCGCCCACCTTGAATTTCGTTACATTTTTACCGACAGCTACCACCTCTCCGGCAATCTCATGTCCCAAGACAACGGGAACACCGTCTTTTGCCTTTATACCGTCTGCTTCATGCAGGTCGCTATGGCAGATACCGGCATAGAGAATCTTTATCTGCACGTCATTATCACCGACCGCACGACGGGTGAAACTGTAATCGTGGAAATGTCCGTCCTCGGCATGGAAAGCAAAGCCCTTTGCCGGAATACGTTCGTTACTCTGTTGTGCCTGACTTGTTGCTACTGCCAACAACACTCCGGCAGCCAATAATAGATTTCTTTTGCATTCATAATCGCTTCGTTTTTGATTTCTGCTGCAAAGTTAGGAAGGCCGTTTATGCTTGCCCATACCCCTGCAATGGCGAAAATTACCATTTTTACTTTTTACGGCAGAATCATCCGAAAAATCATCATAACTACACAGTAAATCACTACATTTGCATTATAAAATAAGGATATTATGGATGTAATTGCACTGGATTCGATAGAGACCTATTGCCGGACATTTGATTTCCCTCTTACCCATCCGTTGGTCGGCGTAGTGGAATGCAACGAGCCGGAGAAGCTGAAACCCTATATGATGAATTGGGCTTCTATGCCTTGTTTCTGAAAGATATGGCAAGTTGTACCATCACGTATGGCAAGACGCACTACGACCACGGCGACAAGAGCATCATCGCCTTTGCGCCGGGACAGGTCTGTGCGTTCGAGGCTATACCGGGCAAAGACCCCAAATTCACAGGTGTACTGTTTCACCCCGATTTCATTCACGGCACGGGGTTGGGGCGGAATATCCTGCGCTATTCGTTTTTCGCTTACTCTTCCAACGAGGCGTTGCATCTTTCCCCTTCGGAGTTCCGAATCATCCGCAACCTGATAGAGATTATCAAAACGGAACTCGAGATGGCGACCGATGACCATACACACGGCATCATCTGCGACAACATCCAACTGTTGCTCGACTACTGCGTGCGTTTCTACGACCGCCAGTTCTCCGAACGGCATGAACTGAACAGGGACGTATTGCAGCGTTTTGAGAACTTGCTAAACGAGTATTTTCTCAGCGGCGATGCCGAACGACTGGGACTGCGACCGTGAATTACTTTGCAGACAAAATCAATCTGTCCCCCAATTATTTCGGGGATTTAATAAAGCGTGAAACGGGAACATCTGCCAAAGAATACCTGCGTAGGAAGTTGTTGGAAGCTGCAAAGGAACAGCTTATGAACCCTCAAAAGAGCGTTTCACAGGTTGCCCAATCGCTCGGTTTCCAATATCCACAGCATTTCGTTCGGTTCTTCAAACGTATGGCAGGCATGACACCGAGCGAGTTCAGGGAAAGGTAAACTTACAGGGGCTGTCTAACAAGTCCCCAAAATTGAAAATCACCCCTGCCAGAACGTTATCTGACGGGGGGGGTGAAGTTCTTAAAATTGGACTTGTTAGACAGCCTCTGTGTGCTACATTTTCATCCCGACGCTCGGCGTTTTAGTTTCTCCTGATATTCCCGGCCTCACGACAAGGACATGGCTGCGGATAAAATCCTCCGAATCGGTATCCGTACCGCGTCTGACGATCTCCGGCTGCTGTTCCCGTTGCCCATTCTCCTGCTGTATTCCGTCGGCCTGCTCTTGTCCGGCTTCGGGTGCAGGCGGTGCGAGCGTGAGCTGTATCTTTCTCTCCAACGCCGCGACCTCCGCTTTCAGTGCCTTCAACTCGTCCTCCTTCTTCCATACGCCGCCGACCGTTTCCTGCAAAATCGGAATGTCCCGTTCGTAGGTTACGTTCTGCGCCTTGTATTGCTCTATAAGTTGGGTATGCGTTCCAGCGCGTTCAGGAAGTTCATCCACGCCGCTTTGGTATCTCCTATCAATATTGTTTCTTTCGCTCTAATCGCCCGACTTCGGAGGGGCGATTGCTCCCCGTCAGGGCAAGGCTTTCGGGAGTAACTCAAAAGGTATCGAGTAACTCGATACACACCTTGCTATGTTCCGACGAACATAAAGCACTCCGTGCGGTATGAATCGGAATTTCTTGTTTCCGTATGTTGAAATTCTACGGATTTACTTGTGTGCTTTCTTACGGAGTGAAATCTACAATACATTAAGGAAACAATTCCGTAGAGAAGTGGTGTCGTACAGATTTACAGATTTGCTGTCGTATCGTCGTATGGATTAAGGGTGTCCGAATATAGGCCAATCTATATACAAAGATTTACGGGTAAAGTTATTCGCAGCAACTGAAAATAAAAACGGGCAACATACCTGCTATTGTCGGCAAAGCGGGTTCAGTATGCGACCGGCGCGACGCCAAACTGTGCCATACAGACGCCACAAGCTGCCACGAAACCGAAAACGGAGGCAGCGAGCGCAGGTTTGGCTACATTTGCTCCGAACTCAAAACATGGTATATGGAAGTAGTAATTATCGAAAAGAAAACCTTTGAAGCGCTCCTTTCCGGTGTGGAGACGCTGACGGGAAAAGTCGGTGCGTTATGTCGCAGATGCAATGACAAGCAGATGCAAAAGTGGCTCGACGGGGAGGAGGTGTGCCGCCTGCTGCGCATAAGCCCCCGCACGCTGCAATCTGCGGGATAATCGAACAATCGGCTGTACGCAAATCAACCGGAAATTCTATTACAAGCCGGAAGAAATAGAGAAGCTCATGCCCATAGCCGGGCAGTTCAGGGATGGCTTAGGCTAATATTTATTTTTACCAACCGCTAAATCCACAGAAAAGATGAATGACAGTAACGTAATCACGTCGGAGGACGGACGCATCGCGTCGGCATTGCACGCCTTGAAGAGATGCGCGAAAGAGGTCGATAAGTTCACGGACGGATTTCATCCGCCGCTCGGAGGAGAACGATACATGACCGATAAGGAGGTGATCGCCCGGCTGAAAGTCAGCCGACGCACCTTGCAGGAATACCGCACCGAGCGCAAGATACCCTATATCGTGTTCGGCGGCAAAGTCCTCTATCGGGAATCCGACATCGAGAAGATGCTCGCGGGAAACTACCGCAAGGCAATTCTCTGAAAACGAAAACGGGCAGGTGTCGCAGCCTGCCCGTTTCCTTGTTTGTCCGGTTCAATTCGGAAGCCCGTCCTTATATTGAATGACAATCGGAGGTGTCGTGCGTCGGGGTGTAGTAGCTGTCCTTACCAACCACTTCCTGAAAACAGACGCAGGGTAGGTGTCCAATCGGAACGCAAGGGCTACGACGACCTCCATATTATACACGTCCGCGCTGTTGCCGCTGTCCAGACGAATACATTTGCAGACATCGTAGTCGTACAGGGCGTTTTCTTTGAAGATGGCTTTGATACCCGTATGTACCGCTCCGGCGGTCGTGCCGAACAGCTCGACTATTTCCGCTTCCGTCATCCACATAGAGGTCGTATCGGTCGGCATATTCAACCTGCCGTACTCGTCTATCGTGATTATTTCTCTTTTCATCGTATTCAGTTTTTTTAAGTTCATTAAATTGCCTGACAAATAAAGCTCTCCATCTGCTCGATACGCTGCGCGAGTTTCTCCATGTCGCGGCTCACTTTCTCGGCGGTAATCTTCGCATAGATTTGCGTCGTGCGGATGCTGCGGTGTCCCAACATCTTCGAGAGCGTTTCGATAGGTACGTCGTTCGACAAGCAGACCGTCGTGGCATAGGTATGGCGGCTCATGTGCCACGTGACGTTCTTCTCGATACCGCATCTCTTCGCTATGGCCTTAATGCTGTTCTTGCAGTTATCGTAACACGGAACGGGCAGGAGCCTTCCGTCGGGTGTCGTATCGCGGTACTTCTCGATGATATGCTTGGCGACGTCCAGCAGCCGGATATTCGTTTCGACACCGTTTTCTGTCGGTTGGTGTTCAACCACAAATGCCCGTCGAACGAAGTTTGCAGGTTCGCTTCGGGAAGGTTCGCCATATCCGTC
>ENA-OQIM01000766-OQIM01000766.1-human-gut-metagenome-genome-assembly--contig:-NODE-766-length-11882-cov-1.446789_pt1 | contig 11882 bp, 14 predicted proteins | sample MGYA00242579_ERZ504744 | MGnify/ENA primary metagenome ERZ504744 (study PRJEB26092, sample SAMD00036441) | human gut metagenome | host: Homo sapiens | study: EMG produced TPA metagenomics assembly of...
AAAACAAGTGCTACACAACCTGCGGGATAGAACGTTGAAAGCCTTGCTTTACATCATCTATCCTTAAAAGCCAATATTGCTTTATATAAGGAGCGAGCAATTTGGTAGGTTGTATTACTTGAATTTTCTCCATTCTGTTTTAATTATCAAACAAAAGTAAGATTTCTTAGATAGATATTAGGTGTAAAAAAGGGACATTCTAATTAAAACATCCAAATATCTGTTACCTAAATCATTCAAAGTTCTCTGCATTGGAAGATATGTCATAGATAAGTTGAAAAAGTTATTATAAACACAAGTTTAGTTTGTGTTTTTGTCTATATATCCAAAACGGACTAAACTAATTTCTATTGACAGCAAATTATATATGCTGGCGAAAAGAAAAACAGTATTCTTTTTTTTCGCCAGTATTGCTTTTTATGATAGGTTAGTAATTTGAGGAAGCAATGAACTCTTTTATTTCTTCCTCGCTTGGAAGTTCTATCATGTACTTCTGTACGAAGATATTCGGGTCTAATCCGGCAGTGGCATACTTAACCAATGTATCTCCCTTCTCGGTGCAAAGCAGAATACCGATAGGCGGATTATCATCCGGCTGCATCACTTCCGCCTTGAAATAGTTCAGATACATATTCAGTTGCGAAGCATACTCATGGCGGAACCTGTCTATCTTCAATTCTACAATAACATGGCATTTCAAGATACGGTGATAGAATACGAGGTCGGCAAAGAAATAATCCTCATCAATCAAGATACGCTTTTGTCGGGCTTCAAAGCAGAAGCATGCCCCATTTCCAGCAGGAAGTGTTGCAGGTTGTCAAGGATGGATTGCTCCAAGTTGTTTTCTGTTACTAAGGCTCGTTCATTCAATCCTAAGAACTCTAAAGTAACAGGGGTGTTGATAACATCTTTAGGTTGCAATAGGGTTGCTTGTTGCTGGACTAAAGCGGAGAGGGCTTCTTTGTTTTAGATAGTCCGCTACGCTCATAGTATAAAGATGCTATTTGCCGTTCCAACTCCTTTACAGACCAGCAACCACGAATTGTTTCCATTTCATAGAAAGCACGTTTTACAGGGTTTTCTATTTTTGCGATATGCTTTAAGTGGGTATAAGGAATCTTATTGAATATCTTTGCTGCAGGATTTATCCATTTATTATACTCTTTATCATCTTGTTGTAATTCGCACTCGCCGAGTGCCGAATTGGTTCTGTGAATTCGGCAGTCAGTGAGTGCCGAATTTCATTTCCTGCCATTATATATTGCAATATTTCTTCTCTTAGCTGTGGATAAACAAGGTACAGCCGCCTAAATTCACGGAATCTACGTTCATTCAGACCTTTTGTTTTCAGTCGTTGTTCCAGCTTTTTCAACAGTTGTTCACCGTAAGCTGCACGGTCTTCTCCGTTCTGTTCGAACTCCACGATATAGCAACCCATAAGCCAGTTACGGGAAGTAAGGGCGAGGTTTACAGCGTGTGCGGCTTGTGCCTGCAACGTGTTCTGTATCGTACTGATATGTTTTACTAATGCTTCAAAGTCCATAGTTACAAAGATAAGTCTTTTGTGGTTAAAACTTTAGTTCGGGTAGGCTGTTTATTGCTTCCTCTTTTAATTTATCCACTGCACGGGTATATTTCTCTGTATGTTTCAGTCCGCTATGTCCTAAAAGACTGGCTACTGTCTTGATGTTTGCACCGTTATTCAAAATGTTTACGGCAAACGAGTATTCTTGCACAATGCCAGCTTATGTGCTTGTCTATTCCGGCTCTTTTAACCCAACGCTTAACAGATTTGCAACAGCTTCGTATGTAGGCAAATCGAATATCAAGCAGTTTTTATCTGCTGGAGCTTCACCAATGATAGACAATAGACCGTCATTTAAAGGAATAACCACACCACTGCTGGCAGAATGTCCCTTTGTTTTACTTTGTTCAAACTTCAATAACCGATTTGCGTAATCCACATTCCTATAGGTAAGGTCTTTTACATCGCAGAAGCGCAGACCGCAATACAGACAGAAGATAAACGCTCGTCTGATTGTGGGGTTTTCGTTGTCATAATGACACGCCATCAGCTTTTGTATTTCTTCGGGCGAAAGCACATCTTTCCGAAGCATCTGGCTATCTACTTTGCAGGTGACATCTTTACAAGGGTCTTTCAGCATTACATCATGCTCTATTGCATAGCGAATGACTTTCTTGAAACGCTGGTAAATGCTTTTAGCACCTTCGCCAACGCTTCGGGATTGCAGATAAGCTACAAACTGTTCCATCATTTCTTTGGTGATGAGTTCCGGTTTAATGCTACACTCATTCATGGGGTACTTTTCTTTTAAGAAGTCTTTGAAACGGCTCAGCGCAATTTGCACCATGCGAATATCTTTCTTGGTATAGCTGTTGATATAGGCTTGAAAGTAGTCCAAGAAATTAACAGCCCTGTCTTTCTTTAAGCGGTAACCCAACATGCTTTCTTTAAACTCCTGTTCACGCTCTGCACGTATGCGCATGGCGAGTTCCAAAGTTTCCTTGTTCTGTTGCCGTTCCGCAGGAGTACGGGGTTTGTCTATCAGATACAGGCTAAGGTTTTCTTTTCGCCTGTTATGCTTTACTGCAAACTTGGGCTTGCCTTGCATTTTCCCACTATCGTAATACACCTGATTACCGTTTTCATCCAATACGGGCTTTTCCTCTCTACCTAAATAATACTCTAAGTAAAGGCTTATTCTACCGTCCGAGAGCTTATTTTGCTCCAACTTGGGGTTCTCTTTCGTTTTATTTTCTAACTTTGCCATTGTTTAGAGGTTTTATCCCGATTTAGGTACCGTAACCGGGTAATTACACTAAATAGTTGATTTTCTTTTGTTTTCCGATATTGCAAAGGTACAAAAGAAAATGATATTTCAAAGTGTACTAAAAGTGTACTAAATAACAGAAAACGGGCAAAATAGGGCAAAAATGGAGAAAATAGGAAATATGCAAATAGTTGATAATAAGGAAAATAAATTCTTTTGTTTTCCTATGATTTCTATGGCTTGTACCGGGTCTGGGTACAATAAAATCGGCTAAGTGATTGAAAATCAATACTTGGCTGATTTTATTTTGTATCTATTGTTCCCGTTTTGTTCCCACTTACACTTAATATACCATGTCTTAAATGCAATCAAATTGCTTGTTTTTATATCTGTTACCCCAAATTCGAAGATCTATAATATGCAAATATACACAATTGAATAGTTGTGCGAATAGGAAGCATATAAATATACCTATTATTCCAATATTATTTGTTATTGTCATAAGCAAAATGCCCAATATAAGAATTGTGGCATATAGTATTTTTGAGAGAATGAAAGAATTTATTTTTAGTCTGACTAATAATGACGTTTCTGTTATCTCGGCAAAAGTATGCAATCCTACTATACTTATTAATATCGCAAACACAAACAGTCTATGAGCATCTAGCCCATAAAGACAAATATCTAACATAAGAATAATGAAAGTTAAAAGTATGCAGGTCAGTAATGAAAGAGATAAGAATCTCTTTTTATACGATTATAGATATTAAACAATTTCTCTGAATAGATGTTTGAGAAAAAAATTGATTGAGGTCTCGGAGAATCCTTGGCTAGGAACTTGCAATATACCCCAGTAAGACATAAATAATGTAAACAACGCTGTTTCTTTATCCAGAAAATAACACAAACAATATGTATATAATGCCAAAGATCCAAGATGGAAACAAATAGCACTCAAGCAAGGATAAACAGACGAATATACTAATATCTTCAAAATAGATGATTGATGCCGACAATCAAAGTCATTATCATTATTTTGATTGTAAATACGCCATATCTTCAGTGACATAAAGATAATCCTTAATAATTCAGATAGAGAAGATGTAATGATTACAAGTACACAAGGATTTAACCCTACGTCATAGACATAAAGCAAGAAATAGCCTACTATTATATTTACCAAAATTGAAATTAACGATATGCAACCAAGAAATTTGTGAATCCCCATCCTAACAATAAACTATTTAATGACAGGGATATAAATGACAAAACTACAAGAATAGACAAATAAGGGACTACAGAAACTATAGTAGCAAAATGCGCACTTTCCCAAATACCATTGGATAAAGGAATCAGTGAACATAACGCTGCTGATATCAAACCAACTCCAGTAAACAAGGGCAAAGAATATGAAAATATATACTTGCAGCGAGAAATGCTACCGGAATGACGAGAATAAAAATTCTGAAAGGAATCATTCATTGAGTCTCCGACAACCAAAAATAATAAAAATATGGAATCAATTACTCCTACAGTCGACAAATACAACGGGATCTTTGAAAGAGAGTAGTATTGAGTCGGACAAAATTATAATCTCCTCCAACAATTCGCTGAGAATTATCGGAAAGGTATAAAGGCATATAGATTTTGAGGTGTACTTATTGTTCATACATAAATAAAGCGTCTATGCCTGCTTCAATGTGTATATTTTCTTTGCAAACGAACTTGCAATTCCACTGTTTAGGGACAATGCATGTTACCATACTACCATACCTGATTGATGCAAGTCTTTGATTTTGCTTTAACGCTTGAATCTGAGAAGTAAATGGTAATATCGTATCAATGTCATAGTCCGCTGTTAATACCATAAACATATTCCCCTCCTTTGAAGGATCGTTTATTGAATATAACACTCTCTCATTATACGCAAAGCATGAGATGAGTTCTTTCCTTACTAACGAAAATTTACTGTTCATTATATCTTTTTCTAGACTTAACATAGGACGGTTTTCTACGAAATAAGGTGGAAGTTTCAATCTCTTGACAACACCATTTATAGGCATTCTTATAATATGGACATCGTAAAATGTCAAAAATATTGATACCACTTCATATGCCCCTTCCGGTATCATTCCATAGGATATTTCCTTTAAAGAAATATTACCATATTTCCCAAAAATACAATCCTGTGATGAAGTAACAGTCGCAAAGTCAACAATTACACCATCAGATGGAGAAAAGATAATATCATGATTGTTCTTAATTGGGCGAAGAGGATCTCGGAAACAATACGTTGAAGACAACTCCTTTATTGACATATTCTTAGTTAAGCGATTTTGTTCGCGTAACCAACTTCTTACAGATTGTGACATTATTTATAATAAATCTTTGGTAAATGAGTGGTGATTCATATGAAGCACAGTGCACGAAAGAAGCCCTCCTCCTTTTAAATATTCTTCCATATTGAAGTAACATACTTCCATACCGTTTTGACCTGCGATATCTTCAAGTCTAATATTCTTGGATTTCTCCAGACGGTAATCTTCAGACCGTTTTGATAAAAAAATCTATGTCGGAAGCATTCAAAATGTAATTATTGACTCTAACGCTATTGCACAGCCCGGTATGGGCTTGTTCTATTGAAATAGGTATCAACTCGGCTACATTTTCTAGTTGCTTGATTTCTTGCTTTGTAAAGGCTTCCGTAGCTACAATTATACTCTCCCTGGTGAGAGGGAAAATGGTACAGTCAAGATGATAGTTGTATGGATCTGTCAATTCAAGCGGAATAATATTCATGTCGAATTCAGAAGCCATCCAGTCATAGCTTTCCTTTTCAGACCTTATTCATATCCTCCAATGTAGATATTGTCCCTGAGATATTTCAACTCCGCTTCACCTTCAAACAAATAAGGGCAAGGGATAACCTTAAATCCCATTTGTTCAAAGAACTTGCTTGCAACTATCTCTTCTCCACGCCTATTGGACACTCTGAAATTCGAAGCAATGTAGGTTTCCTCCTCAAGATGTTCAAGCACTATTCCGTTATTTGCAACAAAAACCAAATCTTGTAGTCTGCAATCGTCAGGTGTGGGCAGAAGATAAACAAAACCCTGACTTGAAAGGAATGAGTATACTTCCCATATCTCTCTAATAGCTTTTTCTTTGTTAACAACAATGTCTTTCGCTGTGTACTCTTCCATCCAAATATTATTTCTAACATTTGTTGAATAACAAGTTGGTATGTTCATAAGGAACAATGGCATGTTAATATCTTTAATCATAGTTCGTAGAAGTTATAGTTGTTTTGGTAGTAATCAATTGTTTTCAGTCTTTTATATCCTCCTTCAATGAACATTCTCATCTGACTAGTGTAATTAGGGCTTTCCATGTTACTAGATGCCCCATATGGGTGACATGTTAAAGAAATGCGATTTCTTAAATCGACAATCATTCTAAAGGCACTAGCTTCTTCTGCATATAATTTCCCTTTCTCAAAATAAGGTCGAACCGTATTTATTGAGTCTGGGACTCCTCCTATAGGCAATGAGACTTCGCCTCTTCTCAAAAATTGAATATTCTCTAATTTTTGTCCTTTATAGTATCTTTTCTTTACCCAACTCAAACAATCCACTATTTCTTGGACTGTAGCAATTTTTTATAATGTCTGGATTTTTGGAATGTACATAATATTTTTCTTTATACTTATAAAAAAAACAAGGCAAAAATTGCTGCTGCTTCTGATTGTGGGCAAGCATTGCATCCCAATCCCTTAATAAACCAAGGAGAGGAGCAATAGACTTATAACTGTTTAACTCAGATTGATACAATGCAGACAAATCAACATTTCTGATTATAGGAAGAGAGATTTTGTAATCGAAAAGAATCGATTTCAAATCATCTATGGAAAGCAATTCTGTTGCATTCAAAATATCCTTTATCCGATTGGATCGGGAATTCTCATGTTGATAAACTAATCCTTTAATCTTTCCTATAGGACGATGAGCGTCTGTTACATTTAAGGGAGATTGATTAGCCGAGACTATGTATCCACAAGCAGGATTCTTTTCTATGACAAGATTATTTTTATAGTATTGTGCAGACAATTCTTCTCGCAAATGACAGACATCTAATACATCTTTATAATGCAATGATTCATCCTCTCTAACTTTCTCATGAGAGTTATGAACATAGAGTAAATTATTGTCCTTATCTATACATACAAGGTCCAAATAGGTATATCGAGATTGTCTCAAAAGATTTAATGCTTCGCTATTCGATTTGCACACATTAAGCTTATGCACCATCTCAGCACCAAACTGTTTGCCTAGCATATCTATCAAAATGAGATAAAATGTACCTTTGATTTCAATTATATTACCAAATTCGGATTTATAGAAGTTCTTTATGATAGGTATTGGTATTTTACCGTATAATTTGATATGATTTTTATATGTGCATCTCTTCAATAGGACTTCTTTCCCATCATAAAGAAAAGATTTTATCCGTCCGAACCTCTTTTGAACATCTATTTTATAGATGGTATACATTTCAGGATAGCTAGCTGTTGAACCCCATGCGATCTGAAAGTTCGTTCCCATAAATATTGAGAATGAACATGGCAATATAAATCCATGATACTCACTGTTTTCACAATCTTCTATACTCAAATGAACTTCATAATAAGAAAATATGCCCTCAAGCATTTGATGTGGGCTGACTGCAATTAAAGAACTTTTGCTTGCGCTTTTGTTCACCCCGATTGCTATCGCATTTGATCCCTCCTTATGAGGTAATCTACGGCTTTGTTTTTTATTTAAATAAGAATACGGTTTGTCTATTTGAATGCCTATCACCTCCATTAGATGCTGAACCTGAAGCAGATCAACAGAATTAACAGGAAATATGGAAGGTCCAAGACATTTTCTTCGTGTTCTTTGGCATACAGGTTTATTCCACTACAATATGAATCTGCAAGAGACTTGTATTCATCAGAGATAGTTGGAAGCAAGTCGAGTGTTTTACTTTGGATGTCGAAAAAGAATGAAAGAAAATCAAGATAAGGACCATCCAATCATCGAAGTGCCCAGATTTAAACTTTATGGCTAAAAACCACAATTGCAAAGTATAAAAATCATCCTCACTATGAACGTATGCTATGGCTTTGGCTGCATCAAAACTTGTTGTAGCCATTATATGTGGTATACCATAATCATCCCGATATATTTTGCCATAATTTCTGATTTTATCATTTAACTATGAAGTGTCTCAACTTATGTTAACATAGTCTGACGCATGGTGAATCCCATAAGCAAGTGCAAAATTATATAATTATTTTGTATGGGACGATTTCTTAAGTATTTCATTTTTATTGGCCTATATTTTTCGCCGATATTATTAGTAATTCTTACGCCAATGCACATACACATCCCGTATCGAAATCTCATGATTGAGATATGCCCGACTGATTTCAGTGGGAAGCGTATAAGCCGGATAATCGGCAACTTTAAAATGCCAATAGATACCTCGGTTGTCGGGATAAATCCGGCAGTTATGCCGCTCGCAGAAAAGACGTTCACCTTCGGCGGTATAAAGGTAATAGTTGGTCGCCGCTTTTTGCAATTCAGTATTCTTCTCTTGAAGTTCACGTACTTTTGCGGCAAGCTGCTCCCGCTGTTTCTGTTCGGATTCGTAGGCAGACAAATCCATTTCACGCCATGTGCCAGTCTTGAAATATTCGTTGGTGCGGCTGATGTATTCTCGAATGGCATCCATTATAAAAGGCAAGCCGTGGATGTTGGCCAGTCGTGCAATCTGGTTGAGATTGACTTGCATCTTATAGCTGATGTTGCTGTGCGTTTCATGCGTTCACTCTCTTCAATCGTAAGTGCAGCCGACAATTCTTTGCCTAAAGCTGCCTCGCGGATGAATGCAGCTACAGATAGTCGGGCTGCATTGGCTTTATTCTCGATTGCTATATATTCAGCCTCGCTGAATTGTATTTCCTTTCTGCTTGGTGCGTCTTATTTTCATGCTTGGTTTTCATCTTCTGCGACCTCCTTTCCGCTGTTTGTTTTTGTCTTTATCACGGTCAAGCGTGTTATCGCTGCTGCCGCTGCCTGTGCCTATTCGGGCAACTTTCGGTTGGATGATTAGCTCGGCCATACCTTCCCATTAAATTACCCTCCGATAGCTGTTGTCCCCACCGTGTCATTATTATTTGCAGAGGTATCAGCATTGGTATCTTCATTAAATGTAAGATTGTTATTCCATTCTGTATAGTTCAGTTGCCCGTTATTATGATTTTCTGCTGTCAGATTCCTATTTTTAGCCAAAAGCGTTTTATCTTTTTCCTGCATCCTTTTTCTATGGTTGGCTGGTGTCAGTCCCCCATTGTTCAGTTACAGAAATGGATGCTTCCTTTGCCGCCTTTCCAATGTTGGCAAGATTGCACGTGTGCATCATCCAACACTACGTTTGCTAGAAAATGGAAGTGCGGATTCTTATCATCCTTGTCGTGATGACGACCGATGATAAACTGGTCAAAGCAATAGCCGTGCCTTTCCATATGCCTTATCCAATCCCCTATTATCTCTTCTGCATGGATTTCGAGAGTGGCCGTATCATTGACATGGAATGACATCGGAATGTGTACGGCCTTCACTTTGAGTGACGGGGCGCAACGAGCACTGGCGGTTGAAGTCTCCGGTGAGTATGCTCCTATCGGTAAAGCTGCTCACTCCACGGGCACTGACCACATACGCACCCTTCTTGGGGTTAAGGATGTAGTCGATGGTCTTGTCCGGATTCTTGCTGTATCTTACTTTGGTAATCATTTTGCTTTCATGTTTTTGGTTGGGAGGGTGGCAACGGAGTTTACACCACAGATGCGTATGATACGTATCTTGGTACCGCTTGCACCTCCACACGTAATTGTTATTTTGCCATTCCAACTGGCATGATTTGCGAGATTCCCCAAATCTGCTCCACCGTTGATTTTGTTGAATCTGTTGAGTGGAATACGAAAATAGGGAAGAAAAGAGAGGTTGCTTCGCATGGGGCACGGCTGTCCATTACTGCTTTCCTCTTTTGGTGGACAAAACCGTTCGTTGAAACCTGTTGAGCGTTTGTTGAGTAATATAAGCCATAAAATCTGTTTCTTTTTTAGGTTTCATCAAATTCAACAAGTTCAACGGTAGTCTTTCAAATTTTCACGGGTAACAGTATAAAAGCGTCCCACTTTCTTAAGCGATGCAGAATACTTTGACCCGGCAGTACGGATATTTGGTAGGTGGAATAAGACAGCGCATTAGGCGCAGGCTCCAGTTTCCAACATTGTTGTAGGACATTCCTCACTTGATGGCGCTCCACCTTCACCATAGAATAGTTGAAGAGTGCCAACAAGTCGTTGATGCAGAAGTCCACCACATCTACTTGCATGGTATCCATGACGTCAAGCAACAGTTCCGCCATGTCAAGTTCAATACGACTACGATTGCAGCGGATGATTTTCTCCAATGCTTCCGTGCGGATGAGTGAAGGAGCAAACCACATGCGGCTTTCTTCTTGGGTGGTCAAATTCCTATGTTGCAGGTGGTACAGGAAAGCCGGTATCTCGTCTTTCAGTTTCTGCAAGAATGATGTGTCATCCCTTTCCAGTCTGCTGACCTTTCTCACCCAATAGCGTGTTTCCTCCGGCTCAATGTAAACAGGAAAGTTCTCATTGTTGGAACACAGCACGAACTTGGCGAAGAACTGCACTTCATAGCGGTCTTTACCCTTGGCCTCCATCTTATAAGAATGTGCCGTACTCAGGTTCTTTAACCGTTCACTATCTTCACGACGGTTGAGCAGTACCTCGTCCACGACAATCATCAGTTTGCCCGCCCAATCTGCATTAAACTGGCTACGAAAATCCTCGTTGGTATTGAACGTGACATTCTCCTGAAATAAAGCTTTCAGAAAGTTCAGGAACGTACTCTTGCCTGTGTTCCGTTCTTCCGACACCAACAGGAGTATCGGCAGTTTCTGTGTCGGTTTCAAGTATAACAGTTGAAGGTAATCCATTCCCAACTCATACTGTTCACCGAAGATATGTTCCACCAAAGAACGGATATGTAGAAAACTGCCTTCTGCCGGAATATGTGTTATCGGTTCGTAGAGGTTATAAAAGTTGTTCACGTTCTGGCGATAGTCGTATGGCTGGGCATGGTGCAGAATCCATCGTACTTGGTATCTGCGCCACTTCATCCTTGCTATGGTCTTGCCGGAATGTACTCATTCTTCCACTCCCACACGCATCTTACAAACGAGCCGTTCATCATCGGTTGGTTCAATATGCGGAACAACGTAGTGCCGATGCGCACATATTCATCCTCTATCTTCTCGGTTTGTAGAGCCTTGTTCTCATTTACCTCCATTGCTGCCAACCTTGTTTGTTCCACCAATATGCGTTTCACATCCGACAGTCGGTATCTTACCTTACTGCCGACTTTGACGGCCTTCAGGTAGTTCCGTTTGTTCCAATGCCATAAGGTCGCATCGCACACTCCGCACATGTCCTTCACTTCTTCCCGACTAAGCAACCGTTCTTCATCGGCAGCCCGGAAAGCCAATGCCACTTCATTTATTGCGCGATTGATAAGCTCGTCCGAGAATATGCGCAAATCCTCGCCTGTAATCTCCAGTTTGATATTGGCTGCGCCATTGGAGATAATCTGCATCAAGTCTGTCATAGTCAAAATCAATGCCGCCGGATGTCCAGCGCAACCGTTTCGGCAGCATCATAAACGATTGCACCACCGCCCCTTTATCGGAACGATGGTGCAAAAGTATAATCGAAATTCGCTAAGATTCAATAATTTGCATTTCGCTTATTTCGGCGAAACCGTAAACGAAAGAAGCGAAATGGATATGGCATCAATTTCGTTTATCTGTTTTGTAAGATACCTTCATCGCAGTGCCAATACGGGATTATTCAAGAGTTGGTCTATCACCGGATGATAAATAGCTCCATCCGTCACGGCTGTAATGGTTGTAACCTTATTGCTCCGTCTTTGGATGAAGCACCGCAATGGGTAAAACCCTGTT
>ENA-OQIM01000767-OQIM01000767.1-human-gut-metagenome-genome-assembly--contig:-NODE-767-length-11871-cov-2.026822_pt1 | contig 11871 bp, 18 predicted proteins | sample MGYA00242579_ERZ504744 | MGnify/ENA primary metagenome ERZ504744 (study PRJEB26092, sample SAMD00036441) | human gut metagenome | host: Homo sapiens | study: EMG produced TPA metagenomics assembly of...
TAATATATTTTGTTACTGTTCACACACCACTATCCCGAGACATACAAGCCAAATTCCATTGCCGCAGGCAATCTGGAATGAATTTTGGCTACGTTACTGTGAACAGTAACTATATTTTTACTTGTGACAGATATGACGTTGTGATATGATATACGAAAAAGGAAATTGTCTGTAATTTTGTGCAGAATCTGCAAATAATCACAGGAGGTGTATTATGGGCAAAAAAATTATGAATACGGTTCTTTTTCTGGTGGTGCTTGGCGGATGTGTTGCCATGACGCTGCTGACCGGGAATGGTTCATCAGGCACGATGATTTATAACTTTGCATTCCTCGCTGTTATGGCTGTGATCTATCTGGCCGGACTGTTTGGCGGTATGTTTCGGGTAGACAGCATTGGAGAGGCTCTTGCAAGAGGAACGCAGGAGCTTTCCAGTATATTCAAAATACCCGGAAAAGCCAAAAGCGAAGATCTTTCCTGCCTGAAGGGGATGTTTGAACATAAATATCTGGATGACAGAATGGACAGCTTTGTAGATGCCATGGAGAAAAACCAGGAAGGAATCGGAGATGTTGAAGATTACATAAATGAGGACGAGATTGATCTTCATGTACATAAGAAGATTCTGGAAATGGCACCGGATATTTTTACCAGCTTGGTATTCTTGGTACTTTTATTGGTCTGGTATGGGGGCTTAAGAGTTTTGAGCCATCCAGCTATGAGACAATGACTACCTCTGTATCTGCCTGGTAGATGGTATCAAAGTAGCATTCCTTACTTCTATCTATGGAATTGCATTTGCACTGATCTACAGTTCTGGAATGAAAAGCGTTTATTCCGGAATGGATGCGAAGCTTCAGGGGTTTCTGGAGAGATTTCATCTTTATGTACTTCCGGCGGCTGAGAGCGAGTCAAGAAACCTGATGCTTGCAAGTCAGAAGGTTCAGACAAAAGCCATGAAACAGATGGCAGAGCAGCTTACCTCACAGATGGCAGAGAGTTTTGAGAAAGCAATCAATCCTACTTCCAGAAGATGACAGAATCTCTGGAGATTCTGACAGAATCTGTAACAAAATGTCAGGAGGATGTGGTTCAGGATATCCTGCGTACTTTTTGCGGGAGATGAACGGTTCATTTAAAATGCAGTTCACAGATTTCAATGAAGCTCTTGTACAGCTGAAGGAAGCGCAGAAAGAAAATATTGATTATACTACAAGGCTCTATCAGACGATGAGTAATCAGCTGAATACCTCATATGCAAAACAGAGCGAAGCTATGAAAGACCTTGTAAATGAACTGGGACAGGTTCAGGGCCGTTATATGTCTACGGCAACAAGAATCACACAGGATAATCAGGAAATCCAGAAGCTTCAGCAGCAGGATTATCAGCGCATTGCGGATTATCTGCATGAATCCGAGAAATCTTCTGCCAAATTCTGGGTTGCCTGCAATCAGACAATGCAGAAATATGTGGAAGCTGCCGCGCAGGGAATGGAAAAGGTTTCGGCTGCAAATCAGGCAGGAAAAGATGTGCTTGAGGCTAACCGTAAACTGGTAGAACAGTTGGATGTAAAGATGAAAGACTTTGTATCTTATCAGAAGATGACCTATGAAACAATGGAAGAGGTGCGCAAACTTTTGCAGACATTTCTGTTCAGAAAGAGGATAACAATATTTATCTTTCCGGCGGAAAGGCGGCTCAGAGTGCGGCGCAGAAGAATCCGCAGAAGAAATACGCAGGCTTCTGGAAGAACAGAGCGAACGTCAGGAGGCACTTCTGGAGGAAATGAACAAAAATATGAAAAATATTTCCAAAAACCAGAAAGGTAAATTCAGCTTATTTAAATAGAAAAAGGAGAAAAATATGCGCAAAAGAAAGAAATCAGAAGATAGCGGATTTAATGTCTGGCGATCTTATTCTGATATGATGGCCGGTGTGCTGCTCCTTTTTATACTGATCATGTGTGTAACTCTTTTCAGGCTCAGAAAAGCTATAATGAGAGCATAAAAGAGAGAGATGATAAAATAGCTCTTCAGGAGCAGTACACAGCGGAGATTCTGGCACAGCAGAGCGAGCTGGACGAGAAGGACAGTAAGTTGAGTTCCCAGGATGAACAGCTTGACAAGCAGAAAAAGCTTCTTGCAGAGCTGGCAGCACAGTTAAAAGAACAGCAGGATAGTCTCGATGAGAAAACATCTCTTCTTGCAACACAGCAGAAGAAAATTGATAATATCATCGGTGTCAAGGCAGATGTTATTGAAGCATTGCAGAAGGAGTTTTCCAAAAACAATGTAAGTGTTGATATTGATGCTCAGACAGGTGCTCTTACCCTCAATGCAAATGTATTATTTGACTATGATAAGTCAGAACTGACAGATGAGGGCAAACAGGAACTTGCAGATATCCTTCCAATTTACTGTAAGGTGCTTCTTCAGAAAGATTATAAGAAGTATCTGGCTGAGATCATCATTGACGGTTATACAGACACAGACGGAGACTATGATTACAATCTGGAGCTTTCTCAGAAACGTTCTCTCGCAGTTGCACAGTATCTGACGGAAATCAGGGAGAACTTCCTGAGTTCTGATGAGATTTCAGAACTTCAGAATTATCTGACCGTAAATGGTCATGGTTCAGCCAATCCGGTTCTGGATTCCGATGGGAATGTAGATAAGGATGCATCCAGACGAGTGGAAGTAAAGTTTCGTCTGAAAGATGATGAGATGATAAATGAACTTAATCAGATTATGAATACAGATAAGACTTCTGATTCTGAAAAATCCGGCAGCAATTAAACTGCCGGATTTCAATTCCGGAGTGTGTTTGAAAAATGCTTTGATGCAGATGCTTTATCTTACAATTCACGAAAGATAACGAGTAATTTTACCAATAACAGTTCACATTTTTGAGAGAAAATGTGGTATGATAAAACAGTACACAGTTTCCTGTAATGGTGATGATGCGCTGTACCCTACATAAGAAAAAAGAAAGAGGAATTATCATGTCTTTGAAAATTGGAAGAAACGATCCATGCTGGTGTGGAAGCGGAAAAAAATATAAAAAATGCCATGAGGCATTTGATGAAAAATGGAAATAATGAAGCAGAAAGGATATGCAGTGATCGATCATGATCTGATCAAAACACCCGAACAGATCGCGAAAATAAAAGAAAGCTGCAAAATCAATATCGCAGTTCTTGATTATGTGGAAGAGCATATTAAACCAGGTGTATCCACTGAAGAGATTGACAGATGGGTACATGAAGAGACTGTACGGCATGGGGGAATCCCGGCACCGTTAAATTACGAAGGATTTCCAAAGAGCGTGTGTACTTCTGTAAATGAAGTGGTATGCCATGGAATCCCGGATGAAGAGCAGATTCTGAAAGAGGGAGATATTATCAATGTTGATGTATCTACAATATATAATGGTTATTATTCTGACTCGTCCAGAATGTTCTGCATCGGTAAAGTGAGTCCGGAGAAAGAAAAACTTGTCAAGGTCACAAAAGAATGTGTTGAGATTGGTATTTCCCAGGTGAAACCATGGACTCCGATCGGAAATATGGGAAGTGCAGTTCATAAACATGCAGTAGAAAACGGATATTCTGTAGTCAGAGAAATCGGTGGACATGGTGTGGGAGTTGAGTTCCATGAAGATCCATGGGTAAGCTTTGTTTCTGAAGAGAATACAGGTGTCCTGATGGTTCCGGGTATGATGTTTACCATAGAGCCGATGGTAAATATGGGAAGCGATGAAATTTATACGGATGAGATTGACGAGTGGACAGTCCGTACAGAGGACGGACTTCCTTCAGCCCAGTGGGAAGTAACTGTTCTGGTTACGGAAACAGGATGTGAAGTAATCTGCTGGTAAAAAATTTGCAAAAAGTATTGCAATACATCAGGCTATATAGTATAATCACAACTGTTGTGAAAAAAGATGGTCCTCTGTTACAGGATATGTATTAAGAACATCCATATAAGAATAGGAGAAAAATACAATGAACGAAATTATCAAAAACATCGAAGCAGCTCAGTTAAAAGCTGAAGTACCGGCATTCAACACAGGTGATACTGTAAGAGTACACGCACTGATCAAAGAAGGAAACCGTGAACGTGTTCAGGTTTTTGAAGGAACAGTTCTCAAGAAACAGGGCGGAAGCAACAGAGCTACATTTACTGTAAGAAAGAGCTCTAACGGAGTAGGCGTTGAGAAAACATGGCCGCTTCATTCCCCACATGTAGTAAAAGTAGAAGTTATCCGTCGTGGTAAAGTACGTCGTGCGAAACTGAACTACTTAAGAGATCGTGTAGGTAAAGCAGCTAAGGTTAAAGAGCTTGTTAAATAATTTCATGAATTAGCAGAAGAAGGGACAATAACTTGTGTATTGTCCCTCTTTTCCATCTGTCAGGAGATTTGGATGAATATCAGAAAATGGAAGATAGTCCGGCACTGAAAGAGACAGAGATATGCTGGAAACAAAACTTGAAGATAAAAAAGTCCGGGGAATCCTTAACTGGATATTTCAGATAGCGGTAGTGCTCATTTTTGGCATTCTGGCGGGAATTGCGCTGTTTCAATCAGTGACTGTACAGGAGAGTGCCATGGAGCCCACACTGCAGGTTGGAGAACGCTTTTTTTGTAAACAGGGCTGTTTATAAAGTATCCTCACCTGAACGGGGAGATATCATTGTATATAAAACCAGTGGAAGTGATGATGCGGCTCTGCATATCGGCCGCGTGATCGGTCTGCCCGGTGAGACTGTACAGATATCCAACGGAGCAGTATTGATCAACGGAGAAGTATATAATGAAAATAAGAATTTTCCTGAAATCAGTAATGCGGGATTGGCATCCGACGGAGTGTCTCTGGAAAGCGGTGAGTATTTTGTACTTGGCGATAACAGAAATAACAGTGAGGACAGCCGGTATGGTGATATCGGAAATATCAATAAGAAATATATTGTGGGAAAGGTATGGTTTGTCATTTCCCCGAAAGATAAATTTGGATTTTTGAAAGGTTAGGTGTATATGAACGTACAGTGGTACCCTGGTCATATGACCAAGGCAAAGAGACAGATGCAGGAGGACATTAAGCTGATCGATCTGATCATTGAACTTGTGGATGCCCGCGTACCTCTTTCGAGCAGAAACCCGGATATCGATGAACTGGGAAAAAATAAATCCAGACTGATTCTTCTTAATAAATCAGATCTGGCTGACGAGCGCCAGAATGAACCTGGAAAACTTATTTTCAGGCAAAGGGATTTTATGTTGTAAAAGTAGATTCCAGAAATGGTTCCGGAATGAAAGCAATCAATAATGTGATCCAGGAAGCATGTAAGGAAAAGATAGAAAGAGACAGACGCCGCGGTATTAAAAACCGTCCGATCCGCGCTATGGTAGTGGGAATCCCGAATGTAGGAAAATCTACATTTATCAATACCTTTGCAGGACGGGCCTGTGCAAAGACCGGAAACAAGCCGGGAGTTACGAAAGGAAAACAGTGGATCCGTCTGAATAAGGGAGTAGAACTTTTGGACACTCCTGGTATTTTGTGGCCGAAATTTGAAGACCAGCAGGTGGGAATCCGTCTGGCATGTGTAGGTTCTATCAAAGATGACATTCTGAATATGGAGGAACTGGCACTCTGGCTGATCGATTATCTGCGCGAAAATTATAAAGGGATTCTGGCAGAGAGATATCAGATCACAGAGGAGGGAACTTCTGTGGAAGTTCTGGAGGCGATTGCCAGAGCCAGAGGGTGTCTGAAAAAGCAGGAAGAGCTGGACTATGCCAAGCTTCGCTGATACTGTTTGATGATTTCCGTTCTGGAAAAATGGGGCGGATCACATTGGAGTGGGCGCCATTATGAAAACAATAGCTGAGATTAAAGCCGAGTTTGCTGCAGCAGATATGAGCAGCTACCCGGCTTTATATGAAATTTATAAAGAAGATACAAGAAGTGGTGTGCAAAAGCTGATCGCACAGTGCCGCAAAAAGGAAGCAGCTCTGGAAGCGGAGAAGCAGCGTATTGAAAATATGAAGGTATATGAGCATAAATATGAACATCTTGGTTATTTATGCGGAATTGATGAAGTGGGAAGAGGCCCCCTTGCAGGCCCGGTTGTGGCATGTGCAGTAATTCTGCCACAGGACAGCCGGATCCTTTATCTGAACGATTCCAAGAAACTCAGTGCTTCCAAAAGAGAAGAACTGTATGATGTGATTATGAGGGAAGCGGTTTCAGTAGGAATCGGTATGCGCAGCCCGGAGCGTATTGATGAGATCAATATCCTTCAGGCTACTTATGAGGCAATGCGGGAGGCGGTAAGTAAACTGGAAGTGGTTCCTCAGCTTCTTCTCAATGATGCAGTCACGATTCCTCAGATCACCATTCCACAGGTTCCCATTATTAAGGGAGATGCAAAGAGTGTTTCCATTGCAGCAGCAAGTATTGTTGCAAAAGTGACAAGGGACAGAATGATGGAAGAATATGATAAAGTGTTCCCGGAATATGGTTTTGCATCAAATAAGGGATATGGTTCTGCCGATCATATTGCGGCACTGAAAAAATACGGAGAAACCCCGATCCACAGAAAGACCTTTATTACACATTTCATATAAACAGTTGCAAAAGGGTTACTATCCTTCAGTACACAGCAATACACTGAGTGATGCACAGTAACAACAAAAGATGCCTACATATAATATAAAAAGAAATGGATGGAAGAATTTGCATAAAAATACCCGGTCTACCGGAAGCTGTTACGAACGAAAAGCTGCTGATTATCTGAAACAGCAGGGATTATTTATTCTGAGATATAATTACAGATGCAGATTTGGAGAAATCGATCTGATTGCCAGAGATGGAGAATATCTTGTTTTTGTTGAGGTAAAATACAGGAAAGACAATAGTTCCGGTTATTCGCTGGCTGCAGTAAATCCTGCTAAACAGAAAACCATATGTAAGGTGGCAAGGTATTTTCTTACAGTGGAATATCACAATGTGGATATCCCATGCCGTTTCGATGTGGCAGGAATTGACGGGGATGAAATACACTGGGTTAAGAATGCGTTTGAATATATTGCAATCCTCTAATAATTATAGAAACTGCTTTGATGAATAATCTGCCATACAGCAGGAAGGGAATAATGAAATATGAAGATAAAATGGAACAGTGAACAGATTCCAAAGATGAATGTAAAAAACAATAAAGATGTTACATTTCTTACATATCCCGCATATGAAGAAATGAACTGGCTTGTTCATGGATTCAGCACCCGCTTTGGCGGAGTGAGCAGAGGAATCTACAGTTCTATGAACCTGAGTTTTACAAGAGGTGATGAGGAGTCCTGCGTGAAAGAAAATTACAGAAGGATTTCTGATGCTATGGGATTTGATATGAACAGCATCGTTACATCTGATCAGACTCATACCAACAATGTGCGGAAAGTAACAGAGAAAGACCGCGGAAAGGGAATTGTGATCCCGCGTGATTATACAGATACAGATGGAATGATCACAAATGTTCCGGGGCTGGTTCTTGCAACCTTTTATGCGGATTGCGTTCCACTGTATTTTGCTGATCCGGCGAATCACGCGATCGGACTGTCTCATTCGGATGGAGAGGTACGGTTCAGAAAATCGGTGCAGTTACCATAGAAAAGATGTCTGAAGAGTATGGAAGTAATCCGAAAGATCTGAAAGTGGCCATCGGACCGTCTATCTGTCAGGAGTGTTATGAAGTCAGCGAAGATGTGATTGAAGAATTTGAAAAGGTTTTTGATAAGAAATACCGGAACAAGCTGTTTTACAGAAAAGAAAACGGAAAATATCAGTTAAATCTGTGGATGGCAAACAAGATTATTTTTCTGGAAGCGGGAATCCCGGAAGAAAACATTTCCATGCCAAATCTCTGTACCTGCTGTAATCCTGAGTTTCTCTTTTCTCACAGGGCTTCCCATGGAAAAAGGGGAAATCTTGGGGCTTTTCTTGGCATACGTTCATAAAACCTGAAATTGTTATAAGCACAACAGTGCGAAGTGAGTAATCCTGAATTTGCAGATTAACTGTACAATACGAAAGAGGGGGGAGCTGGTTAACAGCTCCCCCTTTTCGTATTCATCTGCCGGAAAAACTATCTGGAATTTACTTTTTCCATAAGAGACATAATCTTTTCGTTGCTGGAACGAACCTTCTCAACGGAAACATCATGATTGATGATATCAATGATGCTCGCAAGATATTTGCTCATATTTGCTTCTACATAATATGGTCTTTCGAGAAGTTCCGGAATGCGGTAATTCAGGTTGGTTGTGATCACTCTGTCAAGCCAGCCTTTCTCGTAATATTCATCAAATTTATCCAGACCGTCTGTGAACAGACCGTAGGTAGTGCATACAAATACTCTCTTTGCGTTGCGTTCCTTTAACTGTTTGGCAACATCCAGCATACTTCCGCCGGAGGAAATCATGTCATCGATAACTACAACATCTTTGCCTTCTACGGAATCTCCGAGGAATTCATGTGCAACAATAGGATTCTTTCCATTGACGATTGTAGAGTAATCACGACGTTTGTAGAACATACCCATATCTACTCCAAGGATGTTGGAGAAATATACAGCTCTTGACATGGCACCTTCATCAGGGCTGATGATCATCAGATGGTCATTGTCAACACGAAGATCCGGCACACTCTTGATCAGAGCTTTTAAAAACTGATAAGTAGGGAAAAAGTTATCAAAACCATTCAGCGGAATAGAGTTCTGGACACGTGGATCATGGGCATCAAAGGTAATGATATTGGAAACTCCCATATCGCTTAACTCCTTCAGTGCCAGTGCACAGTCCAGAGATTCTCTTTTAGTACGTCTGTGCTGGCGGCCTTCATAAAGGAACGGCATAATTACATTGATACGGTGTGCCTTGCCTGTTGCAGCGGAAATAATTCGTTTAAGATCCTGGAAATGGTTGTCAGGAGACATATGGTTCTCGTGTCCGCATACAGTATAAGATTCACTGTAATTGGTCACATCAACCATAATATAAAGGTCAGTGCCACGAACGGATTCTTTAATATAACCTTTACCCTCACCGGTTCCGAAACGGGGGCATTCACATTCTACAATAAATGATTCTTCGCTGTATCCCTGGGGAATAGCACTGAGCTGTTTGCGTTCAACCAGCTCTTTACGGAATTTAACAAGTTTTCTGTCAACTTCTTCTGCAAGTTCTCTGCATCCAAGAGCTGCAATACGGATAGGTGCAACCGGCATGGATTTTTCCAACAATTCTATGTTTGGCATAATACTCCTCCTAAGTAGTGATTTTATACTCAAAAAATAGATTTCAATATAATATATAACATTTGCCCTAAAATACGTCAAGGAATTTATTGATTTTTTCTTTTACAATTGTTATGATATAAAAGATAGTGGATTCTGGGCGCAGGTATATTTTGTCCGGAATTACTGTCATATGATATCAGGAGTAAATGTCAGAAAGTTACTGTGCCTGCACAGTAAATAAATCAGCGGCTCCTGAATGATCGAGAAACAAAATGTGCCGGAAAAGTTTATCCCACACACAATTTCCGGTTACATTCCAATGGAGTAAAATTCATGAAAAAAAATTTACACATAATATCCAGAGTTCTTCCGGACAGTATCGGAGAAGAACTGGAACTGGAACCGGGAGATGCGCTGCTTTCCATTAACGGCCAGCCGGTAGAGGATGTGTTTGATTATCGTTATCTGATGAATGACGAATTTGTTACGCTCCTTATCCGAAAGAAGAATGGCGAGGAATGGGAACTGGAAGTAGAAAAGGAATATGAAGATGATCTTGGCGTGGAGTTTGAGAACAGTCTTATGGATGAGTACCGCTCCTGTTCCAATCACTGTATTTTCTGTTTTATAGACCAGATGCCGCCCGGTATGAGAGAAACTTTATATTTTAAAGATGACGATTCCAGACTGTCATTCCTGCAGGGAAACTATGTTACCCTTACCAATATGAGTGACTATGATCTGGATCGTATTATCAAGTTTCATCTTTCCCCGATCAATGTATCGTTTCAGACTATGAATCCTAAGCTTCGCTGTAAAATGCTCCATAATCGATTTGCCGGAGATGCCCTTGCAAAAGTTGACAGGCTTTATAAAGGTGATGTGACCATGAACGGGCAGATTGTGCTCTGCAAGGGGATTAATGACAGGGATGAACTGGAATACAGTCTGGAAAAACTGTCGGAATATGCGCCTGTACTGCAGAGTGTTTCAATCGTACCTGTAGGCCTTTCCAGGTATCGAAAAGGTCTGTATCCACTGGAATCTTTTGATAAAGAGGATGCAAGGTATCTGATCAGTCAGGTAGAGCGGTGGCAGAAGATCATGGTGAAGAAGCATGGTATTCATTTTGTACATGCTTCGGATGAATGGTATATTCTTGCAGGATATGAACTTCCTGAGGAGGCAGATATGACGGATACCTTCAGCTGGAGAATGGTGTTGGTATGATGCGTCTGCTTGAAACAGAGGTAAAAGAGAGACTTGAGCAGCTTGAAGGCGATGACAGAGAGGTAAATGCCACTGTTGCAACAGGACGGCTGGCAGCGCCTTATATAGGTAAAATGATAAAACTGGTACAGAAGAAATTTCCGAATGTCCAGGCTGAAGTATATGCAGTAAAGAATAATTTCTTTGGAGAGAAGATCACAGTTTCCGGTCTGATCACAGCTACTGATCTTATGGATCAGCTTGCGCAGAGAAATCTGGGAGAAAAAGTACTGATCCCATGCAATATGCTCAGAAGTGGCGAGGATGTTTTCTGGATGACCTGACGGTGGAAGATGTCAGACAGGCTCTTAAGACGGAAGTTGTAGTGGTAGATGAACCGGGTGCTGACCTGGTAAACTGTCTGATCGAAGCACCAGACCATAAAAAGATAAGAAGGAGACAGATATATGAGCAAACCGGTAGTAGCGATAGTGGGCAGGCCTAATGTAGGTAAATCCACATTGTTTAATGCGCTGGCAGGTGAGAAGATTTCTATTGTAAAAGATACACCCGGCGTTACAAGAGACAGAATTTATGCAGATGTGACATGGCTGGACAAGACATTTACCATGATCGATACAGGCGGTATTGAGCCGGACAGCAGTGACATCATCCTTTCTCAGATGAGAGAGCAGGCACAGATTGCCATTGATACGGCAGATGTTATCATCTTTATCACAGACGTTCATCAGGGACTGGTGGATTCCGATGCGAAGGTGGCAGATATGCTCCGACGCAGCGGCAAACCGGTTGTCCTTGTTGTGAATAAGGTAGACAGTATCCAGAAATTTATGATGGATGTTTATGAGTTCTATAACCTTGGTATCGGTGAACCGATTCCGATTTCTGCGGCAAACCGTATGGGGCTGGGTGATATGCTGGATGAAGTGGCAAAACATTTCCCTGAGGATGCAGATACAGAAGAAGATGATGAAATCCCGAGAATTGCCATTGTGGGAAAACCAAACGTAGGAAAATCGTCACTGGTAAACAAACTTCTGGGAGAAGACCGTGTGATTGTTTCTGATATTGCCGGAACTACAAGAGATGCGGTAGATACCAGAGTAAAATGGCAGGGAAAGGATTATATCTTTATTGATACTGCCGGACTTCGCCGTAAGGGAAAAGTCAAAGAGGAGATTGAGAGATACAGTGTGATCCGTACAGTGACTGCAGTAGAACGTGCGGATGTTGTCATTGTAATGATCGATGCGTCAGAGGGTGTTACAGAACAGGATGCCAAGATTGCAGGTATTGCCCACGAAAGAGGAAAGGGTGTTATCATTGCCGTAAATAAAATGGGAT
>ENA-OQIM01000768-OQIM01000768.1-human-gut-metagenome-genome-assembly--contig:-NODE-768-length-11866-cov-1.364426_pt1 | contig 11866 bp, 21 predicted proteins | sample MGYA00242579_ERZ504744 | MGnify/ENA primary metagenome ERZ504744 (study PRJEB26092, sample SAMD00036441) | human gut metagenome | host: Homo sapiens | study: EMG produced TPA metagenomics assembly of...
CATTAAAGGAGATCCACCGTCTGGAAGAGGCGGGAGAAGGTTTTGTGATCCAGCCATCTGAAAAGCATTGAGATCAGCCGTATGGAGACAGATCTCGATGTGATCCAGAGTGTCTACGAGAGGGGAATGATGGATGCCAGAGTCCGTATGAAGGCACTGAAAGAATGGATGGAAGAAGCAAAAAGGTAAGAAGAGCTTTTTTCGGAGGATTTAAAATTCTGACAATTAAAGATAAAAGCCAGTTGCAAAAAGGACTGGGATTCAGTATAATAAAACACATAAGTGTGACACTGAAACAGTGAAAAGGAAAGTACAAGGGTGTACAGACATAAGAATGTCTGTGCGCCCTTTTGTTTTATCTGAACAGTCAGAAGTTCCTTCACACAAAAAACGACAAGGGAGGACGAGAGATGTATAGTGCAGTTGAAAACATGATCAATCAGATCGACACCTGGGTATGGGGCTGGTGGATGATCCTTCTGCTCCTAGGAACCCACATTTTTATGACGATCCGTACAGGAGTCATCCAGAGAAAGATCGGCACCGCGATCCGCTTATCTGTGACAAAAGATCCTGACGGAGAAGGCGAGGTCAGCCAGTTTGGCGCACTGACGACAGCCCTGGCATCCACGATCGGAACAGGAAACATCATCGGTGTGGGAACCGCGATCGCACTGGGAGGTCCGGGTGCAGTCCTGTGGTGCTGGCTTACCGGCGTTTTTGGGATCGCAACGAAGTACAGTGAATCTCTGATCGCTGTAAAATACCGTGTAAAAACGAAGGACGGACGTATGCAGGGCGGTGCGATGTATGCGCTGGAACGTGGACTGAATATGAAGTGGCTTGGAATGATCTTTGCTGTCTTTGGCGGCTTTGCATCTTTTGGGATCGGCTGTGCCACGCAGGTCAATGCGATCGCGACGGTCTGTCAGGAAAACTTGAGTATTCCACCGTTTGTAGTTGGAATCGTCGTTGCAGTACTGACAGCACTTGTTATTTTTGGCGGGATCAAATCTATCGCAAATGTATGTGAGAAACTGGTTCCGTTCATGGCAGCTTTTTATGTACTTGGCTGTTTTGTGATCCTGTGTATCAATTATGATTTTATTATCCCGGCAGTGACAACGATCTGTAAACTGGCATTTACACCGGGAGCTGCAGCAGGCGGCCTGGTTGGCCGTGGTATCATGATGGCAATGCAGTATGGAATCGCACGAGGACTTTTTTCCAATGAATCCGGTATGGGTTCTGCTCCGATCGCAGCAGCAGCGGCACAGACACGAAATCCGGTGCGTCAGGCCCTTGTATCCAGCACAGGTACTTTCTGGGATACCGTTGTCGTATGTCTGATGACAGGACTGGTGCTTGTCACAAGCATCATGAAAAATCCGGCGATTGACATGGGAGAGATCACAAACGGAGGTGTCCTGACAACACTGGCATTCCAGCAGATTCCGGTCCTCGGTCCGGTGATCCTTGTAATTGGAATTATTTCTTTTGCGTATTCTACGGTTCTTGGATGGGCATACTACGGAGAACGCTGCGTAGAATATTTTGCAGGAAAAAAAAAAGGCCTGATCCCGTACAGAGTCCTTTACATCGCAGTGGCAGTGATCGCACCGGTCATTTCTCTGAACCTGGTATGGACGATCGCGGATATCCTGAATGCGCTGATGGCACTTCCAAACCTTGTGGCGGTCCTGCTCCTTTCGAATGTGATCGTGGCAGAGACCAGGAAATACATCAACAATCTGGATGCCAAAGACGATACAGAAATAGAAATCATTGACCGCTGAAATCGGATAAGCTAAAATACATACAGCGGCCCGGCAGTACTTATGGCAGCCGGGCTGCTGTTTATTTTTTACAGAGAAAATACAGAGGAAAAATACATGTCAGAACAAAATAATATGAAGATCATAGCAAGGATCCACAATGATTTCCCGACAAAGTTTGGAATCCCACATCAGAGCAACCAGGCTGAGTGCATTAAAGGCAACGATCGTGTTTGAGCCGGAATACCGGGTAACGGAGGCATTCCGTGGTCTGGAAGATACGATTATATCTGGCTCATCTGGCAGTTTTCGGAGGCAGTACGCGAGAACTGGTCTCCGACAGTACGCCCGCCAAGACTTGGAGGAAATACAAGAATGGGCGTGTTTGCGACCAGATCCCCATTCCGCCCCAACAGTCTGGGACTCTCATCAGTCCGCCTGGAAGAGATTGAATATCATTCGGATCTTGGTACGGTCCTGCACATCTCAGGGGCGGATCTGATGGATGGAACGCCGATCTACGATATCAAACCGTACCTTCCCTATGTTGACAGCCATCCGGAAGCAAAAGGCGGCTTCACAGACCATATCGAAGAACATATCCTTAAAGTGGAATTTCCAGAAGAACTGCTGCAAAAGATCCCGGAATCACAGAGGGAGGCACTGATAGAAGTGCTCGCCAATGACCCGCGTCCGAGATACCAGAAGAACCCGGAGAGAGTCTACGGGATCGCCTATGGAGAGAACGATGTGCACTTCAAAGTCAGAGAAGAAATACTTTACGTTTTGTGATGTGATAAAATTAAAATGAAAAATCCTTTGACAAACAAAAGGAATCTATGGTACTATGCTCTTAGATAGTTAGCATGAGCTAACCAAAAGAAACTGAAAACATAAAGCGGACGCAATGAGCCGCTTTCTTTTAAAATATGAAGTTAGTTTAGAATAACAAAATAAGAGGTGAGAATATGAGTATTGTGATCGTAGGTGGAAATGAAAGAATGGTATGTCAGTATGAAGATATCTGCAAAGGATTCGGATGTAAAGCGAAAGTTTTTGCCAAAGAAAAAGGTGCCATGAAGAAAAAGATCGGCGCGCCGGATCTTATGATCCTGTTTACCAGTACGGTGTCTCATAAGATGGTAAACTGTGCAGTTGAAGAAGCAAAAAGAAAATCTATCCCGGTATGTAGATGCCACACCAGCAGTGCATCTGCTCTTGAAAGTATTCTCCGTGAGTACTGTGCATAATAATTTTTCAGGATTTTTCGTCAATATTCGTAAGAAATACTTGCAAAACTTTCTGTTTTTCAATACAATATAAAACAGCTTTAGCACTTTTTAGTTTTAGAGGAACACAGAAGGGTGAGAATTATTATGAAAAAAGTTGTGAAATTTGGAGGAAGCTCCCTTGCGAACGCAGAACAGTTCAAAAAAGTAGGGGATATCATCAGAAGCGAGGAGAGCAGACGTTATGTGGTTCCGTCTGCACCGGGTAAGAGATACTCGGGAGACACCAAGGTAACAGATCTTTTGTATGCATGCTATGACAAGGCCGCAGCAGGTGCTGACTTACAGGTGTCCTCAACGAGATCAAAGAACGTTTTTATGAGATCATCAAGGGTCTGAAGATTGAGCTTTCCCTCGAGGAAGAGTTCCGTCAGATCGAAGCTGATTTCAAAGCACAGGCAGGCACAGAGTACGCAGCATCCCGAGGAGAGTTTCTGAATGGTAAAGTGATGGCTGCATATCTCGGATATGAATTCGTAGATGCCGCAACTGTGATTCGTTTTGACAAGAACGGAAACTTTGATGCAGACAAGACAGACAAACTTCTTGCAAAACGTCTTCAGAAATGCGAAAAGGCAGTTATTCCGGGATTCTATGGTGGTATGGAAGACGGAACTGTCAAGACTTTCTCCAGAGGTGGATCTGATGTTACAGGTTCTCTTGTAGCCAAAGCGATCCATGCAGACATCTACGAGAACTGGACAGATGTTTCCGGTTTCCTGGTAACAGATCCGAGGATCGTGGATAATCCGGCAGTGATCGAGACCATCACATACCGTGAGCTGAGAGAGCTTTCCTACATGGGTGCAACTGTTCTTCATGAGGATGCGATCTTCCCTGTCCGTAAAGAGGGAATCCCGATCAACATCCGTAACACCAACCGTCCGGAGGATAAAGGAACCTTTATCGTAGAGAGCACATGCCGTAAACCGAAATATGTGATCACAGGTATCGCAGGTAAGAAGGGATTCTGCTCTATCAATATTGAGAAATCCATGATGAACAGCGAAGTTGGTTTCGGAAGAAAGGTTCTCCAGGTATTTGAAGACCAGGGAATCAGCTTTGAGCATGTACCGTCCGGTATTGATACCATGACGATCTATGTTCATCAGGACGAATTTGAAGAAAAAGAACAGCAGGTGATCGCCGGAATCCACAGAGCAGTACAGCCTGATTTCGTGGAGATGGATCTGACCTTGCGCTGATCGCAGTCGTAGGCCGTGGTATGAAGTCCCAGAGAGGAACTGCAGCGCGTGTATTTGCAGCTCTGGCACATGCACATGTCAATGTAAAGATGATCGACCAGGGATCCAGTGAGCTGAATATCATCATCGGTGTTGAAAACAGAGATTTTGAGACAGCATTGAAGGCAATTTACGACATTTTTGTTCTGACACAGATCTAATAAATAAAAAGATCCGGGAAACCGGGTCTTTTTGCACTTGAGTCAGAACACGAGGAGGAATTATATGATTACAAGACAGATTAAATTAAACGCGACAGAAGATGTACAGGAATTTGTGAACGAGGCGGCAAAATGCAGCTTTGATATTGATATTTCTTATAACCGTATCATCATTGATGCCAAGTCTCTTCTGGGAATCCTGAGCATGGACCTTACACGGGAACTGACAGTCAGATGTTATGGAGAGAGCCAGAAATTCAATAAAGTTATGGACAAATTTGCAGTAGCATAACTGTATCAGAAGTTTGGCAGGAGCGGGCACATATTCAGAGAAAGGATATGTGCCTTTTTGAATGTATGGGAAGCAGGAGAGAAAGCAGGATGGAAAAACCGGTAATCCGTATTTCAGTTCGAAATCTGGTAGAATTTATTTTGAGAAGCGGTGATCTGACAAGCAGGAGCGGAACGGCAGCAGACAAAGAAGCCATGCTCAAGGCAGCCGCTTTCACCGAAAGATCCAGAAACAGATGGGCAAGCACCTATCAGGCAGAAGTTCCGCTCAAAAAAGAAGTGAATATGAAGATCTGATCCTGTGTGTAGAGGGAAGAGCTGACGGTATTTTTGCAGAGAACGAAACTGTTTGTATCGATGAGATCAAAGGAATTTACAAAAGCTTGACAGTCTGGAAGAACCGGTGCAGGTCCATCGTGCACAGGCACTCTGTTATGGCTGGATCTATATGGAAGCCCATGATCTGGAAAGGATTGATATCCAGATGACATATGGTCAGCTTGATACGGAGGAAATCCGGAGATTCCGGGAAACGATCGCCAGAGAAAAACTGGAGAAATGGTATCAGGATCTGACAGATGAGTACTATAAATGGGTCTCTTATCAGCTCGCCTGGCGAAAAGAGAGAAATGCATCCATGGAACTCTGGAATTCCCGTTTCCATACCGCAAAGGGCAGAGAGAAATGGTCGCCGGAGTTTACCATGCGATCTCAGAAGAGGCGCAGATTTTTATCCAGCTCCGACCGGGATCGGTAAGACGATGTCTGCAATCTTTCCGGCAGTCCGTGCTGTGGGACAGGGAAAAGGCGAGACGGTCTTTTATCTGACGGCCAGGACGATCACGCGGACTGTGGCAGAGGATGCATTTTCAATTCTCCGCGGGAAAGGTCTGCACTTCAAATCTATCACGATCACAGCAAAAGAAAAAATGTGCTTCTGTGATGAGATGGACTGTGACCCGCAGAAATGTCCTTATGCGAAGGGGCATTATGACAGGATAAACGATGCCGTCTATGAACTGTGGACGAAAGAAGAAGCTTTTGACCGTGAGACGATTCTTGCACAGGCAGAGAAATACAGTGTCTGTCCATTTGAGATAACACTTGACCTGGCAGTGTGGATGGACGGGATCGTCTGTGATTATAATTATGTGTTTGATCCAAATGTTTATCTGAAACGGGTTTTTCGGGGAAAATATAAAAGGAAAATATCTCTTCCTGATCGATGAAGCACACAATCTGGTGGACCGTGGAAGAGAAATGTACAGTGCTTCCCTGTGCAAAGAAGAGATAGAAAGCACCCGCAGATTCGTAAGAGCACACAGTAGCAGACTGTATCGTATGCTTGGCAAAGCTGCAAAACAACTGGAAGTACTGAAGGAAGAAAGCAGTTCCTCCTGGCAGGTGCTGGAAAATGCGGGGACACTTCCTGTGACGCTTCTGAGTATTCAGGGAGAGATGGACAAACTTTTGGAAGAACCGCCGTCACAGGAATTTCGTGGATGGGATTCTGGAATTTTATTTTGCGGTACGGGGATTTCCTGAACATTGCAGAATTGGTGGATGAAAATTATGTGACGTATGTTTCGACGGATGAAGACGGAAAGTTCCGTATGAAACTGTTTTGTGTAAATCCGGCGGCAAATCTGCAGAGATGCCTGGACCGTGGAGTCAGCACGGTATTTTTTTCGGCAACACTTCTGCCGCTTGCTTACTACAGGAAGATGCTGAGTACCAGAAATGAAAATTTCGGCATGTATGTAAATTCTCCTTTGAGGAAGAAAAAAGATGCCTTCTCCTGTGCCGCGATGTCAGCAGCAGATACACCAGAAGAGGGTATGAAGAATACCGCAGGATTGCAGAATACATTGCGCGGATGTCCTGGAAGAAAAAAGGAAATTATATGATCTTTTTTCCGTCCTATAAATTGATGGAAGATGTGTTTGAAGTTTATCAGGAGGAATTTTCGGCTGACTGGGTGGACTGCATCTGTCAGCAGGCTTCAATGAATGAACGGGAGCGGGAAGAATTCCTCAGAGAATTTCAGGCGCAGGGTGAAAAACACTTCATTGGCTTCTGCGTCATGGGAGGGATTTTTTCGGAAGGGATCGATCTGATCGGTGACAGGCTGATCGGCGTGGCGGTTGTCGGAACAGGGATTCCGCAGATCGGCTGCGAAAGAGAGATCCTGAAAGAATATTATGACGAGAAAGGGGAGCCAGGCTTTGATTATGCCTATCGTTATCCTGGCATGAACAAGGTGCTCCAGGCGGCAGGCCGCGTGATCAGGACCCGGGAAGATATCGGCGTGATCCTGCTTATGGATGAACGTTTCATGAACCGGGAATACCGAATGCTTTTTCCTCGTGAGTGGTCGTCTGTAAAAACGTGCACGATCGGGACGGTGGAGGCATCGCTTAAGGATTTCTGGGAGCAGGTTTCAGAAATGGAAAGCTGTGGAAACGAAGGGACCGGGCCGGAGCAGGAGGATGGCGCGGATGCTTGACATATGTGTGATTTCAGGTATACTATGAACAATCAGTTTGCAAAAAAGTAATCGTGGGATAGATACAAAAGGAGAAGAAGATGAAGAGACGAACGGTTCTGGCATTGTGTCTGTGTCTGACATTAGCCGGTACACCTGTGGGTGTGGCTGCGGCTTCTGACAGTCTTTTGTCAGTAACAGAAGAAGCACAGATTCAGCGATCGGTGATGGGTCCGGCAGATACCTTATGAAAAGCGACGGTTTTTACTGCCTCAAAGAAGATGGAAGCAAGGATACAGCGGTATCTGTTCATTATTTTGACAAAATGGAAATAGACGGCACTGTACTGGATGGTTTTATTATCATGATGCGGACGGATGCTATCTGGCGGCAAGCTCATATGGTAAAGATCAGCAAGCTTACCTGTATGGGGACAGATGAAACGGGAGAGCCGGCAGAGTATACGTTTGACGGATACTATATGGTAAACAATCTTGGAAAACTTTCTGCCGCGCCACAGGTGAGATATATAGATGGTCTGACAATGGATGGGACGACCTTTGACGGCTATTATTATTTTGATGAGACAGGACGGATGGTGACGGAGCCGGGAACACATGAACTTGAGATGACTTCGAATGGTCAGATGTTTTCCGGAACGTATTATTTCGGTGGGGCAAATGGTGTTCTTGAGCAGAAAGCAGGGACTACGCCGGATGGATTCCCAGTGGATGAAACAGGCAAAGTGCAGGGGCTTGATGCACTTGGAATTGAAAATCTGGAACCGCAGCTTGAGGCGACGGTATCCGGTTATGATGGAAACTGGAGTGTTTACGTCAAGGATCTGGAAACAGAGGAAGAGTTTGTGATCAATGACGAGCCGATGTATTCAGCAAGTCTTATCAAAGCTTTCGTGATGGCAAAGACGTTTGAGGATATGGATCTTGTTCTGGAGAACGAAGCGAAGCAGATGAAGACCGATGCCGCAAATGCAGCAGTACAGACAAAAATCGATAATCTCCTCACAAACATGATCACAGTCAGTGACAATGAATCCTGTAATGAACTTGGCAGACTGCAGTCGGAAAAACATGATTTCCTTGACGGAGCAGAGAAGGTCAATGAATATCTCGAAAAAGAAGGCTATTCCGAGACGAGTTACCAGAGCACGCTTCATCCGTCTTATTCAGCAAAGATCAGTCTTGGTGGAAGAAATATGACTTCGGTAAAAGACTGCGGACTTCTTTTGGAGCGGATCTACAGGGGAGAATGCGTGAGTGAAGAAGCATCTGCACAGATGCTGGACCTTCTGAAACGGCAGGAAAATACCAGCAAGATCCCTGCAGGATCAAGGCAGAAGTTCCGACAGCAAACAAGACAGGCGAGACAGATGAGGACCAGCATGATATCGCGATCGTGTACGGAGCAAAGACCACATACATTCTCTGTGTGATGTCAGAGGGCTGGAAAAGCGGCGGTGATGCAGTGCAGAACATCCAGAATATTTCCAGTATGGTCTATAATTACCTCAACCTGTAAATCTTTGGTTTCCTGCATGCCTGCGTTGCTTTTTGACAGGAAATCATGTATAATATCGAACTGTAACAAACTGGTCTGATGACCAGTAAATACTGTCTGCTCCAGGACAGGATATGTTACTGTGGAGTGAACAGTAACTTGGAGATTTCGATAAATAGAGTATAATCAGGAGGAATAAATTACATGCGAAGTCGATACGGATGACTTTGCCCGACCTTGTGGGTGCGGGAAGAATCACCATATAGAAGTAAAGGAAATTTTAATTGAAGAAGGAGTAGTGGAGAAGCTGGAAGAAGCAATGTCAGACGGGTTCTCAAGGAATATATTTCACCGCTTCTGATCTGTGACACAAACACATGCAAGGTGACAGAGGAGATCATGGAAGATATCTATGACCGATGTCAGGTACTTGTGCTGGATGCTGAGGGTCTTCATGCAGACCAGCATGCAATCGAAGTAGTAGAGAATAACATGGAAGAGGATATAGACTGATCCTGGCAGTGGGAACAGGTACGATCCATGACATCAGCCGTTATGTGGCTTTTCAGTACAAAATTCCCTTTATTTCCGTTCCAACAGCGGCAAGCGTGGACGGATTCGTATCTACAGTTGCAGCAATGACCTGGAATGGGCTCAAAAAACAGTGCCGGCGGCACCGCCTATTGCAGTTTATGCTGATTCAAATATTTTTGCAGCGGCACCGAGACGGCTGAATGCATCCGGTGTATCTGATCTTTTTGGAAAATATATCTGTCTTGCAGACTGGAAGATTGCTCATATGCTGACAGATGAATACATTTGTGATGAGATTATTGAACTGGAAGAAAAAGCACTCAGACAGTACGCTCCTGTCTGGATGATATTGCACAAGGTGACAGAGAAAGCTGTGAGAAACTGATGTATGCGCTGATTCTGTCCGGCTGGCGATGCAGATGGTTGGAAATTCCAGACCGGCTTCCTGTGCAGAACATCACCTTTCTCATCTGTGGGAGATGGAAGTGATCAATGGACCGCTGGATGCGCTTCACGGTGAGAAAGTCTCGATTGGAACCCTGATCGTTCTCAGAGAATATAACCGTATTGCCAGAGCAATCCGTGAAGGCAGATGCAGGGTATTATCAGAACGTGAGGATGATACAGAACTTCTTGAAAAACATTCGGTAAGAAACATCTGCTGGAGGGAATTATCGAAGAAAACACACCGGATCCACTGGAGGAAGTCAGTCCGGCAAGACTGGAATCCTGTCTTTCTGAAATTGCAGATATAATTGAAGAACTTCCGCGAGAAGAGGAACTTGTTCATGCGATGGATAAGGCTGGATGTAAGCGAGTGTATACGAGATCGGACTCACAGAGGAAATCATACCACAGAGCCTGAAACTGGCTCCTTATGTCAGACGGCGCCTCAGTTTTCTGAGAGTCAGCAGAATGCTCGAAATAGAAGGAGAATGATTATGAGAGTTGGAATGGGATATGATGTACATAAGCTGACAGAAAACAGTGACCTGATCCTCGGGGGAGTCAAGATCCCGTGGGAAAAGGGTCTTCTCGGACATTCTGATGCGGATGTGCTGATCCATGCAGTGATGGATGCTTTGCTTGGGGCTGCGGCTCTTGGAGATATCGGAAAACATTTCCCGGACACAGATCCCAAATACAAAGGGATTTCCAGTGTGAAGCTTCTGATTCATGTGTCAGAGCTTCTTAAGGAACATGGATATGAAGTAGGGAACATTGATGCGACGATCATCGCCCAGAAACCAAAGATGGCACCGCATATTCCGCAGATGCGTAAAAATATGGCGGATGCTCTTGGAATCCCGGAATCAAAGATCAATGTCAAGGCAACTACAGAAGAAGGACTTGGATTTACCGGAAGCGGGGAAGGGATTTCTTCTCAGGCAATCTGCCTGCTCACAGAGATCCAGGACTGATCTTGTTACAAAATAATATCGGAGGAAAGAGACATGAAACTTTTTAATACAATGTCACGAAGAAAAGAAGAATTTGTACCGCTGGAAGAGGGCAAGGTACGCATGTATGTATGCGGACCGACTGTGTACAACCTGATCCATATCGGAAATGCAAGACCGATGATCATTTTGATACGGTACGCCGTTATCTGGAGTACAAAGGATACGAAGTAAACTATGTATCCAACTTCACAGACGTAGATGACAAGATCATCAAGAAAGCGATCGAGGAAGGCGTAAGCGCAGAGGAAGTTTCACAGCGTTATATCGCAGAGTGCAAGAAGGACATGGCAGGCATGAACGTAAAACCGGCTACCACACATCCGCTTGCAACACAGGAGATCGACGGAATGATTGATATGATCCAGACACTGATCGACAAGGGTTATGCATATCCGGTTGCCGATGGAACTGTATACTTCCGTGTAAAGAAATTCAAAGAATACGGTAAGCTTTCTCATAAGAACCTTGATGATCTGCAGTCAGGATTCCGTTCCCTGCAGGTATCCGGTGAGGATCAGAAGGAAGATCCGCTGGATTTCGTACTCTGGAAACCGAAGAAAGAAGGAGAGCCATACTGGACCTCTCATGGTGCGACGGAAGACCGGGCTGGCATATTGAGTGCTCCGTTATGTCCAAGAAATATCTTGGAGAGGAGATCGACATCCATGCCGGTGGCGAAGACCTTGTGTTCCCTCACCATGAGAATGAGATCGCACAGAGTGAATGCTGCAATGGAGTTCCTTTTGCGAAATACTGGATGCACAATGCATTCCTGAACATTGACAACCGCAAGATGTCCAAGTCTCTTGGAAACTTCCGTACTGTCCGTGAGATCAGTGAACAGTATGATCTGCAGGTGCTTCGTTTCTTCATGCTGAACGCACATTACAGAAGCCCGCTCAATTTCAGTGCAGATCTGATGGAATCCTCCAAGAACGCGCTTGAGAGAATCACAGAGGCAGCAGCAAGACTTCGCGACCGCAAGGCAGCAGCGGCTGTGCAGGAAGCAACAGAAGAAGAGAAGAAACTGATGCAGGAAGAAACTGCATTTGTGACTAAGTTCGAGGAAGCTATGGATGACGACTTCAACACACTGATGCACTGGC
>ENA-OQIM01000769-OQIM01000769.1-human-gut-metagenome-genome-assembly--contig:-NODE-769-length-11849-cov-1.826395_pt1 | contig 11849 bp, 23 predicted proteins | sample MGYA00242579_ERZ504744 | MGnify/ENA primary metagenome ERZ504744 (study PRJEB26092, sample SAMD00036441) | human gut metagenome | host: Homo sapiens | study: EMG produced TPA metagenomics assembly of...
GTACGAAAAGTTTGAAGTTCAGGCTATCGAAATTGAAAGGAGAAGCAAATGAAGCTGGCAGCAATCGCAAAGCTCATTAAGGCAGATGGTACTGTAAACTCTACAAAGTGTTCTATGACGATTGCAGAACCTATGATTTGTACATTGGAACCAAAACGGCAATCTTCCCGCTGACCGGATTTCCGAAGGCACAAAATGAAAGTGAGTTGGCAACCCTCCTGGGCATCAGCAAAAAGGAATGGGCAGACATCGAGTTTGATAATGACTGCCCGGATGATCTCCATCACATCGAAGGGATGGATTTGGACGACACGGCAGACGGAGAAATGGACTGCGTGACCGGAAGAATCGGTATCCGGTACTGCGGGTGTGAACTGGTTCCAATGATCGAGCCTGTTTCGGGAACGGTCGGTTTTGTGGATGCGAAGCAGATCATGCCAGTAGCAGATGAAATCCGCAAGAGCGGATATTTCAAATACTGCGCCAGGAAGATGGCGAGCGGCGGACGCTACTATGTTATCAAGGACGGAATGGTGGTGCGCGGCGCGGTGCTCCTGTAAGCTGGAACCTCTGGCAAAAGTCTGGACTGCGTGAGCTTGCCGACATGGTGAAAAAGACTAGGGACGTTGCCGATGTGGAGGACTTGAGCGAACAGGAGGACAAAAACGATGCGTAAGACTTTGGAACTGCTGGCTTTGTCCACCTGCACTGCCGCGCTGTGCGTAACACTGACTGGGTGTGAAGCAGTCAAGGGCACAGCAAGCGGTGAAAAACCGGTCAAGACGGTATATGTTTACCTGCCGGACGGCACTTTACTGGACAAAGGACGGGCGGACAAGGTAAGTTCGTTTGCACACAATGATCGTATCGTGAAAGTCACGATTGACGGGAAAACATACGAGACCAGCTGGGCCAATGTGGTTTTAGTGGAGGAATAACGATGAGTAAGGTTTTGAAAAGCGTAACCTTGGGCAATGTGAAAAATGGCGGCATCTTCAAGGCGCTGGGCAAGGAGTTCGTGAAGCTGGATGCAGACGAACACGGCTGCCTTGTTCTGGCAAAGGACATTTGGACGAGAATGCCGTTCCGTGAAGGTGACGACCCAGAATGCCCCAACGATCTGCGCCGGAGCGAGATTATGCCATATCTGGGTAACTGCCTGGCAGAGTTCACAAAGAACGGCACTCCGCTGAGTACATTCATTCCGCTCAGAATCGACCTTCAGGACACGACCGGCCAGAACGAATACGGAATCTTTGAAGTGAGGATTGGCCTGTTGACCCTGCGCGGGTACGGAAAATATTGGAGACTGATCCCGAAAGTAGATGAGCCGTGGTGGTTGGCAACGCTTACGGCACGCCGAATTGCTCTCCGGACACCAGCAATGACAACAACGTCTGGGACGTCGACACCGATGGCTCCGACGTCGGCAACTGGTACATCAACTCCTATGGTGTTCGCCCCGTTTTGTGCTTTTCCTCTGCACTCTTGGTCTCTGTTGAGGACGAAGCGAGGCCGGGTTTTCTCTTGCAAATGTTCCGCTGGATGATCTGCTGGCTGAGATCAAGAGCCGGACGGAGGGTTGACCATGGATGCAGTGAAAAATGACGTGAAGCGGCTGGTCAAAATTGAGCTGGCCGCTGCAAACAAGAAGTTTCGGATGTTTGCAGGGCCGCATGAGGGCGCGGGAATCATCCAAGAAGAAGTCGTGGAAGCTGTGCAGGAAATGAACGGTCTGCGTCAGGAACTCAATGCAATGTGGATGAATGTTTACTCCAACAATCCGCAGATTTCCACGAAGGGTGTATATGATCGGGCTGTTGCTCTGGCCGTGGAAGCTATTCAGACAGCAGCGATGGCCCGGAAGTTTGAGCGCAGCCAGCGCCGTCACTGGCCGGGGGCAAAGGATCCGCACTATGGTGAAGAAGAATGACGCACCTACCGAAATCGAGACCATCACGCTGACCATGAGCCGCCCGGTGGCCGAGGCTGTGCAAGCGGCCTGCGAGTGGTACTTGCGCTTACATATGGGCCAGTTCTGGGATGTAGCCGATGATCTGTGCCTTGCAAAATTCCACTCTGATCTAAAAAATGGGGCATTCAAGACCAAGGAGCAGGAAGATAACGCTTTTGAGGTTGCGATAGACCGCAGAGATTTCATGCGTATAGGAATGGAACAGGCATATAACAGATTTGTTCTCCCTGCCCCTATCTCGGATGTAATGAGAGTGCCATACCGGGCGGAAATCGTTTGGCTGGTCATCCGGCACGCGCTGGCCTGGCACGATAACCCGGAAGGTATGCCGGGCTGTGTCAGCTACTACGACCCGATGAACCGCAGCGACCAGCCGCAGCGGTAGTAAACTCAATGAAAACAGGAGGACAAAGAAATGAGAAAGATTTTATGGTGGGAGCATCTGTGGCGGCAAGCGTTTTGCTGATGACGGGATGCAACAAGCAGGTAATTGATTTGACCTACGAATATTCGCAGGCGCAGATTAAAATGCCGGACGGAACCGTAATTGAGGGTAAGGTGGATAGCTGGAACGATTATGAGGCGACCAGTTGCAGGTCAAAATTAACGGAACAACATATCTGGCCCATTCGTCAAACGTGGTCCTCTGGCACTGAGCAAGGGCAGAGTTCGGGATTGAGAGGAAGAGGCTGGCACGGCAGCCAGCCGCGCGGTCAAGAAGTTGCACACGAATCTTGAAGATTTTGAGGTTATGAAGTTGGAGAAAGTGCAATGAGACAGAACGGAGCAATGTTTATCTGCAACCGTTGCCGGAAGCAGGTATTTGCAGAACGGTTCGATGATGGTCGGTTTGACCAGAAGGCACTGGATGGGTGGGCACTTGAAACAAGGGACTTCTTTGGAGTTGGTGACTTGTGCCCGGAGTGCTTCAAGGTGTACCGCGAAACGATGGAACGTTTTTATACGGGAGGCAAACGTGGAGCCTGAAAACACCTGCTGCACCTGCTATTACCATGACGCTAAAAGCTGGTTCTGCTATAACGGCCTGTCACCGAAAGGAACGGAGAACACAGACCCAGAGGACACCTGCGAGTTTTACGAAAAGAGAAGCGAGTGCGAAAGCTAACTGCCTGAAAATGGTGGTGGACGGAGGTGTACAGAGCGATGGAGAAAAAAAGTCATCATTGAACTAACCGTCGAAGTAGAAAACCGGATAACAGAAGCGTAGAAGAAGATATTATAGGCGCTTTGAGTGAAAGCCTGCACCACTTTGACGTTGTAAATTACACAGAGGATCCGCCGGTGCGGCCATACTGGGGAAAATACTGCGGAATCCTGAAAGAAGATTACTACGGCTGCCCTATTTGCGGCTACATAACGAACTGGCAACCGGAGACCTGTCCGGTGTGTCACACTCGGCTGGAAATGTGGGATGGAAAAGGTAAAGGAGCTTAAAAAATGGACAGAAGTGAACTTGAAGAGCTGGCGGAGCGCTACCAGCAGAGGGCGGACCGTGCCTTTGAGAACTACCAGGAAACCGGAATCAAACGTTACGATACGGAGCGCAACAACATGGAGGACCTTGCCGATGCGCTGCGGATGGCGGCAAATGCAGCAGATGAACACGCTGCCTATGTGGGTATGCGTGGATCGTTTGCTGGACTTGTAACCATTGCTCAGAACATCGAACTTGCGGCGGGCAAAGAAAGCCGTGAAGAACTGATAGACGAGCTGGTGAAAAGTCTGCTGACCTATGGCCGGATGTATCACTGGATCTGAACGAAAGCGCTGAACGAACTGAAAATAGCAAGCCCGTCGTAAAATTGCCGCCCTGACGAGGCGGCAAGGGGCTTGTATGTGTAACTTAATCTAGCGACCACGGAAGAACACGCCGGGGAAAGCGGGGGTCAAGGGGGAGAAAACGAGGGCGGGTCTGTAGGGCTTGACGGAATGGGAAACTTAGAAAGACCTGCCCGGCGTTGTGTCCCCCTTGTCCTGCGAAGCCGTGTGTGTTTGGTCCACAGAAAAGAAAATCCCAGTAGAACTTGCGGAAGGAGGAAGTGAACGGTGCGGGCATGGTACATTCGGGAGCAGAGACACATTCTTGGAACGTCCGATTATGCAGAAGTGGATCTCTTTGAAACAACGGACAAAGAGCATACCGCATCCGCTCGCCGCAAAAGAGAGCTGGCAACCTCCATTGCGCAGCAGAAGTATAACGACATGATAGCGAGACGGTATTTCTGCCAGCTGGCCTATACGAATTTCGGGGAAAGCGACTGGGCGGTCACGTTTACATACGACCACGGCCACCAGCCAGCACCCGGAGATTTTGACCAAGTAGACCGGGACTGGACGAATTTTACCCGCCGCTTGAAGCGCTTCTGCAAAAAGATGGGTCGAGAAGCATCCAAGTGGATGCAGGTTGCAGAGTACAGCGTGGTGGACGAGGACGGGAAAGTTACCGGCAGACACCACCATCATGCGATCCTGCAAGGCAATCTGACATGGCAGGAGATCAAGGACTTGTGGCGGGACAGCACCGGGCGGCCGATGGGGCTTGTGAAAGTTGAACCTATCGATCTGACCTGTTCCAGCTTTGAACGCTTGACGACCTACATGACGAAAGCCCGCGCCCGCATCCGCCGCTGGCGGCAGAGCCAAGGACTGAAAAAGCCGAAAACTCCGCGCCCGAACGACACAAGATGGAGCCGCAAGCGCTTTGACGAAGCGTTTACCCTACCGGATGATCGTGCGTACTGGGAGAAAAAATACCCTGGCTATACTCTGCGTGAGTGTGAGCAGCATATCACCGGCAACAACACCAAGCATTTGATCCTCAAGTTGAAAAAGAAACCGGAGACCCGGCGGAAGAACAGGAGAAACCAGCCATGAGCATGAGATTGGAACTTTCTGACCTGCCGCCACGCTACCGGGCACAGGCGGAAAAGCAGCTTGCACAGAGAAGGTGCGGGGGCAAAGCTGCACCTGCATCGTTGGAAGCCGCTGTGAATGCCGCCAGATCGACCGGACACGAGTTTGACAGCCGGGGCGAGTATGACTACTACATGGGAACTGTTCTGCCCAAAGTCCAGAGTGGCGAGGTCGTGAAGGTGGAGCTGCACCGCAGGTTTACTATGCTGCCGGAAAAAGAATACGGCAATGTGAAGCTCCCGGCGGCGCACTATACCCCGGATTTTGTGCTGACCTATGCTGATGGCACGGTTGAGGTGGTGGAAGTGAAAAGCAAATTCACCCGGCGGCAGCAGCGTGATTACATCCACCGCCGCCGTATGTTTATCGATCTTGTGGCAGAACCGCAGCACTGGCGGTTTATTGAGCATATCACGCCAGATACGGCGGAAGAAATCAGAAAGTGGAAGCGCCTGGCCGAACAGGCGGGAAAGGATTCATCATGGGAAAAGCAGGGCAAGGATGCCAGCATTCTACCGGCAGAGCATCCAGAATGCAGTGAATCAGCAAATCAACATCGGCAAGTCGAAGCACCGCACGACGCTGAACCGTGAGGCAATCGGGCAGGTCGTTTCGTACTGCGCAGTTGCCGCGGCACATGATCTCTGGGACTGGGGAGAGAAAGAATCTACGCTCCTGACCTTGAAGATGAACAATGCTGCATCCAGGTATATCATGGATCACGACAAGTACGGTGCACCGGAAGCCCTCAAGCGGCTGGAAGCACGCACTGCCCACCTGATGCCGGAAGAATTTTGGCTCCCGGCGGGTGGTCTGGTAGGCTCTGAAAAAAAAGCTGCGTGTTCTGGCTGAACGCCGGGACGCTGCAAAGATGATCGTTCGTTTCTTTGCGGAATCACTGGAAGAAATGGAATATACCCCTGAACAAATTGAGACCGTGAAGGAAGAAATCAAGAAAAATTACCAGCAGTTCCTCGGCTGGGTGGACGATGGCGGAGAAGAAGTTGCCTATGATCGTCTGCGCCGGGTCATTGAGGACATTTACGGCGTGGGTGCATGGTGGAGCGCGTCAAGGGCGAAGAACCCGTTTTCGAAGAACCCCTTTTCAAGAAAGATTTTTGATTTTTTGGGAGGACTGAGCAGTGAAAGTACACGAGGCGGAGGCAATCTTGAAATATTATGCGGACATCCCGCAGCGGATAGAGATCATCCGCCGTCAGTGTACCGCACTGAGCGATGAAGTGGACCCTATGCGGGGAATGGGCACCGATGGAATGCCCCGTGGTGGAACGCCTGGGGACAGCACGGCGGCGATGGCCTGCCGGATGGATGAACTGGGCATTGGAGACCAACTGCGTCAGCTGGAACGGCAGCGGGCTGTGTTGCTGGAAGATCAGAACATTATCCGAGGACAAATGAACCGGATGGACAGTGGCCACAATCTGATTTTAACGGAGTCTACATCAGCCACAAAAAATGGCACGAAGTACAGCAGAAGTTCCATACAGTGTGCAGCACTTGAAGTACCTGCGAAACGTCGCTCTTGCACAGCTGGGAAGGAACCTGGAACGGCTCCCGGAGTGCGCCGCTTTATTATGCGTGCGTTAAACACGCGCGAGGAACAGCGCCGAGCGGATGCCTGGGCGGAGGGTGACATTCTCTTATAGGCAAGGCTGCCTGCGGAACTTCATGTGCAGGCGCTTCCGCAAAATCGTGTCCGATGGTCGTAGAAAAACAAACACGACTACCCCAAAAATCTGAAAACAGGCATAGAAATAACCCGGCGGGCAGTTGGCCTACCGGGTTTCGTGCAAAGGAGGACAAAGTTATGGGAAAGAAGCATAAAAACAAGGTTCGGGTGCTGCCCGGAAGGATGTATAGGCTGGTGCGGAGTGACAGGAGCGTATACTGTGACGCAGAGAACGCGCTCAGAACCTGCTTTATCGAAGAAACCAAAGAGCGGCGGACCGCACGGGAAGAGGGCGAACTGTGCCGGTTCGTGAGGATGGCACCGGATGGTGGCGTTGAACTGATTTCAAACACAGGAAACGTAGTCCGTTTCAAAAACGCAGAAGATCTTACGAAAACGCTGCGTTTCGCAAAAGATGTGCTGAGGATTACGGAGGTCTTGAAAAATGGGAATCAAAATTGAATTGAAAAAACGCATCGAGAAAACCATCAAAGAAAGAGCAGCCAGGAAATTGAGCAAAGAGGAACGCCGAAAATGGGATTCCTGCCCGGTAGTTCTGAAAGATGAAAACGGGAACGTGTCTATGTTTGCACTGGGGTCGGATGTTATTCGATTCAAGAACAAAGAAATGGCAGAAGCGACAATGGACGCTGTTATGCGGTCATTCGATGAAACGGAATGATGGAATCTCGATGGTTTCATTCATACGTTTCGGAAATCGTCCACGGTGATTCTTTCGCAAATGCTGCTGCACGATGTAGCCAAGTGATTCCATAGACAATTTTTCCGAGGATATAACACGAAGCGCGGAATCTTTGCTGGCTTGAACGGTATATTCAATTTTACCTCCAGCAAGATTTTTGGTACTTATTCTAACCTGCTGTCTGTTCTGCATACAAAGTCCTTTCAACACTTTAAGCCCGTCAGGTCATCGACCTGGCGGGCTTTTTGGATTTCGTGATTTACTTTTCGTGCGGCGGGTCATCCGGCGGAGCGTTGCGCTTGATGATGATCTGCGCCTCGTTGGGATCCCGGCCTTCCTCTGCGCTTGCCTGGGCGATCTGTTCAGCCAGACCTACCGGCAGACCGTTTTCGTCCAGCGGACCGGTGTAGCGTCGTAGTCCACGATGTTGATGCAGGGCGGTGGCGGGACGGTCTTGTAATACCTGCCGTCCTCATAGTTCTGATCCGTGACCCGGTTCCAGTAACCAATGTCGCCGTGCTCTTCCTGGGCGGCTTCCATTGCTTCTCTGGCCTGTTCTTCCGTCAGACCATCGAACAGCAGGCGGGAGCCGTCCGCAAAAGCGGCGACCAAACGCCACGGCGCGAAAAATTCTTCGTATTCCATGCAAAACCTCATTTCGTGAGAGAAAATGTATCAAAAAAGCGGGTTTTCGTGATTGAATTGAACTTTTTGAAGCTGGAAAGTTGAATTTCGTGGTTAAAAAGCTGCTTTTCGTGGCTAAGACCGGATTTTTGCAGATAAATTGCAAATTTCGTGGTCAAAAAGTAGATTTCGTGAAGTAAGATTCTTTACTCCGGGATGTAACCGTTCAGGCAGCGATTGAAACCGCGTTTCGTGAGGGCATCGGTAACTCTGTCCTCTGGGAAGTAGTAAGTAGAACCGTCTGCCGCAGGAACAGCCCCGGCGGGATGCTCTGCGCCGGTGTACCAGTCCGTTTCCGTGTCGTACTTGCGGTGCAGGTACTTGTAAACGTCACGCTGGGCTTTGTCGAACACCTCCACGAAAGAGAAGGATGCACAAGGCGGCATCTCTTTTGCCATCATGGGTGCGTTCTGCGCCAGCCATGCAGCCATTACGGTTTTGGCTGCATTTCGTTTTGGCTTGCCTTCCGGTGCACCAGATCCAGCAGCTGCACAACAAGGGGCTTTGGCAGATCGTTCAGCACTTCTTCCAGCGGGTACGGATTTTCGTGCAGCAGGGGCGACGTGCGCAGCTCCGGCACGAGATCCAGATCGTGACAGGTTACAGGCTTCTGGCGGTCGTTGATGCGCTCACTGGTGTAATACAGCATATCTTTGATTGCGTTCTGTGCCGCGTCGGAAAGCTGCTCCACCAGAGCAACACTGTCTGCAAAGCTGATCTGCGCCTCGTTTCGTTCGCCGGTGCTGCGGCCCGTCTTATAGGCCGCATCAATGATACCAAGCTCCATAGCCAGCCGGAAAATGTGCTTGCAGGGCTTTTTGCGCTTTACAAAATCGTTGCAGGTGCAGCTTGCAAGGCTGGTCTGGTACGGCTCTTTGCCGGATCCATAGAAAACCCCGGTTTCGTGTTCCTTGTCCACGGAAAGCGGGCTGGTCTTGCTCTGCTGGGCGCTGGCAAGGCGCTTTTCTTCGTCAGTGTCTGCGGGATGCTCTGTCCAGGGGCCGAAGGCGGGAATCATAGTCATAACGGGAAACCTCCTTTTCGTGTTTCGTTACTGTCATGATAGAGCAAAACGCAAATAAAAGCAATAAATTAGAACAAGATTTCGTGACGGGATGCAAGAATAACCCCGGCGGGCTGCCGGGGCTGGCTGTCAGAACGGCAGGCCGGTATAGTTGCGCATGGGAATGGCATCGGCGGCGGGAACCAGCATATTAAGCAGCTGCCGGTATAAAGCCGGGTTTGCTGCACGCTGGGCACGGAAGTCCTCTAGGAATTGCGCCTGTGCTGCCAGATCGGCCAAGTTTTCGTCATCCACGTTGTAGCATTGGCATTGATCCGGCCCAGCGGAGTATATCCAACATCGAACCATGAAACACCTCCTTTCTGTTTCGTGATGTTCCCGGCGTAAATGTCGGAAGATGGGGCGGGGTTAGAGGCTGGTCTTGTGTGCGCCCTTGTCGGTGTGCTCCCAAAACGTCCACGGAGTAGCCAACCTTGCGGAACTTCTCCGCGAGTTCGTGCGCTTGGTCCGGGTTGTTGCTCCATGTGGTGAGCGGGTAGCCGGACTTGTTGTAAACGATCTGATAACGTGTCATGTAGAAAACTCCTTTCGTGTTTCGTGATGTGCTCCCGGCATGGTGCCGGGTGCCGGTGAGGTAGGGCCGCTTTGACCGGTGTGACCCTGCCAGGGCTTCCGGGTCTGCATCAGGCGTGGACAGTTGGCAGGGCTGCCAGATCGGTGAGGCGGGGCACGGTCAAGTGGTGACGTTCTGCCACCGGTTCCGGGCGCTGGCTCTGGGCGGCGTGCTCTGCTGCGTTCTCGATGATCTCCGTCATCCGCTTTGCGGCTTCCTCCGGCGTGGTGAAGTTCTCGACTTCGCGGATGTGGGTCTTGCTGATCCGGTCGGACCAGTCGATCAGGCGGGCGGGGTCAAAGTTGACCGGCTGCACGGTGATCTTGCAGGTGGTGGGATTGCCGTTGGCGTAGTAGTCGGCGGTGACGATGTAGGCGATCCGGGCGGCGGTGTTCTGGTTCTTCATGGTTGTTGCTCCTTTTCGTTCTGTATTTCGTGTGGATGCTCCCGGCGGGGTACCGGATGGGCTGTTACCCATGAGCGCCCGCCCCGGTCTGGGGCGGCTGGGCTTGCACCAGCGGCAGCGGGAACGCTGTCGGCCTTGCGGGTTTCGTGTCAGGCGTTGAGCTGTAAAAACGTGCTCTGCGTGGGGATCAGGTGCCGGGTGAGGGTGTCGGTGTAGCTGGCCTCTCCCTCGTAGCTGTCAACCACCCGGCGGTCTGCGGCGGCCATATCGTGATAGCTCTTTTGCCGTAGGTGGGAGGCAGCCAGCCTTTGCGCTGTCCGGCGTAGAGGTTGAAGGACTTCAAAACGTCCGTGTTCGTAAACTCGATGTGGCAGGTGCCTTTCTTGTAAAACGTGGCGGTGAAATAGTGCAGCTGGATCTTCTGGGTCTGGCCGCTCTTTTCGGCGGCATCCAGCACGGCGCGGAGTTCGTCCCCGTTGTAGGGCTTGCCGTTCGTGTCCAGGAAGTGCAGCACCCGCTCGATCTGGGCAACATGGCCTGTTGCATTGTACCGGGGGCAGAAACGCCCATCGTATGTATCAAAGGCGTTGCAGCGGAAAATGACCTTGCGGTTGATCTTGTACGCGGAGTTCGTGCACCAGCCGTTGTAATAATGCACGTTCTTGCTGTACTCGTCGTTATAATGCAGGTTCGTCCAGTCGTCGAACAGCTTTATAATTTCGTGGTCGATGCTGGAAAGAAGATTTCGTGAAATTTCTTCCCGGACGGTCAGAATGTTGTACGCGCTGAAGTCGTAGCCTTCAAGCTCTTTGATTCGCTTCTGGTATCCTGCTGCATTTCGTAGGTCATCGCATCGAACAGCTGCGGCATTTCAAACAGCTGTTTCCAGTACATCCCGCGCAGTTCCCGGATAGCGTCGTTATAAGATTTCGTGAAAGCCATCACGGGGTTTTCTTTCTTACCAGCGCCGGCGGAGGAAAACAACGACTTGATTCCGTTGTACTCTTCATAGATCCGGCGCACACCCTCTGCGGCGGCGTTGTACCGCTCAATGGCTGCCGTGATGGGGTCGGAAGATACCAAGGCGGCAAACTCCGGGTTTTCTTTCAAACGCTCTGCGGTTTCGTTTTTCAGATCCAGCCGGATCCGGCTCACCGGCTCCCGGTCGGGAATGTCCACCGACACAAGCGCCACCTCCACGCGGGCGGCGCGGCGGGCGTTCTTGAACGCATCCGGGATATATTTTACCGTGGCGTGCAGCTCTTCCAGCTTTGCGGCCAGCTCTTTCCGTTCGTTGGTGCAGGGGTTGCGCAGGGTTTCGGCGTTGAGCAGACAGCGGATTTTGCCGCCGTCCTGCATGACATCCAGCGCTTTGAGCAGGTGCGCGGCACCGGTGGAGAAAGGCGGATTCATGACGATTGCGGCGTATTTCGTGGTGGGGCGGAAGGTCAGAAAGTTATCATGTACCACCCGAAAACCGTCTTTCTTCAGCACGGCGCGGAAGTCGCTGGAAAGCTCGATGCAGTCAAGCTCCGCGTTTCGTGCCTTTCCCTTGTCATATTGGTCAACCTCGCCGGTCTTATAGTCGTGGTGGACGTTGAACGCCAGAGCGTGGACCTGACGCGCAAGCGCTCCATCACCGGCGGACGGTTCAAGGATGGGTTTCGGGTAGGTGGTGAACCCGGATTTACTTCCCGCAGGGAGAAAACCATATCAAAGGCCAGACTGTCCGGTGTGGGGTAGAAGTCCAGGGAATCGTTTGGGGTGGTCATCGTGTAAACCTCTTTTCGTGTTTCGTGATATGCCCGGCGGAATGCTGG
>ENA-OQIM01000770-OQIM01000770.1-human-gut-metagenome-genome-assembly--contig:-NODE-770-length-11838-cov-1.878490_pt1 | contig 11838 bp, 18 predicted proteins | sample MGYA00242579_ERZ504744 | MGnify/ENA primary metagenome ERZ504744 (study PRJEB26092, sample SAMD00036441) | human gut metagenome | host: Homo sapiens | study: EMG produced TPA metagenomics assembly of...
TGAGGGGCTATGGATGGAGAAGCGAAAAAGCGTTAAAGCGATAGCGCCGACTGGCGCAGCGCTAGCTTTTTTGTGCTTCGACTTCTTCTTTAGGATCGTCAAGGGCGAGTAGCCCTTGGCCCGTTGCGGGGTGGGTGGAGTCCAGAGGTAGGGAGGGGGGAGTCGGAACACCCCTCCCTGCCTCTGGCCCAGCGGAGCGTCCCTGCACGCTGACGGCAGGTAGTAACTTCTCCTGCGGAGCGCATTCCCAATTGTCCATCACAAAACAAAAGGCACCCACAGCCATCCGGCTGCGGGTGCCTTTTTTCATACAGGTTTAACGGACAGAGGTGCGCACCAGCGCGCGCTTGAGGCGCGCCTGTGCCAGCTCGTACTCACGGTCGTTCAGGTTCTTGCGGGCAAGGATCTCCTCGGCGCGCTTCTTGGAAGCTCCGCACGCGCCTGATCGATGTCCTCGGCCCATTCCCAAGTGGTAGCCACCAGACGCACGTCCCCGTCCAGCACGCTGAGCAGGCCGCCCATGCAGGCTGCACGGCGGCGCTGACCGTCGGCATCCACAATGTGCGCCTCGCCCATGCCCAGTGCCGTGCAGTAATCGCCGTGCTTTGCCAGAATGGCGATATCGCCGTCAATGGCGCGGCAGACGATGCGCTCGGCCTGACCTTCAAAGGCGCAGCGTCCGGCGTGACCACCGTCAGATGAAAGGTCGTCATGGCTTACCCCTTCTTCGCTTTTGCGAACACGTCGTCGATGGTGCCCGCGAACAGGAATGCGCTCTCGGGCAGCTCGTCGCACTCGCCGCTCAGGATCATCTTGAAGCCCCGCAGGGTCTCCTTCAGCGGCACATACTGGCCGGGCATACCGGTGAACTGCTCTGCCACATGGAAGCTCTGGCTCAGGAAGCGCTGCACCTTGCGGGCGCGGCTGACGGTACGCTTGTCCTCCTCGCTCAGCTCGTCCATGCCCATGATGGCAATGATGTCCTGCAGTTCCTTGTAGCGCTGCAGCACCTTCTGAACGGCGCGGGCGATCTCGTAGTGCTCCTGACCCACGACCTCCGGGCTGAGGATGCGGCTGGTGGAGTCCAGCGGGTCCACAGCGGGGTAGATGCCCTGCGATGCAATGTCACGGCTCAGCACCGTGGTGGCATCCAGATGGGTAAAGGTGGTGGCAGGGGCGGGGTCGGTCAGGTCATCGGCGGGAACGTAGACGGCCTGCACCGAGGTGATGGAGCCCTTGCGGGTGGAGGTGATGCGCTCCTGCAGAGCGCCCATCTCGGTGGCCAGGGTGGCTGGTAACCCACGGCAGAGGGCATACGGCCCAGCAGAGCCGAAACCTCAGAGCCTGCCTGCGTGAAACGGAAGATGTTATCGATGAAGAGCAGCACGTCCTGATTCTTCACATCGCGGAAGTACTCCGCCGTGGTCAGGCCGGACAGGGCCCACGCGCATACGGGCTCCCGGGGCTCGTTCATCTGGCCGTAGACCAGCGCGGTCTTGTTGATAACGCCGCTCTCGGTCATTTCGCCGTACAGGTCGTTGCCCTCACGGGTGCGCTCGCCAACGCCGGTAAATACCGAGTAACCGTTGTGCTCGGTGGCGATGTTATAGATCAGCTCCTGGATCAGGACGGTCTTGCCGACACCGGCGCCGCCGAACAGGCCGATCTTACCGCCCTTGGCGTAGGGGCAGATCAGGTCAACCACCTTGATGCCGGTCTCAAGGATCTCGGTGGTGGACTGCTGCTCCTCGTAGCTGGGAGCGGGACGGTGGATGGGCCAGTAGGCATCCGGGGTGGGGGCGGGCTTGTTATCCACAGGCTCGCCCAGCAGGTTGAACACGCGCCCCAGACACTGGTCGCCTACGGGCACCTTGATGGACTCGCCGGTGTCCACGGCATCTGTGCCGCGCACCAGACCATCGGTGCTGCTCATGGCAATGCAGCGTGCCACATTGTCGCCGGTCAGCTGAGCGACCTCCACCACCAGCTTCTGGCCGTGGTTGTCGATCTCAATGGCGTTGAGCAGCTCCGGCAGCTCGCCATCCTTGAACTGGATGTCCAGCACCGGGCCAATGACCTGGATCACCTTGCCGATATGTTTTTCGGACATAGGCTACAACTCCTTCTTGATAGGTTTTTCCGCTCAAGCTCCCCCGAAGGGGGAGCTGCCGCCGTCAGGCGGCTGAGAGGGTTTTAGTTCTCCGCGCCGGCCACGATCTCGGTGATCTCCTGCGTGATAGCAGCCTGACGGGCACGGTTATAATACAGGTTGAGATGGTCGATCATCTCGCCGGCGTTCTTGGTGGCAGCGTCCATGGCGGTGCGGCGGGCAGCCAGCTCACTGGCTACGCTCTCGCACACGGCACCGTAGACGACACCGGCCACATACTCCGGGATGATCGCGCTGAATACTTCCTCGCTGCTGGGCTTATACAAGATCTGACTGCGGCGCGCCTCGGCCTTCTGCTGCTCGGTGGGCTCCATAGCCAGCGGCAGCACCTCGATGGAGACAGCCGTCTGGGTCATCATGGAATCGAACCGGGTGTAGCAGAGCTTTACGGCGTCAAACTCGCCCTTGCGGTACCCTTCGGTGATCTGGCGCGCCAGCTGGAAGCACTGTCCCACCGAAATATCGGCGGCCAGCAGCACCTCCTGCGTGAACAGTTCGGCCTCGTGGTGGGCAAAGTACTCTGCCGAGCGCTTGCCGATGGGCAGCACCTCCACGTTGCCGCTTTCCTGTGCGGCCAGCTTGAGCACATTGGCGTTGTAACCGCCGGCAAGGCCGCGGTCACCGGCAATGACCACCAGCAGCATGCGCTTGATCTCGCTGCGGCGCAGGTAGGGGTTGCGGGCCCGGGGGTCCGCTGCCGCGATCTCGGTCAGGGTCTTGTACAGCGTTTCAAAATAGGGTCGGCTGTGTTCGACCGCTCCTTGGCACGGCGCATTTTGGAGGAAGCCACCAGCTCCATGGCCTTGGTGATCTGCATGGTGCTCTCTACGCTTTTGATGCGCAGCTTGATGTCCTTCATGGAACCAGCCATGCGTTACGCCTCCTTCCCTTTAATGCGCCTTGACAAAGCTTTCGGTATACCGGGTCAGCACGGCTTTGAGCTGCTCCTCGGTGTCCTTATCCAGATTGCCGGTGGTGCGGATGGTGTCCATCACGGCAGCCCCGGCGGCATCGTTGTCCAGATACTCGTACAGGCTCTTCTCGTACTCTGCCACATCCGGCACCTTGACGTTGACAAGGTAGTCATGGATGGTGGCGTACAGGATGGCGACCTGCTTTTCCACAGGCACGGGCGCGGAGCGGTTCTGCTTGAGCACCTCCACGATGCGCTCGCCCTGTGCCAGACGCGCCTTGGTATCAGCGTCCAGATCAGAGCCGAACTGTGCAAAGGATTGCAGCTCGCGGTACTGGGAGTAGATCAGCTTCAGGGTGCCGGCCACCTTCTTCATGGCCTTGATCTGGGCGTTGCCGCCGACACGGGACACCGAGATACCGGGGTTGACTGCGGCATAACGCCGGAGTGGAACAGCTCGGTCTCAAGGAAGATTTGGCCATCGGTGATGGAGATGACGTTGGTGGGGATGTAGGCGGAAACGTCGCCCGCCTGCGTCTCGATGATGGGCAGAGCCGTCAGGCTGCCGCCGCCCAGCTCATTGGAAAGCTTGGCAGCGCGCTCCAGCAGACGGGAGTGCAGATAGAAAACATCACCGGGGTAAGCCTCGCGTCCCGGGGGACGGCGGATCAGCAGCGACAGGGCGCGGTAAGCCACCGCGTGCTTGGAAAGGTCATCGTAGATGATGAGGACGTGCTTGCCCTGCTGCATGAAGTATTCGCCCATGGCGCAGCCGGAGTAAGGGGCGATATACTGCAAGGGAGACAGCTCGGAGGCGGTAGCGGACACCACGATGGTGTAGCCCATGGCACCGGCTTCGGTCAGGCTCTGCACAAGGTTTGCCACGGTAGAGCGCTTCTGACCGATGGCAACGTAAATGCAGATGACGTCCTTGCCCTTCTGGTTGATGATGGTATCGGAGGCGATGGTGGTCTTGCCGGTCTGGCGGTCACCGATGATCAGCTCGCGCTGACCGCGTCCGATGGGGATCATGGAGTCGATGGCCTTGATACCGGTCTGCAGCGGCTCCTTGACGGGCTGGCGCTCGATGATGCCGGGAGCGCGGCTCTCGATGGCGCGGTACTCGGTGGTCTCGATGGGGCCTGCGCCGTCGATGGGCTGGCCCAGTGCGTTGACCACGCGGCCGATCATGGCATCGCCCACCGGCACGGAAACCACCTTGCCGGTGCGCTTGACGATGCTGCCTTCTTTGATGCCGGCATCCGAGCCCAGCAGCACGATGGAAACGGTATTTTCCTCAAGGTTCTGGGCCATACCGTATTCGCCGTTGTCAAACTGGAGCAGCTCGCCTGCCATGCACTTTTCCAGACCGCTGGCCCGGGCGATGCCATCGCCCACCATAATGACCGTGCCGGTCTCGCTCTGCTCTATGGCATTTTCGTAATGCTTGATCTGCGCACGGATGATCTTGGAGATCTCTTCAGGTTTCAGTTGCATCTTTGTTTGTTCACCACTCAATTCATAATAGTCATTTCGGGTGGAAATTCGTTCTGTGCTCTGCCCCGTTTGTAAAGCAGGGGAATGTTACAGAGTGACCGCCGCAATATCCCGGCGCAGGGAGGCAAGACGGTTCTGGACGGTGCCGTCCAGCTCGGTGCCCTCGATATCCAGCCGGATACCGCCCAGCACCTTGGCATCCACCTTGGTTTTAAGGTCGATGGTCTTGCCGGTCAGGCTTTCCAGCTTGGCGTGCAGCGCCGCGCGCTGCTGCTCGGTAAGCGGAACAGCCGAGATGGCCGTAGCTTCCAGAATGCCGTGCGCCTGATTGTAGCGGATGCGGTAAGCCCGTGCGCAGCCGGACAGCTCCCGCAGGGTGCCCTTCTCGCACAGGATCTTTAAAAAGTTCAGCACATAGAGGTGGACCTGCCCGCGCAGGGCTTCGTCCAGCAGACCGCAGCGCTCCTTTTTGGGGATGCTGGGGGTGCTGAGCAGCCGCAGGTAGTCCGGGTTTTGCTTCAGAAGCTGTTGCACCTCGTCAAGCTCGCCCAGAATGCGGGTCTCCAGCCCTTCCTCTGCCGCCAGATCGTACAGACTGCGCCGTACATCTTTGCAGTTTCGGTCATGATGCTTCACCCACGTTTTTGATAAATTCATCGATCAGATCCTTGTGGTCCTTCTCGCTGATCTCGCGCTCCACCACCTTGGATGCGATCTCCATGGCAATGCCGCCGATCTCGTCCTTGACCTCATTCACGGCCTTCTTACGCTCCTGCGCAATGTCGGCCTCGGCCTTCTGCTTCAGGGCAGCGGCCTGTGCGCGGGCCTCGCCCACGATCTCTTCCGAGCGGGCGGTGGCGGTCTTTTGCGCCGTAGCTACGATCTGGTTGGCCTCGGTGCGGGCGTTCTGCAGGTTCTGCTCGTACTCCGCCTTCATGGCCTCGGCCTCGGTGCGCAGCTTCTGCGCATCTGCGATCTCGCTGTCGGCCTTGGCCTTGCGGTCGGCGATCACCTGTTTGATCGGCTTCAGCAGGAACTTTTTGAAGATGACCAGCTGGATCATCAGGTTGCAGATCTGGCCAGAAAGGTCCAGCCATCCAGCGTGATCAACGCCTGATACAGTTCCATAAGCGTCTCCTTTCGTTATTTTTTCGGATCGGGAGCTTATGCCAGATACTTCATGAACATACCGGGAGCCAGGAAGATCAGCAGCAGGCCGGTAACAAAGCCGTAGATACCGGTGGTCTCGGAAAGGGCAACACCGAGGATCAGGGTGCTGGTAACGTCGCTCTTGCACTCCGGCTGACGGCCAACGGCCTCACAGGCAGCAGCAGCAGCGTTGCCTTCGCCGATACCGGGGCCGATACCTGCGATCAGTGCGCAGCCTGCGCCGATGCCGCAGCCTGCCAGAGCGATACCACGAGCCAGATACTGGAAATCAGTCATAAGATTTGTCCTCCTAAAATGTGTTTGTGTTTTGGGGGATGCCGGAAGGCCTTAGTCCTCACCGGCAGCACGTTTGATGAAGATTGTGGTCAGGGTACAGAAGATGAACGCCTGAATGCAGCCGCCGAACCAGTCGAAATACAGGCCGGTAAAGGCCGGGATGCCGATCTGGAACAGCTGGATCTGACTCAGGAAGCCCGGCAGCCAGCCAAAGATGACATGGCTCAGACTTGCCAGTGCCAGTACAGCAGTGTGGAGATGACCGTACCGGACAGGATGTTGCCGAAGTGACGGAACGCCATGCTGACAGGGGTAGAGATCTCTGACAGCACATTGATGGGTGCCATGATAAAGATCGGATCGAGCAGACCCTTGAGGTAGGCCAGAATGCCGTTCGTTTTGATCTTGTAGTACATGATCAGAACAAACACCACGATGGCCACGCTGCCTCGGTGTTCAGTCGGCCGTGGGGCTCCACAGGCCGACAACGCTGATCAGGTTGCATCCGATGCTCAGTGCAAAAATAGCACCGACCAGGGGGATATACTGATCGAAGTGGAAGCCCATGTTGTCGTGCACGAACTGCTCCAGCCGCGTTACGATGAACTCGGCTGCGGCCTGTCGTTTGGACACATTTTCCAGCTTGAGGTCGTGCCCCAGCCAGATGGCAAAACCCGAGAGCAGCGCCATGACGATCCAAGTGCTTACCAAGGTCTGGGTAATTTTAAAATCACCCAGCAGAGGGATATTGGTGTGAATGGTATACAGGATCTTTGCGCCGTTCAGTTCCATTTATTCTTGTTCACCCCCTTCGTCACGGGGCTGCACCGCAGACGCCTCAGCAGGGGCGGGGTCATCTTCCACAGCGATGTCCACCGGCTCCTGCGGGGGTGTGAGCGGCTTGTACTTCCCGGTTATCTGGAGATAATAGATCGTAACTCTGGGGAACAGCAGCGGCAGAACGCCTGCAAACGCCTGGAAACAGGGAGCCGCAATGGCTATGATGATCCACAACGCCTGCAGCAGCATCCTTGTATTATAGGATATCTGCAGCTGCGCTTTACGCTTTTTTTCGTCCGGCTCGTCAATGACCTTCTGCACCACAAAGCAGATGCCGGCAAAGTTGCCGATAGCCACCAGCGCGCCGATGATGCCGCCCAGCAGCACCCGGTAGTCAAAGACCACCCAGCCACCAGATGCAGCGCTGCAAACACCACCCACATCACGCAGTGCACAGAGACACGCCGCAGGCGATGCGCAGCAGCTCCTTTTGGATTCCGGCTGCAATTTCATAAAAACGAACCTCCATTACTGGTGGGAGTTGAAGCCCACCCGATGATTTTTTTCGTGTTTGGAGCGCTCCAGCCGTTCCTTGCAGAACACCCAGAAGTTCTGCGCCCCGGCGGCAAGCCCCAGACCACAGCGGGCAAAACACGCCAATTCCGGCCAGCCCCAGTGCTCCACAGCCCACCAGCATCCGGCAAGGCAGAGCACCAGCGGCAGCAGCATATTCAGCCCTAGCTGGGTCAGCCAGACCAGATCTTCCAAAGCCTTGTACCAGCTTCAAGTTCTGCGCCGCTCCTTTCTGCGGGTGCCGCCCGCATTCCAGCATTTGGAAAAAATGCCGGAGACGGACAGGCAGCCAAAAAGTCTATGCCCTCAGTATACTTCAAAGCGTCGGATATTGCAATCAATTCTCCACCGAAATATAGTAAAATTTCATAGTTTGTTAAGACTGATTCCATAAATGTGCACCTATAACACACATTGTGCGCCGATGATTGCATCATTGCACAAACTTTTCAGAAAAGTTTGTGCAGAGTGTAAAAAACAGTGAAAGGTCGGCTCCCGGCGGGGAGGACGATTTAAAATGGCTTCCGCTGTGCTCTAGCCATAATTAGAGGAATTAAATTTTTATTTCGCGTTTGTCGCGCTCTGCGGAGCGCTCCAAACGCATTTTCACGGGAGGGGTCGTAACGAAAAACGGCAGCTGCCGTTTTTCCTTTGGGGCTTTTCCGGTGAAAAGGGAATTTCGGAGCGTCCGCAGACGCTCCGAAATTCCGAAACTATAAATAATTCTTCCTTGAACTATGTGCAGAGCAACGCGGAGCACATTTTAAATCGTCCCACGCAAAAGGGGCTGCCGCACGTTTGTGCGGCAGCCCCGGCGGGTACTTTGGGATTCAGACGCTTACCAGAGGTTTGCGGTCTCGTTGTACAGACCTCGTAGCTCTTGGCGGAAACGTCCCAACTGAAATCGCACTCCATGCAGTGACGCACGAGGTTCTTCCAGTTTTCCTTGTTGTTGTAGGCATCCTGTGCGTTGCAGCAGGCCACATACAGCTCGTGGGCGTTGTAACCGGCAAAGGTAAAGCCGTTGCCGTCACCCATGGTGCTGTCGTGGATGGAGTCGCGCAGACCGCCGGTCTCGCGGACGATGGGAGGTGTGCCGTAGCGGCAGGCCACCATCTGTGCCAGACCGCAGGGCTCGCTCTTGGAGGGCATGATGAAGCGTCTGCACCGGCGTAGATCTCCTGCGAGAGCTTGGGCTCAAAGCCGATATAGGTGCCTACGCGGCCCGGGTGACGGCCGCACAGGTCAGAGAAGAAGTTCTCGTACTGGCTCTCGCCGCTGCCAGAATGACCAGCTGGATGCCGCGGTCCACCAGACCGTCGGCGATGCTCTGCACAAGGTCAAAGCCCTTCATGCCAACCATGCGGCTGACCATGCCAAAGACGGGGCTGCCGTCTTTATGCAGACCGAACCTGTCCTGCAAAGCTTCCTTGCACTTGGCCTTGCCGGTCTCAAAGGTCTTGATGCTGTAATTGAAGGGGATGTTCTTGTCGGTAGCGGGGTCGTTGGCGTCCATATCGATGCCGTTCAGGATGCCGCACAGCTTGTACTGTTTTTCACGCAGCAGAGCGTCCAGACCGTAGCTGAACCACGGGTCCAAAATCTCCTGTGCGTAGGTGGGGCTGACGGTGGTGATCTTGTCGGCGGTCTCGAAGGCACCCTTCATGAAGTTGGCGCAGCCGTCGTACTCCACGATATGCTGGTCCCGGTGGCCGATGCCGCAGGTGTCCTCCAGAATATCGGTACCGTACTTGCCCTGATAGGCGATGTTGTGGATGGTGAACACGGTCTTGATGCGGTTGAACTTGTCCAGATGACGATAGTACAGGTTCAGGTACACCGGCACCAGAGCGGTCTGCCAGTCGTTGCAGTTGATGATATCGGGGGTGAAGTCGATGTAGAACAAAGTCTCCAGCACGGCGCGGGAGAAGAAGGCGAAGCGCTCGCCGTCATCGTAGAAGCCGTACAGGCCGCGGCGCTTGAAGTAATACTCGTTGTCCAGGAAGTAGTAGGTCACGCCGTCCACATCGGCCTTGAACAGGCCGCAGTACTGGCTGCGCCAGCCCACAGGCACGGAGTAGTTGGTAACGTATTCCAGCTTATCGCGGTACTTCAAATCGCCGTACAGGGGCATGATGACACGGGCGTCCACGCCGTCCTTGACCAGCGCTTTGGCAGGGCACCTGCCACATCGGCCAGACCGCCGGATTTGGCAAAGGGATTGCTTCCGAAGCAGCATACAGGATCTTCATAGGATTCGCTCCTTCCATGATACAGGCAGATGTTCGCGCTCCCCGCCGCCGTGAAAAGCGGCGCGAACCTTGCATACAAAAGAACAGGCGGGGGCACACAGGTGCCCCCGCCCCTCTCAAGAGGGGCTACCGGGGAGGAAGCCGCCCCTATGGATATTGCATCGATCAGACGGTATGGTTCTTCTGGACGTAGACCGGGAAGCTCTCGGTGCCGGACAGCTTTTGCCGGCGGTGATCTTCACGTTCTTATCGGTGACAACGCAGTCCAGCTCCACGTTGGGCTCGACCACGGTATCCTGCATCAGGACACAGTTCTTGACCACAGCACCTTCTTGACCTTGACGCCGCGGAAGAGCACGCAGTTCTCCACGGTGCCCTCGATGACGCAGCCGTCGGCCAGAATAGAATCCACGACCTTGGAACCGGTGACGTAACGGGTGGGGTTATCATCGCGGATCTTGGTGTAGATGGGGCTGCCCTTGGGGAACAGCGCTTCCAGATTGCGGTCATCGATCAGCTTCAGGTTCTCGTCAAGTAGCTCTTCATGTCGCAGATATGGGCAACATAGCCGGTGTACTCCAGAGCATGGATGTTCAGGATGTTGACGTTGTGTGCCAGAATGTCGCGCTCGAAGTAGATCAGGCCGCGGGCGGTAGCGTCCTTGACCAGCTTGATCAGGGTTTCACGCTCCAGCACATAGATGTTCAGATCCAGATTCTGCACACCGGAGCGGTAGTCATTGAACAGCAGCTCGGTCACGCGGCCATCGGCATCAATGGTCAGGGTGTAGTTGTCGTTCTTGCGGCCCTCGGGGATCTCGGTCTTTGATAGGCCACGGTCACATCGGCACCGCTGGCTGATGGGCAGCCAGCAGGGCGTTGAAGTCGTAGTTGACGGCGATGTTGGCATCGCTCATGACCACATACTTCTCCTTCTGGTGCTCGAGGAAGCTCAGAATGGAGCCCAGCGCCTCCACACGGCCGGAGTAGATGCGCACGCCCTTTTCTGCAAAGGGAGGCACGATGTTCAGGCCGCCGTGACGGCGGGCCATATCCCACTCACGGCCGGTGCCAGATGATCCATCAGGGAGTGGTAGTTCTTACGCACCACGATGGAAACGTTGGAAATGCCGCAGTTGGCCATGCTGGACAGCACAAAGTCTACCATGCGGTAACGGCCCGCAAAGGGGATCGAGGCCATTGCGCGCTCGGTCACCAGCTCGGGAACGGTATTGTCATAGCTGTTGGGGAAAATGATACCCAACGCATTGGTGTTCTGTCTCAGCATACTTCCACACCCTCCTTGACGGATTCAAACACTTTTGCGCCCTCCTTGACGGTAGCGCCTGCGCCGATGGTCAGACCGGTGCCAACGTGGGCAATAGCGCCCTCGCCGCCGACCTTTGCACCTGCGCCCACAACAACGTCCTCAGCAAGGATACAGCGCTTGACCACGGCACCTGCCTTGACCACGACACCGTCCATCAGCACGGCGTCCTCAACGGTAGCGCCCTCTTCCACAACAACGCCTGCGCTCAGCACAGAGTGCTTGACGTTGCCGTAGATCTTGCAGCCCTCGGTGATGAGGGAGTCCTGCACAACGGCGCGCTCGCCGATCTTCTGGGCGGGCAGCACGGGGTTGCGGCTGTAAATTTTCCAAGTCTTATCAAAGATATCGATGCCGGAGTTCTCGGGGTCTAGCACTTCCATGTTGGCTTCCCACAGGCTGTCGATGGTGCCCACGTCGCGCCAGTAACCGGCAAAGCGGTAGGCGTACATCTTGCGGCCGTCACGCAGCAGGGCGGGGATGATGTTCATGCCGAAGTCGTTCTTGGAGTTGGGGTCAGCCTCGTCCTCGATCAGATACTTCTTGAGCACATCCCAGTTGAAGATGTAGATGCCCATGGAGGCCAGATTGGACTTGGGCACAGGGGGCTTCTCCTGGAACTCGGTGATGCGGTCGGTCTCGTCCGCCACCATCAGGCCGAAGCGGGAAGCTTCCTTCCAGTCCACTTCCATAACGGCCACAGAGAACTCTGCGCCTTTTCCTTGTGGAAGCGCAGGAAGTCGGCGTAGTCCTGCTTGCAGATCTGGTCGCCGGACAGGATAATGACGTACTCGGGATTATAGCTGTCGATGAAGCCAATGTCTGATAGATGGCGTTTGCAGTGCCCTTGTACCAGTCGGTGCCCTTTGCCTGCTCGTAAG
>ENA-OQIM01000771-OQIM01000771.1-human-gut-metagenome-genome-assembly--contig:-NODE-771-length-11820-cov-2.036518_pt1 | contig 11820 bp, 19 predicted proteins | sample MGYA00242579_ERZ504744 | MGnify/ENA primary metagenome ERZ504744 (study PRJEB26092, sample SAMD00036441) | human gut metagenome | host: Homo sapiens | study: EMG produced TPA metagenomics assembly of...
TATGGAAGTGGAAGAAACGCCGGAAGCAAGAGAGGCAACCATCGCATGGGAGACACGCCAGCTCGGATTATGGACTGGATCACCAACGATGTGGACTGGATGACAAAAGAAGTACATCCATCCAGTGTACGTCTTGCATGGCATAATTAAAAAATGGGAAAATAAAAAGGAAGGAGGCCGGGGCTTTGTTTGGAGGCAGCCCCGGCAGTATGAAAAAGAAAAAAAGTGTTATCAAAGGTAGTACCCTTTGCACATCTAATAATATACTCATATTTTGTGGTCATTCTGTGACGTCATTCTGAAAAAAGTATGAACAAAAAAAGAAAAAATAACTGAACTCAAATCTTAACAATTCTTAAACTTTCCATATTTAGTTGAAACCATACGCCCCGACTGTTATACTGTGACTATTAGATGTTAGCAGGAGAAGAATATGTTTTATTCCTGATATTAATAAAATAATGAGGCGTGAATTTATGAAACATTTTTGGAAATATGTAACAGGGATCGTACCTGCGTACGGGCTTTTCCCCCTTGTTTTTTCATTTGTATTTAACTGTCTTGTATATTCCGGTTCAAGGGCGATCGCAGGCAGTTGGTATCATCACAATATAGAAAGTAATCTTGATCTGCGGCTCCCATTTGTGCCGCAGTTTTTGATTATCTATTTTGGCTGTTATGTATTCTGGGCAGTGAATTATATCCTTGCGGCAAGGCAGGAGCGGGAACAGGTTTACCGTTTTTTTACTGCGGATATTATATCCCGTTGTGTGTGTCTGATCATATTTCTGGCATATCCCACTACCAATACAAGACCGGTGATCGAAGGAAACGGAATCTGGGATCTGCTGGCCGGCTGGCTGTATTCCATAGATGCGGCAGATAACCTGTTTCCATCTATCCATTGTCTGGTAAGCTGGTTCTGTTTTCTGGGGATCAAGGATCAGAAAAGAATTCCGACATGGTATAAGGGGGTATCGTTTACACTGGCTGTGCTGGTTTTTCTGTCTACCATTTTTACCAAGCAGCATGTACTTGTGGATGTGGCAGGTGGTATGATCCTGGCTCAGGTATGCTTTATTCTGGGACAGAAAACAAAACTCTGGCATATTTATGAACGGTTTGGAACTAAAATTGAAAAGAAGATCAACAGCTATACAGAAGGTGTCAAGTGATGAAGAGCAGAAAAAAGATCATATTTAACGGAGTGTTCCTGGCAGTAGTTTTTGCCCTGACTATCTACGGCGTTTTTCATGGAGAAGACCTGTCTTCCATGATGGATGCCATACATAGGGCAGATAAACGGTGGCTGCTTCCGGGAATTGCACTGGTAGCATTTTTTATCTGGGGGGAATCCATCATTATCTGGTATATGATGCGTTCCAGCGGGATTCATCTGAAAAAAGAACCTGCTTTCTGTTTTCGTCTGTAGGATTCTTTTTCAGCTGTATCACACCATCCGCCAGCGGCGGACAGCCCATGCAGATCTACTATATGAAAAAAGAGAAGATTTCCATTCCGGTGTCAACGGTGATCCTGATGATCGTGACGATTACCTATAAGCTGGTGCTTGTGGTGATCGGTATTGGGATCGCGATTTTCGGAAGAGGATTTCTTCACAAATATCTGGAAGGAATCCTGCCGGTGTTTTATCTGGGACTGATGCTGAATATCTTCTGTGTCACTTTTATGACCATTCTGGTATTTCATCCGCTTTTGGCAAAAGCGATCCTGATGAAGGGCATGAAGCTTCTGGAACGGTTTCATCTGATGAGGAAAAAAGAGGGACGGCTGAAAAACTGGAAGCTTCCATGGATACTTACCGAAATACTGCGGCATATCTGAAGAATAATCCGCTGGTGATCGTTAAAGTAATAGAGATCACTTTTATCCAGCGTATGGCACTGTTTGCAGTAACCTGGTTTGTATATCAGGCTTTTGGACTCCATGGAACCGGTTTCTGGGATATCCTTTTTCTCCAGGCAGTGATATCGGTATCTGTGGATATGCTGCCGCTTCCGGGAGGAATGGGAATCAGTGAGACTTTGTTTCTTACCATTTTCAGTCCGGTATTCGGTGGCCTGCTGCTTCCGGGAATGGTGCTTAGCAGAGGGCTGGGATATTACGGAGAGCTGCTGATCAGTGCGGTGTTTACTGCGGTGGCTCAGCTCACTATCGGAAAAAGGAATCCTGAAAAGATTTGATCGAATGCAGATCGCAGAGATCTGCTTGAACCAGATCAGGTAAATCCCTTGTGGGACTGTGAATATAGCCTGACATGAAAAAGAAAAAAGAGGTGTGCAAATGATAGGATTTTATGATTACACGGTAATAATGACTTACATAAGCGTAGTTTCTTCCATGATCGGAATCTTCTGCGCTGTGACGGACCATATTTCAGCAGCGGTGTGCTGTCTTGCATTTTCTGGACTGTGTGATATGTTTGACGGAAAGATCGCAAGGACCAAGAAAAACAGAACGGAAGAAGAGAAATGCTTCGGGATCCAGATTGATTCCCTTGCAGATATCGTCTGTTTCGGAATCCTTCCCATTGTGCTGGGATTTAAGCTTGGAATGTGTCATGTTTATGGAATAGCTATTCTTTTATTTTATGGTCTGGCAGGCTGATCCGTCTGGCATATTTTAACGTCATGGAGGAAAAAACGCCAGAATGAAACATCCGAAACCGAAAATATTATCAGGGCCTTCCCATCACATCTATGTCTGTGGTCCTGCCGCTTCTGTTTGTGGTATCCCTGCTTTTTCCGGAATATAAATGGTTTGTGGTGCTCCTTCATATTGCAATGCTGACGGTAGGACTTCTGTTCATCCTGGATTTTAGATTCCGTAAGCCGACCAACCGGGAACTGGTGATCATTGTTGCGGTAGTTGCGGTGGCAGTTCTTCTTGTACTTTTCTACAACGAAGGATGGTGGAAGTTCAATTATCTCTACAAGCTTTCTATGGAGAGAGGCGGTAATCTATGATCCGGACAGCGGACAGAATGGGGCATATTACAGAGGAGGATTCCTTTCAGAACAATCTCCTGGAAAAAATCTACGGTTCTGTGGCCGGACGTATGATGATCCGGCCTCTGGTTACTCCCATTGTTTCTATTGCCATGGGATGGCTTCTGGATTCCAGGCTTTCGGCAGCAGCGGTGAAACCCTTTATACGGTTCAATCATCTGGATATGAGTGATTATGAAAAGCGTAAATATACTTCCTACAATGATTTTTTCAAGCGGAAGATCCGGGAGGGTGCCCGCCATATTGATATGGAACCGGGACATTTTATCAGTCCCTGTGACTGCAGGGTGAGTGTGTATCCGGTAGATGAAAAAGCCCGCCTTCATATCAAACAGACCGAATATACCATAGAGGAGCTTCTCAGGAATCCTTCTCTTGGAAAAAGATATCAGGGTGGCTATGTGTGGGTGCTTCGTCTCTGCGTTCAGGATTATCACAGATATATTTATCCGGACAATGCGGCGGAGTCCGGACGCATCAGGATCCCGGGAATCCTGCATACAGTCAACCCCGTGGCCAACGATGCTATCCGATCTACAAGGAAAACAGCAGAGAGTATTCTCTTTTGAAAACAGAGAATTTCCGTACCGTGCTGATGATGGAGGTAGGTGCTCTTTTTGTTGGAAGGATCGAAAACCGACCAAGGAAAGTATCTGTGAAACGGGGAGACGAAAAAGGAAATTTTGCTTTCGGCGGCTCCACCATTGTGCTGATCACTGAAAAAAATGCGGTAAAGCCGGATGAAGATATTTTAAACAATTCCCGTGAAGGAATTGAAACAAGAGTACTCATGGGAGAAAAGATCGGAGAATCCTTTTAAAGGGTTCTCCTTTTTTGCGGATAAAATTAAAAAAATGAAATTACGTTCACACACACAACACAAACCTGTGATATATTATGAGCAGTAGCAAAGTGGAATGGAAATATCCGCTTTAGAATGAACCGGAAGTAAAAGCTCAGCTTTTTGTAAAGAGGGATAATACAGAGCATTTCGGGCTGCCAGCAGCTGGCCGGAACAGCGACTGAGAAACGGAGGAAGATAGAATGGATGCATTAAAAATTCTTGTAGTAGATGATGAGAGCAGAATGAGAAAACTGGTAAAGGATTTTCTCACCAAAAAGAATTTCCAGGTACTGGAAGCAGGTGACGGTGAGGAGGCCATGGATATTTTTTATAAAGAAAAGGACATTGCGCTTTTGATCCTGGATGTGATGATGCCGAAGATGGATGGCTGGGAAGTATGTCGTGAGATCCGCAAAAATTCCAAGGTTCCCATCATTATGCTGACGGCAAGAGGAGATGAGCGTGATGAGCTTCTGGGATTTGAACTCGGGGTGGACGAATATATCTCCAAACCCTTCAGCCCCAAGATCCTGGTAGCACGTGTAGAAGCCATTCTTCGAAGAACGGGACAGAGCAACCCGGATGAGATACTTTCAGCAGGTGGGATTGTCATTGACAAGGCAGCGCATCAGGCAACGGTAGATGATAAACCGATGGATCTGAGCTTCAAGGAATTTGAGCTTCTGACTTATTTTCTGGAGAATGAGGGAATCGCTCTTTCCAGAGAAAAGATCCTGAATTCTGTGTGGAATTATGATTATTTCGGAGATGCCAGAACCATTGATACTCATGTCAAAAAGCTGAGAAGTAAAATGGGCGATAAGGGAGAGTATATCAAGACAGTCTGGGGAATGGGCTATAAGTTGAGGTAGGAGAATGAAAAACCGAAGGAAAAATAAAAAGATCCATAAGTCTCCGCCATCAGATCACAGCATACTTATCGGTCTGCTGTTTTATCCATTCTGACTATCACCGTGATCAACGGAGCCTTTCTTGAAAAATATTATGTGACAAAAAAGATCGATGTACTTCTGAATCTCCGAACAACTCTGGAAAATACAGATATTGACAAGATGATGAACAGCAACAGCTCGAAAGGTATGGAGAGTATTCCCGATGAGATCCAGAGAGCCTGCTCCAGAAACAATCTTTCCTGGGTTATCATTGACAGCAGCAATACCAGCTGGCTTTCCTGGGGCGAAAATGAAAAAATGCTTCAGAGCAAGCTGTTCGGATATGTCTATGATCTGGATGAGGACGGAGATAAGAGCCGGACCTTGAAGCAGGGTGACAATTATACCATCCAGCAGTCGCATGACCGTTTTGCGGGAATGGATTATGTGGAATGCTGGGGACAGCTGGATGAGGAACATTATTTTATCATAAGGACACCCCTTGAGAGCATCCGGGAGAGCGCTGATATTTCCAATAAGTTTTACTTTGCGGTAGGTCTGATGATCATAATCTTAAGTGGTCTGGTCATTATGGTCGTGACCAGGAGGATCACCCGTCCCATCAGTGAGCTTACGGAACTTTCCAGAAAAATGTCAGATCTGGATTTTGAGGCAAAATACGAGAGCAAGGTCGGCAATGAGATCGATGTTCTGGGAGATAATTTCAACCGGATGTCCTCACAGCTGGAGACTACCATCAGTGAACTGAAATCTGCAAATAATGAACTGCAGCGTGACATTGAGGACAAGATCAAGATCGACAAGATGCGAAAGGAATTTCTGGATAACGTGTCCCATGAACTGAAAACTCCCATTGCCCTGATCCAGGGCTATGCAGAAGGCTTAAAAGAAAATATTTCTGATGATCCTGAGAGCAGAGAGTTCTATTGCGATGTCATTATGGATGAAGCCTCCAAGATGAATAAACTGGTAAAAAATCTTCTAACACTGAATCAGCTGGAATCCGGCAAAGATGCAGTTGTAATGGAGCGGTTTGATATCGTATCCCTGATCCGCGGCGTGCTTCAGACCATGAATATCATGATCGGGCAGAAGAATGCAAAAGTGATCTTTGAGGCGGAGAAGCGGTTTATGTATGGCCGATGAGTTTAAGATCGAAGAGGTTGTGACAAACTATGTAAGCAATGCCCTGAACCATCTGGAGGGAGAGAAAGAAATCGAGATCAAGCTGCAGGATGAGGGTAACCGTGTGAAGATCAGTGTGTTTAACACAGGGACTCCGATCCCTGAGGCAGATGTACCGAATCTCTGGAATAAATTTTATAAAGTTGATAAAGCGAGAACTAGGGAATACGGCGGAAGCGGTATCGGTTTATCCATTGTAAAGGCCATCATGGAAAGCATGAACCAGGAATATGGCGTGCAGAACTTTGATAATGGCGTGGAATTCTGGTTTACACTGGACCGGAAATAATAAAACTTTACCGTGATAATGTGAAAAAATGGGCGGCAGCAGAGAAAAGTCTTTGCAACCGCCTGTTTTTGCGTTATACTAAAGCAATGTAAATCGAAGGTGAGAGAGGAATATCGAGATACAAAAGAGCAGGAGGAAGCATTATTATGATAGGAATCATTGACTATGATGCAGGAAACATCAAAAGTGTGGAAAAAGCACTTCAGTATCTGGGACAGGAGACTGTCGTCTCAAGAGATCCCCAGGTGCTTCTGAAAGCAGATAAAGTAATCCTTCCGGGGGTTGGAGCTTTGGTGATGCTATGGAAAATCTCAAAAAATACGGACTTGTTCCGGTAATACATGAGATCGTGGAAAAGGGAACGCCCTTTCTTGGGATATGCCTGGGACTGCAGCTGCTTTTTGAGAGCAGTGATGAGACACCAGGAGTGGAAGGTCTTGGAATCCTGAAGGGGAAAATCCTGCGCATCCCGCCAAGTCCGGGACTGAAGATTCCGCATATGGGCTGGAATTCCCTGCATATTCAGAACAGCGGAAGATTATTTAAGGGTATTCCGGAAAACACATACGTTTACTTTGTACATTCCTATTATCTTCAGGCAGAGGAGGAAGAGATCGTGAAAGCGACCACTCAGTACAGCACATGCATCCATGCGTCTGTGGAGAAGGGAAATGTATTTGCGTGTCAGTTCCATCCGGAAAAAAGCAGCCGGTGGGGCTTGAAGATCCTTGAGAATTTTGCGGCACTTGAGTCAGGCACCGGAAAGGAGGCATAATCATGTTTACAAAAAGAATCATTCCATGTCTGGATGTAAATAAAGGACGTGTAGTAAAAGGCGTGAATTTTGTTGATCTTAAGGATGCAGGAGATCCGGTGGAAATTGCCAAAGCTTACGATGCAGCCGGTGCGGACGAGCTTGTTTTTCTTGATATCACTGCCTCCTGCGAGGAGCGTGATACCGTGGTGGATATGGTAAGAGCTGTTGCAGCCAACGTATTTATCCCGTTTACCCGTAGGCGGAGGATCCGTACCGTAGATGATTTCCGGAAGCTTCTCCGTGAAGGTGCAGATAAGATTTCTGTAAATTCCGCAGCTATCGACCGTCCGGAGCTGATCCATGAGGCCGCACAGAAATTCGGAAGCCAGTGTGTAGTAGTTGCCATTGATGCCAAGAGAAGACAGGATGGCGGCTGGAATATCTACAAACATGGCGGAAGACTGGATACCGGTATTGATGCTCTTGAATGGGCAAAGAAGGTGGAAGAACTTGGCGCAGGTGAGATCCTTCTTACCAGCATGGACTGTGACGGAACCAAGGCCGGGTATGATATTGAACTTACAAGAGCCGTTGCAGATGCGGTTTCCATTCCGGTGATCGCCTCCGGTGGTGCCGGAACCCTGGAGCATTTTTATGATGCACTGACAGAAGGCGGAGCAGATGCGGCACTGGCAGCATCTCTGTTCCACTACAAAGAGCTGGAGATCCGGGAAGTGAAGGATTACCTTGCGGAAAAAGGAATTTCCGTGAGAAGATAAGTTGGATGAGAGGTGATAGATATGGCTCCTATAGCAGGAGACTGGCAGGAGGCACTGAAAGGTGAGTTTCATCAGCCCTACTATGCCAAACTTTATAAAACCGTGATGACAGAATACAGAACAAGAAAGATTTTTCCGCCGCCGGAAGATATGTTCAATGCGTTTCATTTTACGCCTCTGCATCAGGTAAAGGTTGTGATCCTGGGACAGGACCCCTATCACAATGACGGACAGGCTCATGGGCTTTGCTTTTCCGTAAAAAAAGGTGTGGAAACACCGCCATCTCTGGTGAATATTTATAAGGAACTTGAGGATGATATGGGATGTTATATCCCAAACAACGGTAATCTGGAAAAATGGGCAAAGCAGGGCGTGCTTCTTTTGAACACAGTGCTGACTGTACGTGCACATCAGCCAATTCCCACAGAGGGATCGGCTGGGAACAGTTTACCGATGCGGCCATCCGGATCCTGGACCAGGAGGATCGCCCGATCGTGTTTCTTCTCTGGGGGCGGCCTGCTCAGATGAAGGCATCCATGCTTCATAATCCGAAGCATCTGATCCTGGAAGCACCACATCCAAGTCCCCTTTCTGCCTACCGGGGATTTTTCGGATGCAAGCATTTTCAGCAAGGCTAATGAATTTTTGAAAGCCAATGGGGTAGAACCCGTTGACTGGCAGATTGAGAATATTTAAGTTAAGGAAAGTAAAATGGGTAAAAAAAATGATAACACACTTGTGAAAAACGCATCTTTTCTTATGGTTGCGGCGCTGATCTCCAAGATCATCGGAATGCTGTACAAGAGTCCGCTTTCAACTACACTGGGAAGTCAGAGCTTTGCACTTTTCCAGTTTGCACAGAATGTATATTTTATTCTGCTGATGATCGCGTCCTTCAGTATTCCTCAGGCTGTATCCAAGATCATGGCGGAGAAGATCGCTTTTCACAGATATAAGGATGCACAGAAGGTATTTTACGGTGCACTGATCTATGCGGCAGTTGCCGGCGGTATCGTGGCGCTGATCTGTGTATTTGGTGCAGGAATCCTGGTTCCGGACAGTATGCTAACGCCCGTCTGGCACTGCAGATGCTTGCGCCCACAATTTTCATGTCCGGTCTCTGCGGTGTATTCCGTGGATATTTCCAGGCATACCGCAATATGATCCTACATCGATCTCGCAGATCATTGAGCAGATCTTTGTGGCAACCTTTGCGCTTCTGATGTCACATGTATTTATCCAGCATTTTTCCGCAACAGGAGATATGGATCTGGTCCATCGCTGGGGTGCGGCAGGTGCTACCATGGGTACCGGAGCAGGTGTGGCTTCTGCGCTGATCTTTATGCTGATCGTTTATGGGGTAAACCGTAAGATCATCCGGAAAAGGATCGTCAATGACCGCCATTCTATAAATGAGAGTATGGGTCATGTAATGAGTAATATCGTGCTCATCATCATGCCGATCATTCTCAGTGCTTTTATTTATAATGTAAACGGATATATCAACAGTTATATGTATTCCGGTATCATGGATATCAAGGGTGCTGCCAAGGACGTGATCCAGACCTTGTATTCCGAGTACGGATATTATATGACGCTGATCAATATCCCGCTTACCCTGGCAAGTACAGCACCGACATCTATGATCCCTGAGGTTTCCGCGCATTATGCAATGCACGAATATTGAAGGTGCAAATATGAAGACAGACCGTGCCACATGGATTAGTATGCTGATATCCATTCCGGCGGCAGTAGGTCTTGCAGTTCTTTCCGGACCGATCACGAGACTGATCTTCCGGGAACCAATGGCGTAGGCGGACAGCTTCTGATCCTGGGAGGAATCACCATTATCCTGAATGGCAACTCCAATATCACCAACGGTGTACTTCAGGGAATCGGCAAGCCGAAGCTCCCGATGATCCATGCAGCCATTGCACTGGTGCAGATGTGATAGCCATGGCACTGCTTCTGGTATTTACCAATCTTGGTGTTTATACCATTGTCATCGCCCAGATCGTTTATGCAGTTGTGATGTGTCTTCTCAATGACCGTTCCATCAAGAAATATATGGGCTATAAGAATCCGTGGAGAAGTGCTTATTTAAGCCCGTTCCTGGCATCTATCCCGATGGGAGTTGTTGCGGGAGTGGTGTATTACGGATTGTATGCACTGATCCATTCCAATGTGATCTGTCTTGGTATTTCCGTGATGCTGGCAGCAGGTGTATACTTTATTGTATATCTGTTTGTAAGCAAGCCCGGTGAAGATGAGCTGGGTATGATGCCTGGTGGAAGATATATGAAGAAGCTGGCGAGAATGATGAAGATCATCTGATCTGTAAGTCCGATCAGTAAACGGCAATACAGTTATTCGGTGCAGAACTCAAAGTGAACACAGCTAGCACAGGAAAAATACTCACAGATTTGTTCCGGCAGATTTCCAGCCGGAGGATCTGTGAGTATTTTTTCATTATATCAGATTTCAGGGAATGCAGACTTTCGAAGAAAAGTTTCTTTTCAGTCTTTTCTCTGTGAAAATAGTCTTATGATCTCCAGAGTAACGTTCACAGCGGCATCCATTCCTTCTGCTGTAATGTGCTCATAAGGCCCGTGATAGGCATGTCCGCCGGTTCCGAGATTCGGGCAGGGCAGTCCCATAAAGCTTAACTGTGCACCGTCTGTGCCGCCGCGGATAGGCAGGATCAGCGGTGTAACACCGCAACTGTGGCAGGCTTCTTCTGCCAGAGATATCAGCCATGGGCAGGTATCGATGATCTCTTTCATATTGCGGTACTGCTGGGTGATGGTAAGAGTTACGGTACCTTCCCCCCATTTTTCATTGAGGATCTCCGTGATATGTGTGAGCGTTTTCTGACGGATCTCAAAAGAAGCGGCATCGTGATCCCGGACAATATACTGAAGCTCAGCCTGGGAAACATCTCCTTTCATGGAACACAGATGAAAAAATCCTTCGTAGTCTTCTGTATTCCTGGGAGTGTCCGCTGCCGGAAGCATGGAGTTAAATTCCATGGCAACGAGGGCTGCGTTGATCATAGTATTTTTGGAAGAACCGGGATGTACATTAACACCCTGGAAGGTTACTTTTGCACTGCAGGCGTTAAAGTTTTCGTACTGGATCTCGACCTTCCGTATCACCGTCCAGGGTATATGCATAATCCGCACCGAATTTTTTTACATCAAAGTGGGCCGGTCCCATGCCGATCTCTTCATCCGGAGTAAAAGCAACGCAGAGAGGTCCGTGAGGTATTTTTTCCGTAAGGATATGCTCCAGCGCAGTGAGGATCTCTGCAATGCCGGCCTTGTCGTCTGCGCCCAGGATCGTGGTTCCGTCTGAGGTGATCAGGGTACGCCCGGCAAGTGAAGCAAGATGGGGGAACATTTCCGGGGAAAGAGTTCTGCCGCTTGTGCCGAGAGGGAGCTCTTTTCCATCGTATCTTCTGTGATCATCGGTGTGACTGCATGGTCGCAGAAATCGGAAACCGTATCCATATGAGCGATAAAACCAGTGCTTTGCAGTGCTCCAGACCTTCTGTAGCAGGAAGATGTGCATAAACGTAACAGTGTTCATCCAGAGACACATCAGAGATCCAAGGCCTTTCAGTTCCTCCACAAGAAGCCGGGCCAGGTCAAACTGGCACTGGGAAGAGGGGGAAGAAGAGCTTTCTTCATTGCTGGGTGTGGATATTTTTACATAGGATAAAAGTCGTTGGTATGCTTTCATAGAAGAATATTCCTTTCTGAAAAAATCTATCCGGAACAGGTTATGGCCGCATTTATGAAGCCGTTCTGTTTTTCCGGAGATAATAACAGTATACCACACAGTATCCGTATATTTTCAGAAAAAATCTCCCACGATGTGAAAACTTGTGCTATAATCTGTGAGATAATAAGAAACAGGAGGATTTGAGAGTGGAAAAAAGAATCATACAGGTCGAAGAAAAAGTACCTGCAAAGATGCTGATACCGTTAAGTATCCAGCACATGTTCGCCATGTTCGGAGCAT
>ENA-OQIM01000772-OQIM01000772.1-human-gut-metagenome-genome-assembly--contig:-NODE-772-length-11820-cov-1.189857_pt1 | contig 11820 bp, 25 predicted proteins | sample MGYA00242579_ERZ504744 | MGnify/ENA primary metagenome ERZ504744 (study PRJEB26092, sample SAMD00036441) | human gut metagenome | host: Homo sapiens | study: EMG produced TPA metagenomics assembly of...
CCGCACCTGTGTTTCAGGCTGCGGGGTTTCCGCATACGTGAGTAGACTAGTTGACGAGGCGAGGCGGAGAACGCGATCCGGCGTGGAATCACAAAGCTGGCAATGAGCGAAAGTTGTCAATTCTGTGCCCAGTAATCCGCCAAAAGCCGGTAAAAGATGACACAATGGCACGTAGTGTGGTCAAATAGTGTGTCCAGGAAGGCGGTCACGGTGAGCGAGTGGACGGTGAAGATCAACGGTGTCGACCGGATCAGCGTCAAGCCGGGGGAGTGCGTGGAAATCGGCCGTAAGCCGTTACGCCCCCTTGCCGATGATGGCAACACCCGCCTTGACGTCGCCGATCAGACCAAATCGATGTCCAAACGGCACGCCATGTTCACGGTAAAAAGCAATGGTACGGCTTCGGTCCGCGATCTTGGATCGACCAATGGATCGTATGTGGTGCGGGAAAATGGTGATTTGTTGCGCTTGCCGGCCAATGTCGAGTTCCTGTTGCCGACGTCTCCCATGCGCATGCAGTTCGGCGATGTGCCTGCGGACTTCATTCGTGTCGACGATCCAGTGGCAAAGCCGCTCGACCTCAAGGTGCCTGATTTGTTTGGCTATGCGGTTCACGAAGCACCGCAGGAGCGGATGCGGCGGATATGTCCGTCGACGATATTCTTGATTTGCGGGCCGGCGAGCCGACCGCCATCTTCAGCGCGGATAATGTTCGACGCAAGGTCGACGAGCTTGAACTTGGCTCGCTGAATATCACGCAGCCAGTGACGAAAACGATGAGCCGGCCATACCCCGTGACCTGTTCGCGGATGCGTTGGCCCAGCATGCCGAGCAGGAGACCGAACGCAAAAACCAGCAGGCCATGGGCTCCGTGTACTGCCGAAGCAGCAGACCGAACCTGAGTCGACGATTGTAACGCCTGCATCCAAGCACAGCAGGATCTCCGGTATTGTTCCAGTAGATGCCATCGCCCATGCCGTTGTTAAGCACGCTCCCAGCACAAGCGAGCCGGCAGTGGCGTCGGCGGCGGTTGTTGAATCCGATGTGGTGGCTGGCGCAAGCAAGTCAGCCGAAAACGTTCAGTCCGCTCCGAATACCAGGAATGCCGGCGATTCTCAGCCGGCGGACACTGTCGAACAGCATGCTGAAGTTGCCCAGCCTGAAGCCGCCCGGGAAGCCGAAGCCGCTCAATCTGAAAACACCCAGCCTGAGACCGCTCAGCCGGCAACCGCCCAGTCTGAAACCGACCAGCCGGCAGCTGACGTACCGGACGATCAGCAGCGGACCGCAGCCGAAGCATATCAAGAAGCCACCGCAGCAGGCGTAGCAGACCAGCAGCCGGCTGCCGAAACCGCCCAGCAGTCGGTATCCGAAGCATATGATATCGACTCCACGGGCGTACACACTCCGGTCTTCGAGCCCGGCTCGGTGTTCGAGCGTGTGGCCAAGGGCGAGCTGAAAGCACAGGAGCCGGCAGTCGAAGTCGATGGCCTGACCTCTGACGAGGCAAAAACCACGCAAGATTTCAATGTTCAATTCGAAGTCGCCCGTCATCCCGAATTGCTGGCGTTCCTCGCATGAATCCGTACCTGTACGACGACATGTATTCTTGGCTCGCCGCCCGTGGCGAGGCCGATATTGACGAAGCCCTGTCTCACAACAAGGGCTATCAGGAATACCGCGAAGCGTTGGAAAGTGAGTCGAGAGATGACCCAGAGCCAGACTCAGAACCAGAATCTCACGGAAGGTCTGAATCGCATCCGTCGCTGGCGTGACCAATACCGCAGCATGCAGCCGCCATCGCCGCTCGAGGATGTGAATCAACTGGCCGCGAAGCTGGAGATGACCCATGCCCATCCCTCCGGCATCGCCAGCTGTTCGCTTCCGGCCATGTCCGGTTGGATTCGTTGTTCCGCGACACGGGTGTGCTTAAGGCCGCCGAACGCCATATTGGGCGCGTGCTGGATGACCAGGCCGCCAAACGCAGGATTTCCGGCGTGGCGGAGTTGTCGCTCGTGGTCGGCGTGGCCACATGGAAGGGCAACGCGCTGCCGGTGCTGTTGTACCCGGTGAGCGTCACGATCGAGGATGATGGCTTGTCGACCACCATTCGATTCACCGGTCGCGTGGCCTGAACGTCGCGTTCGTCAATACATTGCGTGAGCAGGGGGTGTTCCTGGATGAGGATTCCCTGTTTGACGGTGCCAGCTATGACAGTGGCACTCCCCGAAACTTCCGCGATGTTCGCCCGTATTTCGTCCGAAGCGTCGGAGCGTATCTCCGACTTCGCCATCGAGCGCCAGATTGTGCTCGGATGCTTCATGGACCCCTCGTCGCAGATGATCAGCGAAAGCCGACAGTTCATCGACCAGCTGGAGAACGGCCCCACCGGCAATGTGCTGTTGGACGCGCTTGCCGGCGACGAATCCGCCCGCACCGCGCTCAAAGATGCCAATATTCCGCAATACAGTCCTTTCGACGTAGACCGCATGCTGAGTACGAAGTCGGCGATGTGGACAATACGGTGCGATATGCCGCGTCACTTGCCGCCAATGGCCATAGCATCGTGGTCGACGGCGCCTTCCCGAAGCACCGCGGAGCAGGCTGTGGCCATCGCATCGCGCTGCCTGATGAATGGTCGTTCCGTGCTGTACGTGCCCGGCGTGCCGAGCAGAAGCGTCTGTTCATCCAGACGGCTTCCGCCAATGAGATGAAGGCGCAGGTACTGGATGTATCCGATGAACACGCCAACGCCGCGCTTGATAAGCAGCTGATTGCCGCAGTCGGATTCCAGCCCGGAGTCGCCACCCAGCGATTCGACCAGCTGGCCGACGAACTCGTGGGCGTGCGCTCGCGCTTGACCCGCTATCTGGGCGACCTGCACGGGGGCAACGATAAGTGGAATGTGTCCGCATACGAGACCATTCAGAATCTGGCCCGTATCTCCGTGCTCCCGACGCACCCTGCCACCCACGTTCGACTTGACGAGTCAAGTGCCCTGAGCATCGCCAACGATATTGACACATGGATCGGCAAGATGGAACGCGCCGGCGAGCTCGGCGAATACACCATCGGCCGGAAGACACCGCATGGTACAAGGCGTCCATCACCACTGAAGAACAGGCAGTAACCGCCTACCAGCGCGTGGACGATTTGCTGCGTCGCTTCCTGCCCGCCACCCGTGAGCAGGTGGCACGCACCGTGCAGACCTGCGGATTCCCGGTTCCTCCCACCACCCGCGAGTGGGAGCGTCAGGTTACGGTTTTGAAGAATCTGCGACGAGTGCTTGACGTGTTCCAGCCGGAGATTTTCGAGCGAGACATCAGCTCCATGATCGAGCCACCAAGCCGAAGAGCCAGCGCAAGGCCGAGGGCACGTCGATGGGATTCTGGGAGCGCCGCCGCCACATCAAGGAAGCCAAGGAGCTGCTGCGCGTCGGCGCGCAGGTCGAGGACTTGCACGAAGCGTTGAAGGTAGTCGCCAAGCAAGGGGAGCAGTGGCATCAGTTCGTGCCTCACGGCGGTTGGCCGGTGCTGCCCAGCAAGCTCGACGAGATCATCTCCACCCAAGAGGCGCTGGTCAGCAATATGACCGCGCTGGATACCGTGCTTTCCACCACACCCGCTGGTGGCAATCTGGAAACCGCCGATTTCGAGAAGGTGGAAGCACGCCTGAAAGCACTGCTGGATGATCGCAAGGCACTGGACACCTTGCCGGAGCGTTGCCTGCTGGAGCAGGAATTCGCCTCTGCCGGACTGAACGAACTGGTCGCCGATCTCAACGCTCGCCGAGTGAGCGTGGAGCAGGTGCGCGGCGAAGTGCAGCTGGCCTGGTGGACCACCGTGTTTGAGGACATTTGTGCGTTCGTCCGCCATCATCTCCAACCAGGATGGTGCCGCGCTGCAGGCCGCATCCGACCGCTTTGCGCAGGTCGATGTGGAGCACGTGCGCTCCATCGGACCGATGGTGTCGCAGGAATCCATGCGCCGCCTGTGCGACATGCTGTTCTCCCGCACTCAGGAAGCCAACCAGATGCACACCGTGCTGGCAGGGCGCGCCAGTGTGTCGCTGAGCAGGATTCGCCGTGATCATCCGGAGATTCTGGCCGCGGCCAAGCCGATTCTGGTGGCCGCGCCGGGTACGCTCGCCGCACTCACCGAGCCGGGTGTGCTGGCTGATGTGGCGATTCTCGATGCGTGCGCGCACATTCCCGCTATCGAGTTGCTGTCCATCATCGGCCGCGTGCAGCAGGTGGTGGTGATCGCCCACTGCGCGACGGTAACCAGCGAAAGCGTCAAGCAGCTGATCGACACGTTGCCTCATATCGAGGTGGATGCTGCCCCATCTCGCCGTGCGCCGCGCCTGTCCGCATTCCTTGAATCCGAGGGATATGGTCCTGTTCGCTATGATGTGGCCACCGAGCCGCTGCCGGTGAGGTGCGATTCCACCGTGTGGAAGCGAGCGGTGTGCCGGTTATGTCTTCTGGTCTGGTGGAATCCAGCCAGCCGGAGATTGATGAGTGGTGCGTCTGATTACGCAACGTGCCGCCGGTTTTGCGTGGTTCCTTCCAGCTATCGACTTGTGGTCGTGATGTTGACCGACGCATTCCGCACACGCTTGGGTGCCGAATTGAAGTCGTTGGCAGGCAAATCCAAGGCGATGGGCCGATTCCTGCGCCATGTGCGGTTGGTTTCCTTGCGTGACGTGGCCGGAGGTCGTGCCACTGACGTGATTCTGTCGATGTGCTATGCGAAAACCACGCACGGACGTCTGCTTCAGCAGTTCGGCCCGCTCGAAAGCACAGGCGGTCGCGGACTGTTGCTGGATGCCTGGGCATTGGCGGACCACAGCTTGGGATATTGTGTCGGCCTTTGGTTCCGAAGATTTGGACGAAGAACGACTGCACCAGTCCGGTCCTCGGTTCCTGAAGACCATGTTGACGTGGGCCGAACAGCTTGACGACCGTCCGGTGCTTCCGTTGCGTGATGCGGCAGGCGGCAACGTGCTGTTCGACGATATCGCCGACAGGTTGCGCGCGCGAGGACTGAACGCTGCTGTTGATTATGGATTCGACAAGGGCGTGAAGATTCCGCTCGTGGTGGGATTGAAGGACAAGCCGTTTGCCTTGGCCGTGCAGACCGATGACGCGAACTTTATGTCCGTGCAATCCACGCGTAGGCGTCATCGTTTGTCGGCACAGGATCTCATTTCCTTGGGCTGGAATGTGATGACCGTCTGGAGTGTCGCCGCCTTCGTGAACCCCGATAAGGAAGTCGACCGTATCGTCAGCCGTATCGGTGAGATCTATCGCGAGGTTGAATAACCATGGCGGAATACTCGGCTACACGGCGCACACCGCGCAAGCACAAGCGCGTGGTGATGAAGGCACTGAGCAGTTTGACGCTGACGGTGTCAAACTCGAGCCCGGAGACATGCAGACCGACCAACAACGGCAATCCGACGACGACAAACGCATCCTCGGCGAACTGCCGCCGCATTGGGCCGTTTTTAACGAGCGCGAGTAGGAGTTGGGGCGCACTCTGTGCGCCCCAACACTGTGTTTCCGCAGCCGACAGGCTGCGGAAAACACAGTATCGGCCGAAGGCCGATTCCGCTTCCTACCGCACAACGGCCATAATCGCTCCGGCCTGTTGCAGCTCCATAACCTTGGCCGCGCCTCCGGCGCATTGCGAACGACACCAGTCGGTCGTTGCCTCCCAATGCACCAATCGCATCCGGTTTGCCGACATTCATCACCGTGGCGTTCTCGGCCAGCGTGCAATCAGCGCCTTCGCAACCGACGGCGAAACCAGTCTCACCTGATCGCCGGCCAATACATCGTCGACGCTACTGGCCAAGCGGACTTCAATCACCGTAGTGCCGGTCGGTGCTACGGGCGCATCTCTGGCCATATGCGTGGAAATGGGATCGGCTGCTTCGATATCGATTTGCGCTACCTTGCCCACCACATCCTCAATATTGCCTGTCCAAGACGGGCCTGCCGCAGATACCGGCATATCAGCCAACTGAACGTCGGCGGCCAGAATATGTCACCCCGTCGAATCGAGCGGGCGGCCACCACCATCGGCTCGGTCTCCACCACGGCCAATACGGCTTCAAGCCCAAACAGCACTGCGAGTCCCACGCACAACGCAGCAGTGAGTCGGCGCAAGGCATCCGCCATGCGCCGTCGCCGCAATGAGCCGCGCGCAGGCGGCTTAATAAACGAAAAGGTCACCATGCAACCATGGTGACCTGAAGTTTTTCGTAAGCGCAAGCCAAATCGACCTATGTGGTTCTAGCTTGCCAAGTTATCCACAACGCTTCAAACCCGTGCAACAGACAGTGCCCGTAGTGCCAATATCCGCGGCATACCGCCGTCGACACCGTCGTTTACAGAGGAAAAGCGGGTGTACAGACCTTACTTGCCGGATTTGTCGGTGCGGTAGAAGCCGTGACCCTTGAACTCAATCGGCACGGCGGAATACACCTTGCGCACCTGCTCCTGCGAGCACTTGGGGCACACGGTAATCGGGTCGTCATTGAACGACTGCTGTTCGGTGAAGTCATAGCCGCAGTTCTTGCAACGGTAATGATAGGTAGGCAACGGATTCCTCCAACAAAGTCATATTTCTCGCGGATGGCCCAAACGCCATGCCACGCAACCGTTCATATCCTAGTCGCCGCCCTGACACATTGGCGTTACGGTCTTACTAGCCAGCTTGCTGTTGCCACTCTGGTTCCATCGGCCAGTGTGCGTGGCTGGTTGGTCAGTCTGGCTTGCGCCGAGTATCTTGGCCGGCCGGCCAGCTCAACAGGCCCGATGAGCTAAGCCGCCGGTATCCCTCCGGCGTCAGCACTCCGTCGGCCGGCACATCATGTGTTCGGCCGGCAAATCAATGTCCAACACCTCCCACGGCCAGCACACCGCAATCAGGGACATGCGGGCTTGCGGCGAGCCAAGGCCCGGTCATACCAGCCGGCTCCACGCCCCAGACGATTGCCCTGCGGGTCCACTGCCAAAGCCGGAGCGATGACCAGATCGGCCTTCTCCAACGCTTCGGGCGGTAGAACTGCGCCAGTTGGCTCATCGGGTCTGTGATGGACGGTGCTGGGAGAGCTGCAGCTACCGGCATTGTTCGCGCCACCCACTGCATCCATCGAGCGCAATGATTCCAATGAATCCAGCACACTCCAGCCAATTTCCAACCCAGACCCCAACCTTGGCACCAACACGTGGCAGCCATGAGCCGCAGCCATCGCAACAGTGGCCGGGTTCGATTTCCGAACCCATCGACACATATGCCGCCACTGTGGGACCATCCTGAATCATGTGTGCTGGGAACCGTCGCACCAGCAATTCACCGGCCGCTCCGCGTTCTTCCGCTGGAACGCGCTTGCGCCGAGACAGTATATGGTGGCGCAGCGTCGCTTTATCCGTCTTCTCTGTTTTCTCTGTGCCGCTGTAGTCGCTGCCGATATTCATGCCACTGCCCACTTCGCTCATACCGCACAATCTAGTGTTCCATCGTAAAACGAAAGTGGCCACGGTAGCGGCGCAAGACCTTCATATGGCTACAATAAAGGCCGTGTCAGTTTCCAGTCGATTAAAGAGGCGTTCAAGCTGGACCACCAGACGCCCGCCACGTCTCACCCATCCCGTTTCCGATAGTCCTGCGCCCCTGACCATGGATGATGAGGACGGCTGGAACGAAGTGCGCTGGCGCAACAACGACTGGCTGGCACCTTGGGAATCCGGTGACCCGATGCATGGCGGCTCCATCACATTCAATCAATGGGTGCAGCGGCAGCGCCGTAACGAGCAGCATGGCGTCGGCGTGATCTTCGCCATCGAATACCAGATGCGTATCGTCGGCAGATTTCGTTGGGAGCATCGTGTATGGTGCCATGCGTACCGGCGTGGTTGGTTATTGGGTCGATCAACGGTGCGCCGGCCGCGGATTCGCGCCAATGGCACTGGCCATGCTTGCCGATTGGGCGCTCGGAGACCCATTCGGGCCCGCGTTGCATCGGCTGGAAATCGCCATTCTGCCGGATAATGCGCGTTCTTTGGCTGTGGTGCGTAAGGTCGGAGCCATCATGAGGGACTGCGCGAGCGGTATATGTATGTCAATGGCCAGTGGCGTGACCACGTAACGTTTGCGCTGTTGGCTGAAGATATGGGGCAAGGGTTCGCCGCTAGACTCGCCGCCGCCGGTTCCAGATAAGCGTCGACCGGAAGAATTCCGCTCCGACACGCCCGGACGGAAAGCCCCAGTTCGTCGCACGTCTCCTATCCTTGACTCTATGGGTTATGAGTCACTGAGCACTGTCGTCGTGCTGGTGATTGTGGCGATTATTATCGTTGTATGGCTGCCCGTACGTACGGCCAACGGCATGAAACGTGTGGACGAGCACCGGCAGGATCGTTATTCGCCTTCCCTGCATATCGTTGATGCAGAGAACGGCAGACGATTCGGAGACATCAAGCCGCATAAGGCGAAAGGGGCAGCAATGCCAGCATCAACACCGTCAGCGAGGCTGACATCTGAGCACATCGCCCATGTGCGGGAACTGCGCCGCGCGGCCATCCGCCGCCGGCAGATTCTCGCCGTATGCCTGCTTGCCATAACCGTGTTGGTGTTTGCCGTATCGTTCCCCCTGCATTTCAGTCCGCTGCTTGCTCTTATTCCGTTCGTGCTGTTGCTGCTGGTGCTGGTGCTGGAGCCAATGCCTCACGCCAGGCCGGCAATGGGAGCGCAAGGTGGTCCGCTACGAGCGGGCTCATAGCGGTACGGGCTGGTCCAAGAAACCGTCTGCCGAGTCCAAGGACAGCAAGCGTGTGAACAAGGCCGAACCGGTTGCGGCCGTAACTGCGCCTGCCGAGAAGCCTGCCGAGCAGATTGAGGATGCTGCCACCGAGGTCATGGAACAGCGGCAGATTCGCCGCGCGTTACGCGATGCCGAGATTGAGCAGGCCAAGGCCAAGGCGTTGCGTCAGTCCGCCGCCGCATATCAGGCCGCGGAAGAGCACGCCAAACAGTCCGAGAAGTCTGATATTGCACAGTCCGCCGCCGATAAGCCTGCCGCCGAGCCGTCTGCTATGGTCGATGAATCCGCCGACCGTAAGTCCGCTGCCGAAACCAGCGAATCTTCCGCCACGCCTGATGCCTCCGTTCGCACAGACAAGTCGATTGAGTCGGACAAGTCCGTCGCCCCTCGAGTTGAACCATCGCTTACGGTGCGTGACGAGCGCGATGAGCGCGACGATGCCGCTGCCGCTGCCGATGCCACGTCGGAACTGGTCAGCGTACGCCCTGCCCGAGCACTGGACGTCTTCGATATGTCCACCTCGCAGGATCTCATCTCCTTCACTTTGGGTGGGGAACATAACGCCGACAACGCTCCGGAAAGCTTGGAGATCAAGTCGACCCGTCAGGTGTCCAAGGCGGAACCTGTCGAACCCGCAGTGGCGGAAAAGTTGATTGACGAGCTCGAGCCGTCAAGGCCGCGGACGACGCCAAGGCTGTCAGCGCCGGAAACGCTGTAGACACTGAGCCGGAGCAGCGCGATGATGCCGATACGGACGCCGATGACGAGGCTGCAAAACGCCGCCCAGCGAGCCGCATTCCACGGAATCCGAGGAGCGTGCCGACGTCGAAGCGCCAGCGGCGACCACCGATTCGTTGGGCGCAGGCCTGGACTCCATTCTTGCCCGCCGCGGCAACTGAGCGTTGCGATTCGACGATTTTCTCTCACAGCGTTAGCACTCGAGTTGGCAGAGTGCTAATAATCGCGCTACGATGTGTCCTAGCGCAAAGGGACAACGCAAGTGATCGTCAGCCTCTTGAGGCGTTCTGGCGCGGCATTATCGAACTACAAGTAGATACGAGGTGACCCACAGTGTCGATTAAGCTCACACCGTTGGAAGACAAGATCATCGTCAAGCAGGCCGAGGCCCAGACCCAGACCGCTTCCGGTCTGTTCATTCCGGACAATGCCAAGGAGAAGCCGCAGCAGGGTGAAGTCCTGGCCGTTGGCCCGGGCCGTCGTGACGACAAGGGCGAGCGCATCCCGATGGATGTCAAGGTCGGCGACAAGGTGCTGTACTCCAAGTACGGCGGCACCGAAGTCACTACGAGGGTGAGGACTACCTCATCGTCGGCGCCGCGACATTCTCGCCATCCTCGGCTGATTAGTCGCCTAGCGAACTTCAACAACCCCGACTGTTCCCGCGGATAGTCGGGGTTTTCTCTTGCTAGGCGGAAAGGGGCTCCCCCTCAGAGAGGGGAGCCGAAAGCTGCTCCCACCAAACGCCCAGCCATGCCTGCTATGCATAAAGGTGCATGCGCGCAACGTAGTTGAGTTCGGCGTTGCACCGCATCTACACTGGGTAACGGATTGGGGTCCCTATGGAAGAGGCTCAGTTGGCGACTTGGCCGAGCGGCTTAAGACATTTTGCACAAGACGGCAGTAGATCGACGGTATGTTGTTTTTTCCGTGTCGCAGGTTCGTGGTGTCGTCGCGCTGTGCCAATGGTTGTCTCTCTACCGACGCTGAGTGCCGTGGCATGAGCCAGCGTCGGCAGTGGGCCACGGAATGGCGATGTGCTGATGCTGAGCCGCGTTGGCGTCGTTATAGGCCAGTTTTTGGACCATTGCCGACGGCAAATCGGCGTTTTTGTGTCGCGACGGTCCAAAAACTGGCGTCTGCCGACGATAAGTGCCGTCATCGTCGGCAGACCGCCAGGTATTGTCCCTGTGCCGACGTAAAAACCCTGCCATCGTCGTCACCGAGCCATCTTGTGACTCACTGACGGCGGCAGCAGGGCGGAAGAGGCCGAAATCATGCGCGCGGTGCGGTCTCACACCTCGAATCCGGCCTCCACCAGCGCGTGATCGATGTCGCGAATCAAATCGTCCGTATCCTCCAGACCCACGGCCAGACGGAAGAAGCCGCGGTGGAACTCAGGCGGGTACAGGTACTGGCGCTCGTCATCCTCACCGAGGAACACGATCAGCGATTAGTCATGGCCGAGCGAGACGGCAGACGTAATCACATTGAGCTTGGAAACGAATCGGGTGTGCCCGTCGTGGTCGGTGTCGAGGCCAAACGACAGCACGCCGCCGAACCCGGAGTCCGGGCGGGCCAGCTGGCTGGCCGCCACCTTGTGGTGCAGGTGCGATTCCAGACCGGGGTACGCCACGAAACGCACCACATCCAGCGATTCGAGATGCTTGGCAATCGCCAAGGCCGAGGCGTCGTAGGGCAGCGCGTAGGTGTTCGCCAGCGTGATGGGGCGACGGATCGCGCCGGTTTCGGCGTCGACCCCGTTACCGAGGTGAATGGCCAGCGTGCCGAATCCGAGCGGCTGGTCGTCGAATGATTGTCCGTGATGTACAAGATCAGAAGCCATGCGCCCAGCATGCCAGCATGCGCCGTGCCGCGCAAACAGGCGACATCGCTCGAAAACCGCGCCATTGCAAGGTTCTAGAGCACCATATAAGAAAAAATGATTGGGTGAAGTGCGGGGTGCAGCCTTGGTCGGGGCTGTTTGCAGGGCCGAAGCGGGCCCTGAAAACACGCTGTGAGACACGCCGATAAAACCGCAGAATTCCGCGGTAAAACAAGGTTCGCGTAGGGGCCGATTTGCATACCTGGAAAATCTGTGGTTATATAGCCAAGTTGCCTGTTGAGGTCAAACACCGCGGCGGGAAACAGACTGGCGGATTTCCCAAGCGGTCAAAGGGAACTGACCTGTAAATCAGCCGCTTCGGTGCTTCAGTGGTTCGAATCCAACTATCCGCCACGCCCCGAATA
>ENA-OQIM01000773-OQIM01000773.1-human-gut-metagenome-genome-assembly--contig:-NODE-773-length-11819-cov-4.291567_pt1 | contig 11819 bp, 11 predicted proteins | sample MGYA00242579_ERZ504744 | MGnify/ENA primary metagenome ERZ504744 (study PRJEB26092, sample SAMD00036441) | human gut metagenome | host: Homo sapiens | study: EMG produced TPA metagenomics assembly of...
TGGTTACGATGCATAAATCTCTTGACGTTATAAATATTCAGGTGTAAACTGTTAGCAATAAGAATTTTTTAGCCGACCATCTATAGACTGGCTAACGACTCTACAATACGAATAAAAGGAAGTGCATTAATATTATGGAAAAGAAAAATATCGACTGGGCTAACATCGGTTTCGGTTATATGCCAACAGATTACCGTTTTGTAGCTAATTACAAAGATGGAGCATGGGATGAAGGTGAATTAACAACAGATGCCAACATCACAATCTCTGAATGTGCCGGTGTATTACAGTACGCTCAGACATGTTTTGAAGGAATGAAAGCTTACACAACAGAAGATGGACATATCGTTGTATTCCGTCCTGACTTAAATGCAAGCCGTATGGCAGATTCATGCAGAAGACTTGAGATGCCTGTATTCCCTGAAGATAAATTTGTAGAAGCGATCGAGAAAGTCGTTGCAGCGAATGAAGCATTCGTACCACCTTTCGGTTCTGGTGCTACATTATATATCCGTCCTTATATGTTCGGAAGTGATCCTGTGATCGGTGTAAAACCAGCAAATGAATATCAGTTCCGTATCTTTACTACACCAGTAGGACCATACTTCAAAGAAGGAGCTAAACCTATTACTATCCGTGTCAGTGATTATGATCGTGCTGCTCCTCGTGGAACAGGTAATATCAAAGCCGGATTAAACTATGCTATGAGCCTTTACCCAATCATGGAAGCTCATCGTCAGGGATTTGATGAGAATATGTATCTTGACCCAGCAACAAGAACAAAAGTAGAAGAAACAGGTGGAGCTAACTTCATCTTTATTACAAAAGATGGTAAAGTTGTAACACCTAAATCTGACAGTATCCTTCCATCTATCACTCGTCGTTCTTTAGTTTATGTAGCCAAAGAATACCTTGGACTTGAAGTCGAAGAACGTGAAGTATTATTTGATGAAGTCAAAGATTTCGCTGAATGTGGATTATGTGGAACAGCCGCAGTTATCTCTCCAGTAGGAAAGATTTATGATCACGGTAATGAAATCTGCTTCCCAAGCGGAATGGAAAAGATGGGACCTGTCATCCAGAAATTATACGATACTTTAACAGGAATCCAGATGGGTCATATTGAAGCCCCTGAAGGATGGATCAAGGTTATTAAATAAGACTTTCGTTAATAGAATATTAAATAACATAAAATGCAGCCAGACAGTTATCGATTTAACTTTCTGGCTGCATTTCATTTATACATATTGGCGTATCATTCTTATTTACTGATCTCTTAGATGAATCTCTGGATTTCCATGATTCTCAATATAATCTCTTGTGATCGTTACGCTTCCGATCGTGTCGTCTTTTGGTATCTCGTACATAATGTCGAGCATGAATTTCTCGATGATCGCACGTAATGCTCTGGCTCCTGTTTTCTTTTTCAGAGCTTGTTCTGCGATAGCCCTCCAGAGCCCCTTCATCAAATTCTAATTTTACTTCATCTAATTCTAATAACTTCTGATACTGTTTTAAGATCGCATTCTTTGGTTCTTTTAGAATCTTGACTAACATCTCTTTTGTCAGTCCTTCTAATGTAAATATCATTGGAAGTCTTCCGATGAATTCCGGTATGAATCCATATTCTCTCAAATCTTCATTCGTAACCTGTGCAATGATGTTTTCTTCTTCATCAAAACGGTCTTTTAAATCTGCTCCAAATCCGATCGATGTTTTCTTCATCAGACGTTTTTGATGATTCCTTCTAAGTTCGGGAAGGCTCCACCACAGATAAAAAGAATATTCCTTGTATTGATCGTTGTGAGTGGTACCATTGCATTCTTGCTTGTAGCTCCGACTGGCACTTCGACTTCTGCTCCTTCTAAGAGTTTTAGCAATCCTTGCTGAACGGATTCTCCACTGACATCTCTGCTATTTGTATTTTGTTTCTTGGCAATCTTATCAATCTCGTCAATGAATACGATTCCATGTTCTGCACGGTCTACATCGTTATCTGCCGCCTGTAAGAGCTTTGATAAAACACTTTCTACGTCATCACCAATATATCCTGCTTCTGTTAAGGATGTAGCATCTGTGATCGCTAGTGGTACTTTTAACAGTCTTGCAAGTGTCTTGACCAGATATGTTTTACCACTTCCTGTTGGCCCGATCATCAGCATATTCGATTTATCGATTTCGATCTCATCCATTGTGTTTGTAACCACTCGTTTATAATGATTGTATACAGCAACAGACATAACTTTCTTCGCATAATCCTGTCCAATAACATATTCATCCAGCATTGCCTTGATCTGATGTGGTGCTGGAATATCTTTTAATGTAAACTCTGGCCCTTCTTTTTTGTCTTTCTTTTTCTTCTTTACTTCCGCTTTTGGCTGCATACTCTGCATATCGTTCATCATCTTTGTGATATCCATGCTGTCAAGATCCATATTTCTTGCGTCGATAAATCCAAACTGACCATTGCCCATAGAATTTAATGTCCTCTGCATACAATCTGTACATATAAAAATATTATTCGGAAGTTCTAACATCTTACCAGCTGCAGATTCCGGACGTCTGCAAAGATAGCAGTAATGTTCCACATCTTTGTGTTCATCCTCATTTGTTACTTCCTCAATCTCATTTTGATTTTTCTCTTCTGACATATGATTGTCCTCCACTTTTTTATTTTGAATAGAGTACTTCTCCTATAATTTCAATCCCTCTTATCATATCTTCTTTTTTCATTCTCGTAAACCCCAAAATATATTCTTCTTTCAATGGTTTTCCTTCTATATAATACCATGAGAGCGGATAGATCATCACGCCTTTTTGTCTTAATTTTTTTTGAAACTCTTTTTGATCACTGACAGGGAATCTTACGATGATATGTGCTCCTGCTCCATGACCATATATTTGAATATCGGAGTTTAACTTCTTAATTTCTTTGATCAATAGATCATGTTTCTCTTTATAAATATTCCTCATACGGTTTAAATGTCGTTCAAAATGCCCTTCTGTCAGAAACAGCGTCAAAACTTTCTGATCGATCCTTGATACTGCACAGGAAAATGTCTGGCCAATCTGCTGATATCTCTTTGCAAGTTTCTTTGGGAGCACCATATAACTTGCTCGGATCGCTGGTGCGATCGCTTTTGAAAATGTTCCCATGTAGATCACATTTTCTCCATCATCTAATCCCTGCATCGCTGGAATTGGTTTTCCATGATATCTGAACTCGCTGTCATAATCATCTTCGATAATATAATGATCTGGATCTTTTTTAGCCCATCCTAATAATTGACTTCTTCGCCCTATTGGCATGATCACGCCTGTGGGATATTGGTGTGCCGGGGTTACATATTCTAAGTTCGCATCTGTTTTCTGCAATTGTTCTACACACATTCCACTTTCGTCCATGGAGATCGGATGAATCTTAAAATCTAATTCCTTTAAGATTTCATACGCATTTTTGTAAACTGGATTTTCAATTCCAATGGAAACTTTTTCTCCTAAAATCTGACGTAGTAAAAATAGCAGATTCTCCATTCCTGCTGCCACTACGATTTGGCTGGCATGAACATGAACACCTCTGGATTGTCTCAGATAATACATGATCGCTTTGCGCAATTCCAAATCTCCTTGAAAATTCCCCTTTTGAAATAACTCACTGTTATCATTGATCATGATCTCTTTTAGTAGTTTTCTCCAGATATGATAAGGAAACTGTTCCATATCAACTCCTGCTGATGAAAAGTCGTATGGTATCTTCTCTGGTCGTATTTCTTCTTCCTCTTCTTCGATCTTAACTGGAATGTGAAGCTCTGCCAGTTCTTCTACCTGACAGACAAAGAAACCACGTTTTGGTTTTGATTCAATATATCCTTCTGCACAAAGCTGTGCATATGCAGTGTCCACAGTATTCCTGCTGACATCTAAATGTTTGGAAAGTCTCCTTGCAGAAGGGAGTCTGGCCCCAAAGGGCAAAACTCCTGTTATAATTTCTTCTTTGATAGAATTATAAATCTGCTCATATAACGGCTCTTTTTTTGAAGTATCAAGTGCAACGATCAGCATATAACCACCTGTTTTCCTCTAATTTATTCTGCATTTGAAACAGTCATTTTTTCTATTACAACTTTCTTCACTGGCTGGCTTACTTCTCCACTTCCATTATCTTGTGTCTTGCATCCTGAAATCTTATCTAACACATCATATCCATTGATCATTTGTCCAAACACAGTATAGCTTCCTGTTAAGGATGGATATCCACCCTGATCCAAGAATAACGCTTGTTGTTTCTTTGTGAGCTCTACATTCCCTTCTTCCAGACCTTTCTTCGCTGTATCTGCTTTCGCCTGCACGATAAAAAACTGACTTCCATTCGTATCTGCTCCGGAATTTGCCATACATAAAGAACCGCGAAGAGGCAGAAGTTCCTCACATACTTCATTATCAAAGTCTTCTCCCCAAATACTTTCTCCGCCTGTTCCTGTTCCTGTTGGATCTCCACTCTGGATCATAAAATCATTGATGACTCTGTGAAAGATCTGTCCATCAAAGTATCCATTCGATGCAAGAGTTACAAAATTCTTCACAGCCAAAGGCGCTTTCTTCATGAAGAACTTAAACTGCATTTCTCCATAACCTTTGACTTTCATAGTGACGATCGTTTCTCCCTTTTGTGCATCCGCAAGTTGGTCTGTTTTCTTTGCTGCTGTGATCTTTGGTACTTTATATTTTGATTGCACTTTCATCTTTGTTTCTGTTGTTGCTTTTGTTGTATCTTTGCTGCCGTCTTTTGCAGATGAACACCCAACACAAAGTGTCATGGCTGCCATCAGACATGCTGCTGCTATGATCTTTCTCATGTTTGATTTCCTTTCTGTTTTAAGAGATTGTTCACTTGCGATCACTGTTCTCGGATCTTATCCGCCGGAAATACGATTCCTGTCTGTCTTCGCACTTCATCCGTGATATCCATCTCAATCTCTGATGATCTTAAATTGATGATCCACTTTATGTTCTTTGATCAGTCTGATAAAATCTTTTGTTTCATAGATCATCGGATTATCTCTTTTGTCAAATTGTAATTCTTCTGTTTCTCCATTTCTATAGTAGATCGTGATCTTCTTGATGATCGGACATTGTTCAATGATCATACATCCATTTTCACCCTGAATCTGTGTTGGCAGTTTGGAATCTGTAATCTTGGAATATATGATCTCTGCCTGTTTATCACCATACGATGTGATCACACTTCCTGCACCATCCACTCCATTTTCAAGGAACAAACTGTCTGCGAGAATCTTTTCTGGTTTCCCAAATAAACTTGCAAGGAAATGGATACAGTAAGATCCAATATCCATCAGTGCTCCATTCGATAATTTGGGATTAAATGCGTTTTCAATGATCCCTTTTTTAAATTTGTCATATCTTGAAGAATACTGACAATACTGAATCGTTGCTCTTCTCACTGTTCCAATCTTATGAAGATTGTCCATCATCGCATGGAATCCTGGAGAATGTACATTCTTCATGGCTTCCATAAATACAACTCCTTGTTCTTTGGCTGCTTTGATCAGGATATCTAATTCCTCACGGTTGGAGCAAACAGGTTTCTCACAAAGCACATGCTTTCCGTAATTGATCATTGTGATCGAATGTGTATAATGCATATAAGTTGGACTCGCTACATAAACCGCATCAATCTCTGGATCTTTTGCCATCTCTTCGTAGTTATCATATACTTTTTCTACATTATATTTTGCTGCAAACTGCTTCCCTTTTTCTAAATTTCTTGAATATACAGCTGTTAATTGGATTTCATCTAATTCTAAAATTCCTTCCATCAGCCAGTCTGTAATAAAATTGGTTCCTATCGTTGCTAATCTGATCATTGATTCTCCTCCATCATATATCTTATATTTTATAATTGTGACAGTGTAATGTCAATGATCACGCCTACCGCATAATAATATACACACTATAGCAAAGATACATGCAGATCATTGCAATTCCTTCGGTTCTTGAAATCTTTTTTTTCGTTGCTCCAAAGATCCATACTACAACTGAAAATACGACTAAAACTATGATGTCGATCACATTTTCACCAATTAGCTGTAATGGACTGATCGCAGATGCGATTCCAAGTACCATAAGGATGTTAAAGATATTGGAACCGATCGCATTCCCGACCGCCATATCAACTTCATTTTTTCTTGCGGCTACGATGGATGTGACCAGTTCTGGAAGAGACGTTCCAATCGAAACAATCGTTAATCCTACAAGATTCTGGCTCATTCCAAAATCTATGGCAATCCTGCTTGCGGCATCAACTGTAAGATCTCCACCAAATGCAATGGCTGCTGCACCTCCAACGATACATAACAGACTCTTTGGATAAGACATGATCATCAATTCTTCATTTTCCATTGTTTCAAGTTGTACGACTTCCTGATTATTCTGGCACGCATTGCCTGAAAAACCATCATAAGAACATATACGGCAAATATAATAAGGAAAATGATTCCATCAAAACGTCCAAGGATCATATGTGATCTATCTCCGAATGCAAGATAACCAAATATGAGAAGTAATGTCGCACATACAAGAGATAATGGAATATCTCTTATAATTGTTTCTCTTTTTACACCGATCGTTGCTAAAATTGAACAGACTCCGATCACAAACATCATATTAAAGATATTAGAACCAACTACATTACTGATCGCCAGAGCATTATTATTGGCAATAGACGCTGTTACACTGACTGCAGTTTCTGGAAGTGATGTTCCCATGGCTACGATCGTCAATCCAATGATAATAGAAGGAACTTTTAAACGTTTGGCGACACTTGAACTTCCTTCTACAAAATAGTCTGCTCCTTTCATTAAAAATGCAAATCCTATGATCAGACAGATGATCACTAAAATAATGGGGATTGGTTGATAAATTTCTCCATTTGTTTTTCTCCTTTCAAAATTGTCTTTTTATTTGTACATAAGAAAAACTCATGTATGTTCCAGATATACTATAAGAACATACATGAGTCTCATTCTTTAATATTTGCCAGGCTGACTTGCTTGATATCTGCGAGTCATTACCGAGTCTGTTGACAAATCACGTCTTTGTATAACGCGAACTACTCCCTCATGGAATATTGATTGTTTGATTACTTTAACAAAAAAATATTGATCTGTCAAGTATAGTTTATTTTGATATACAATGCGATCAACAAATGGAGGGGGGAAACTATTTTTGATCAGAAAACCATACAAAACTAATAAAAATATTTCCAGACTATTTTATATTTTGATGATGATCATCTTTGTCTGGTTCATTGGGATTCAGATTTTAGGACCTGATGAACAGTTTTTTGACCAATCTGGACATTCCATCATCTACAATGGTACTTTTACATGGAAGAAATCCGATGGCACAAAACAAAACATTTCTGTTCCTGGACGTTATAAAGTTCCAGCAAAACAGACGATGATCATTACTACTACACTTCCAGATGATTATAACGAGAATGTGATCGCGATCCGTTCTTCCCTTCAAGATGTACGTTTTTACATTGATGGAAAACTTCGAAAAGAGTACAATGCAAAAAGTCTGCACCGATTTGGCAAAAACTCTGCCAGCCGTTATATATTCTGCAATACTTCGTCTGCAGATGCCGGAAAGGAACTTTGTCTGGAACTTACAACATATACGAGTAACTACTCTGGTGTTGTCAATACGATTTACTGTGGAGATCAAATGCAGATCTGGAGTTATATTTTCAATCATAACTTCTCTGGAACCGTGATCGGATCATTTATCTTTTTTGCATCGATTGTCACAATCTTATTCAGTATCGCCCTTGGAATTGTTTACAAAACCAAGTTTAATATGGAATATCTTGGATGGTGTATGCTTATGGGTTCTGTCTGGATGATCGGAGAATCAAAAATGCGGCAGATCCTTGTTCCAAATGCATCTGGACTTGCAACTTCATGTTTTATTATGCTCATGTTATGTCCGTTGCCGATTTCCTTATATGTCAATAATCTTCAGAAAGGTAAATATAAAAAGATCTTTCAACCGATCTGTTTTATTGCTTTATTGAATTTTATCATCTGTACGATCCTGCATCTTACAGGCGTTGCAGATTATATTGAGACAATGCCAGCAGCACACGCAATCCTTATTATTACTTTCCTTGCTGTCATTCTTACTTTCTGGATCAGATATTGGAATCATCGGAGTCGAAGTGATTGCCTGTTGTTCTTTGGACTGCTTATTACAATGCTTTCTGTGATTTTTGAAGCAATTTCTGTATATTACAAAGTATCTGTTTCTGGTGTATTTGTCGGTATCGCTATTTTGATCTTACTGTTTATAAATGTGATCTATACGATTCATATCATCCGTGATATCATCAAACGCCAGCAGCAGGAAGAACTCGATAAACGTAAAAAAATATAGAAGAGATGTCTCTGCAGTTGATGCAGATGTTATCCACCACGATCGAGGCAAAAGATGAATATACGAAAGGACATTCTCATCGTGTTGCAGAGTATTCCGTTTTGATCGCTCGTGAACTTGGATGGAATGAAAAAGAACTTAGTAATCTAAAAAATGCTGCTCATCTTCATGATATCGGCAAAATTGCTATTCCTGATACCATTTTAAATAAACCAAGCAAACTTTCTGAGGAAGAATTTTCTATTATTAAGGAACATACGATCATTGGTGCAAATATCTTAAAGAATATTTCTCTGATTGATCACGTACAAGAAATTATACGCAATCATCATGAGCACGATCCGTACACAAAAAGCCAAAGAAAATCTCGACTTTTTAACTGGGCTTCCAACCAGAAATAAAGGTGAGCAAGCCATTGCGCAGTTGATGAAACACCACAGCGGATGTCTTGTCTTTATGGATATGGACAATTTAAAAACCATCAATGACATCTATGGCCACAAAGCTGGTGACCGTGTATTGAAGCTTCTTGGTAATCTATTATTAGAATATTCCAGTGAATGTCTTGTCTGTCGTCTTGGCGGAGATGAATTCCTATTATTTATGCCAAATGCTGATCAAAATAGTATTACAGAAGTTATAACTGCTATTTTTAAGAAATTTAATACTCGAAAGGAACAAGATCCTGAGCTTCATGCTGCATCCATTTCTGCCGGACTATATATGTGCAATATTGGAGATTCTTTTGACGAATGTTATACAAAAGCTGATAAAACACTATATTTCGTAAAACAAAATGGAAAAAGCGACTTCTCCTTTCATGAAAAATAAAGCACCAAACATATAAAGAAGAGAGTGGCAAGAATTTACTTTTGCCACTCTCTTCTTTATATATGAAATAACTGAATCAACACAAGACCAGAAAGTCCATAATATGTGATAACTGCAACTAAATCATTGATAGTTGTGATCAATGGACCAGAAGCCACTGCTGGGTCAATGTTGATCTTATGAAAGAACATTGGAATGATCGTTCCTACAAGGCTTGAGATCACCATCGCAACGATCAGTGAAATTCCTACGCACCCTGAAATCAGGAATGAAGAAATCCATGCATAATGTTTAAATAAATGGATGTACACCCCTAAAAATACGAGTGCCATGATCGCTAGGCTCGCTCCATTTAAGAAACCGATCTTCATTTCTTTAAATAACAAAGCAATCTTTTTCTTACCTGACAGATTTTCATCCATTAATACGCGGATTGTTACAGCTAAAGACTGTGTTCCAACATTTCCCGCCATATCAAGTACCAGGGATTGGAAACAGATAACGATTGGTAATACCGCAACAATAGATTCAAACATTCCAACAACTGAGGATACTGCCATTCCTAAGAATAACAATGCGATCAACCATGGAAGTCTCTTCTTCATACTAACTATCGTGGGTTCATTTAAATCTTCCTCTTCTGTTAAACCAGCAAGTTTTGCATAGTCATCTCCCATCTCGTCATCGACCAATTCTACAATATCGGAAGATGTTAAGATTCCTGCGATTTTCTTATCTTGTGTCAGTACTGGGATGGAATCTTCTTCGTAATCTGTTAAGATTTCCATACATTCACTGATTTTTTCATGTTCATATACATAAGGATAAGAACTGCTTATGATGTCCTGTAGATTATCATGTTCTCTTGCGATGATCAAATCTTTCAGATCGATCGCTCCTGCAAAAATCCCATTCTCATCTATCACATAAAGTGTCTGGATATTATCATGTTCTCCTGCCTGCTTTACAAGTGTACTCATTGCCTCACGAATCGTTACATCATTTCTTACTACGATATAATTATTCGTCATACAACTACCGATCTGATCTTCCTCGTAAGACAGCAGTTTCTGAACATCTTCTTTTGCTTCTTTATCCAGTCTCTTTAATAATTTGTATTTATCTTCTTCATTTAATTCTTCAAACAGATCCATCGCATCATCTGAATCCATGTTTGATACAACTTTCGCTGCCTGTTCAATTGGCATTTCTTCCAGATATTTTCCTGGTTCCTCTTCGATATAAGAAAAAATCTCTGCAATATCTGCAATGTCTAAAATGTCATAGATACATTTTCTAACTGTTTTATCTGATTCTACGATCGCATTTGCAATATCTCTTTCGTGATAAGCTGCGATCTTTTTCTTTAATTCTTCTCTATCTTTCGTTGTCTGTACGATCTTGACCAATTCTTTTGCATAATCTGTTCTATGCTGATTTCTTGCATTTTTCATGATATCCTCCTTCTTTTCCTAAATCTGGTTGCAAAACACCAATATTTAGGCACAAAAATACACCGCTTCAGATTGAAATTCCTAAAGCAGATCACATACTCTGTTGTGATGTAAAGAACTTTCTGTTTCGCGGTGTATCAAAAAGAATATCATAATACAAATGTTGCTATTCATGTATCTTCACAGAGAGCAGCATTCGCATCTTATATTTTCTTTTTTGACCCCGCATACAACTTCGTCCTATACGATCGCAACTATCCATGAACATACACCTCCTTTCACATCTTTACTAATATCTCTCAGCATTCTTTGTTTTCATTCTGAGTTATATTATCAGATTTTTCTGATATCGTCAACCTATTTTACTATGATTTAACAATCTTTTCCGCCGCAGTGTGATCCTGCCCGGATGGCTTTTTATTGCATAGGGGATTTCATCGAAATTTCCTATGCAATAAAAAAACATCCTTATCTCTAAGAATGCTCTGAATTTCATTATTAAATCTATATATAAAGGATATACCTTCAAAACAACATACAAGAATCTTTCTACATCTCTTACACTTCAGCCTTCTTTGGTTAAAGCCTCGACCGATTAGTAACAGTCAGCTCCATACGTTGCCGTACTTCCACCTCTGCCCTATCTACCTCGTCGTCTTCAAGGGGTCTTACTACCTTTTGGTATGGGAAATCTTATCTTTAGGGGGGCTTCACGCTTAGATGCCTTCAGCGTTTATCCCTTCCAGACTTGGCTACTCTGCTATGCACTTGGCAGTACAACAGATACACCAGCGGTCCGTCCATCCCGGTCCTCTCGTACTAAGGACAGCTCCTATCAAATTTCCTCCGCCTGCGCCGGATAGGGACCGAACTGTCTCACGACGTTCTGAACCCAGCTCGCGTACCGCTTTAATGGGCGAACAGCCCAACCCTTGGAACCTGCTACAGCTCCAGGATGCGATGAGCCGACATCGAGGTGCCAAACCACTCCGTCGATGTGAACTCTTGGGAGTGATAAGCCTGTTATCCCCAGGGTAGCTTTTATCCGTTGAGCGATGGCAATCCCACTTTATACCA
>ENA-OQIM01000774-OQIM01000774.1-human-gut-metagenome-genome-assembly--contig:-NODE-774-length-11807-cov-2.549658_pt1 | contig 11807 bp, 14 predicted proteins | sample MGYA00242579_ERZ504744 | MGnify/ENA primary metagenome ERZ504744 (study PRJEB26092, sample SAMD00036441) | human gut metagenome | host: Homo sapiens | study: EMG produced TPA metagenomics assembly of...
ATGGACGAGTGAAAGAATATCTTTCTGTTCTTCCTGATCCAAGCTAATTCAAAACTTTTACTTTCAGACCAGCACTGGTTGTGGTGGCCTTATTTTAATGCCTAATTTTTAACCTGTAAAGTTTTTTTAACTTCTTCAATTTTAGTATTGACTTTTTATTTGCAGGCTAAAGTAACGAGAATGCGACGCACAGTTATTCAATTCCTGCCGAAATCCATACGGTGTCCAGAAGCTCATTCCACCGATATGCAGATAGTTGAAATTCGCCAGCTGATAAAGGAAATTGTTCTGCATACCAATTCCGGCAGATGGAAGTATGGTGGAGAACCATGTTGCTCCCATCGCCACATAAGCAAAAAGCGGCATGAAAAGAACCACAATAGAGATCAGTAAAACCGTCAGGGTATCTTTAAACTTCGCAGACAGGAATAGCGTACAGCTAACCGTTGCTAATACGGAGAGCAAGCCTGCTGCGGCAAGAATTATCTGCAACTGTCCCAGATTGATGTTTGGCAGGTTAATGATAGAGTATAGCATCTGGAATGATGTTTTTAAGCAATCCGTACCGAACGCTGCATCTAAAAAGAAGCTGCCCACTACGGACAGCCTCTTCTCTATAATAAGATTTTCATTACTGATATATGTCCACCAATCCTGTTTTTAACATTGAATCTGAAAACTCATATGCAGCTCCATCACCGTTAAGATTCAGATACATATTATTCAAGTCATTCTCATTTACGATCCATGCATATTCACCTGTATACTCTCACCAGGTTTTAATGAAGAAATATAGTTTCCTCCATTTCCATAATCCTCTGATATACTGTTGTATGTCATTTCAGCTGTACGTGCAACACCATCCCATATAACACGATCGTAGTCATCTCCGGACTGTTCTGTCGGATCGTAAATTTGATATGATCCATCTTCATGGTCCATCAACAGCAATGTACCAATATAAAGCATATGGTTAATTTCTTCATCTGACTTATTGGTATAAGTAACTGTCGCATAGACGAGCTTTTGTTTCACACTTTCTGTTTTTACAATCTCATCCACTGAATCAATGCCATTACCGGACTTAATATAAGACAGCGTATTATTTACTAAATTTCCATCAGTTCCAACTGCATCAGTCCATTCTTCCGGCAACATTATTCTGACCAAGCAGCTGCAGATTGTCCTCCACCTGAACAGCATCAACACAAACTGAAATTTTATCATTTTCAATATAGTTGCCATCTCTGTCTTCACCAGATGCTGATATATCAAACACTTCACCAATCTGATGCATTAGCAATTTATTATCTGCAATAGAAGTCATCACTGCTTCTCCCGATGATTCTTCAGGGGATACCATTTCGCTCCACGTATACAAACCAGCGGTTTCAATCATTGTATCATTTTCAGTGATTACAAGGTTTTTCTACCACTTTAATGGCATCCTCTTTTGAAATATCATCACCGATATAAACAGTAATTACACGATATACATCTGGCAAAGAAGGTAAATCCTTTGATTAAAAGATCCATCCTCTGCCAGATCATTATATTTAAGATATACACCTTCATAATTGCCAAAAGTTCGTTCCTCACAGTCAACAACATTCTTATCTTGCATTACTTTGCTCAAATCATCCTCGTCTAAAAGCACAGATGCAAAGCTGAATCCTCCGGTTCGATCATGCTCAGGATATTCCAGATGAAATTCATCAATCCATTCCATTCCTTCTGGAATATATCCTGCTGAGATATCTATTATCATGAATTTTTTCAGGAAGATTAATTTTCCCTGTGCTGCCATCCGCCTTAATTCCCCGTTACGATACTGTAGGCTCCTTGTTTTTCTAAAAACATATGATATAATTTGGCACCTGCATAGACTATGGTCGATGTAGCCAATACACATACGGTTTATTGCTGCAGCCACTCTGGCACCTGTCCATTTTTTCACTCTCCTTGTCTGAATGTTAACCACCTTCGTGTCCTGAAGCTGTTTTTTCACTTCGCTTTGGATCATCGTGTGGATGAACTCCGGAGTTTCAGGAATATTTTTTTTCATATCTTCTACCTCATACTGTCAGCTCCTCACTTCCTGTAATTACGCTTAAGCTTTCCCCGTGCTCTGGCAAGTCTTTTTTTGAACTGCTCCCTCGGTTATCTCAAGAATCTGCGCAATCTCTTTTATGTTGAAATCCTCAATATAGTACAGAATAACTGGCATTCGTAATTCTTCTTTCAAAGAATTTACGGCTCTGTACAAGTCGCTATAGTCAGTTCTCTGATCTGTCTCAATTTCTGTCATTTCACTCATCCCTTCCAAAGAAACAAGTTTACTCGACTTCTCAAAAGAGTATAACACTCATTGATCAATATACGAATCAACCAAGTCTTGGCATATTTGTCATTTCTCAAAGTTCCAATCTTTGAAAATGCCTTAACTATCGTTTCCTGAATAGCATCCGCACAATCTTGATCGTTAATTAAAAATTGTTTTGGCAGTAGAATACAATTGTCTCTCTGAATTGAGAATCAACGCCCTAATTCTTCTTTGGTCACTTTAACACCACCTTCTTTAGCCGGCCGGCAATTTTCATTTACATAAATTAGACGTACAGTTTTTCAAAATATCCCCAAATAAACTTTATTTTTTTTAATAATAGAAGAAATAAATCTTTCCCCTCTGTTGACATGATACACCTGTCTTACTTCTTACCCATATACAATTGTGAAGGCTTTTTCCAACGTCGGTACATTAAAAAACGATAACTATGCCCGGACCTGGTTAATCCGTATCTTAATCAACGAATGTTACAGTCTTGTGCGTAAATCCAGTAAATTTATCCCATTGGAAAATCTAGCTGACAGACAGGAACCGGAATTAGAAAAAACAAAGAATTACAGTGAATTATATACAGCCGTAAATTCCTTAAAAGAGGAACTGCGTTTACCCGTTATTCTATACTATATAGAAGATTTCAGTGTAAAAGAAATCGCCCAGATCCTTGAAATATCGGAAGGTGCCGTTCAAAAGAGACTTGCAAGGGCAAGAGGAAAATTAAGGCAGGAATTACAGGAGGTGTCAATATGAGATTAGAAGATATGAAAAACGATATTCCCGAAACACCGGATTTTATCCATAATATGATTCAAAATGAGGTGGCAAAGCAGCTGGCGGATAATAAAGTGGCGAATCTGCGAAGAAGAAAACGATGGACAGCTCCGAAAGTTGCCGCAGTGGCAGCTGCGTGTGTGCTGGCAGTTTCCACGGCAGTATATGCAGGAGTAAATCTGTATCACTGGTTTTTGGAAAAACAGGGTTCTTATGGTGTTTCAGTCAAAATTGATGCTGGTGATGCAGCAAAGAAGACCGTACTTCCAGATGAGGTCCCAGAGGTAGATCTGTCTACTAAATATGTTCCGGAGGGCATGAGCTGGATTGACGAGTACCATCTCCAATATCCTGAGCATGACATGACTGGCGGGTTCAGTTTTTCATTTGTCCTGTTGGATAAAAATGATCTGGGACAGGTAGTACAGGATCAGAATGTTATTGATAGTGAAGAGCGTACATTTGGAAAATACCAGGGGATATATCTCAAATATAATAGCATTACCGAAAACGGGGCTCTTAACCAGAGAATTTATCTTATCTGCCGGATTTATATCGTGTGCTTATGATCTACATCGGAGATGATGTGTCAAAGGATGAAGCCATAAAAGTTGCAGAAAATCTGGTGATTGAGGGAAACACGACTATGGTAAAGACCGCCGGATTACCTACATGGAGCGGAGAGATGATATCTGAAAAGACAGAAGATGATAATGATGAAATAAGTACTTCTGTAAATGAGAAAAAACTACCCATTTACCAAATTGGTGACACCTTTGATCTGGATGTGATTGGTGAAAACACAAATGGTGAATATCTGGAAAAAACGATTTCTGTAAAGGTAGATTCTGTTCAAATTTCTGATGATCTTCAGCTTCTCGATCCGGACAAAATACCACAAGAATGGGCGGAAGCCATTGATGCTGATGGAAAGCTAGCTACAAACACATTGAATTATGTGAAATCTGGCGACGAATCGATTCCCTGGATGAAATTGTGAAGTCAGAGGAAGTGAATCAGAAACTGGTCTATGTTACAGTTACCTATACCAATCATTCAAATGAGGAAATCGACCATATGCTTTATCTTGGTGCTTTACTGACCCTGACTAAAGAAAATGGAAAAGTACAGCTTTACATTTCAACAGAACAGGCCGGCGATGGTTATGACTACATTAGTTGGACCGGCGTGGCAAAGACTGGAGAATGGTATATTATAGTGTCTCTGAAAATTATGGCAACGGTGGAAACTATATTTCCTCTATAAAACCAGGCGAAAGTGTACAACTGAACATGGCCTGGATCGTAAATGAAAGTGACCTCAAAAATCTGTATCTGAATGTGACTGGAGACGGAGCTTCATATGAGTTCTCGGAATATATACTGAAAAAGGGACTGGTAGATATTCGCAAATAATATGCTATCGTTTATGATCCATTTTTTTATATGTCATATATGAAAAAGCGTTTTTCGATTCCTTTTGGTTTCGAAACGCTTTCTTTGCTTCTTCAATCTCTGCACATGAAGTGTAATCTGTGGTATCCAATACGATTTCCTCATTCTTTCCATTGCCGGTTAATAATTATAACGACAGTGTACTATATGAAGCAACCGACAACAACAAAAATCGATAGATGAGTTTCGACAGAAAAAGAGATTCCACACTGTAAGTGGAACCTCTTATCTATTAACGCAATGGACAATCAGATACTTTTATATTTTGAGCCAGTTTATGCAATCCAAGATGTCTGCAGTAGTTTTCCAAATCTTTTGGATTCTGGGATGAACGTGGTCCGATAATAATTGAATTGATAATATCTTCCCTGTGCATATTTTCTGTTTCTAAGACTTTTTGTAAATCTAAAATGTAGAACTCTTTTATTATATTGAATGTTTTGTATTCGATATTAGAATCGTTGTCCGTTACAAAATATGGTGCGATTCGGATTTCCTTTTCAGCAGTAAATGTAGGATGTTTGTGAATAAGGGCACATAATGCTAAATTATCAATGAATCCATCTAAGTTGGAAAATCCTTCCAGAATTCCAGTGGAAATATATGAAGACAATAATTTGTATAATTCATGATCCCTGGTCTCCTGAGTATAATACTGTTCGCCAATGATCATCCCATGATAATATAACAAGTTGTGCAATGCTTCGGTATTGAATTCTATTGCAACACCACGTCCATAATCGGCATAGCGGTCCCATTGAGCTGCATCGTCTAATGCCTGTGACAAACAGAACATAAAAAGGTGTTTTTGCGATGTTCTGTCATATATTTCTTTAAATATTTTATCAACATCACATTTGGGTTTTATATTGTTTTGGGTAAGACCGTTCTCAATGTTCTGCTTCAGGTTATCAATAAACCCAATCACTTCTTTTGCATCATTCACATTCGTTGCGCTGCCAAACCAAATCTCTTTTTTCCTTAAAATTCCATCCAAGGCTGGAAAAGAAGTGTAATGCCATAAAGTTTTACCAACTTTCTGAACAAATTTGTCAGTAGATTCCTGTCTTTTCTGAATTTCTACTAAATTGTAGGTCATATACAATACCTCTTCTGAAATAATATCATTTGAATATGCATCGATCGGACAAATCCTTTATTCTGTATAGATGTTCCCATTCTCATCCGTCCAGGTACCGTCACCATTGTCTGTGTATCCGACCCCATCTGCGTCACAATAATAATAATCTCCGTTTGTTGTTTCTATTACATTAACAGTACCGTTACTGCCCTGGAGTTCATGCTGTTCCAGTTGGTTTCCGAAATGATAACCTTCGTCATTCCAGGTACGATATGAATTTCCATTGGCATCTGCCCAGTTTCCATCTCCCTGATAACTGTATCGGCTCCCATAATAATCAGAATAGGTCCCATCTCCGTTATCGTAAAGAACTCTGGATTCTTCATCTCCTCCACCCGGTGCTACAATTGATGCTACACCGGAAGTAGTAGTGAATCCACTGGTATATGGTACGCCTGCTGGCAGATTTTCATAAGATGAAACAGACCCGTTGTTGTCAGAGGTAATTCCATCATCGGTCGTTTCACTTACCTGTCCGCTGTTTTCCATGGCAGGTTCATCATTTGTTTCCGCATCCGCTTTTTCCTCTTCGTCTACAGAATCCTCTGTATCTGTATTCTCTGTCACTCCTCCTTCGTCCTGTGTTTCAGCAGCTTTCTGCATAGTTACCATTTCAGAAAACGGTGCATAATCCGGTACATTATTTTTCTCTGGATCTGCATTTTTTTCAATACCAGACTTCTCCGTCTCTACTGAAACTGTATCTGTCCCGGCAGAGACATTAAATACCAGATTACCGCCTGCAAGCAGCAGCGTCACAAGAATTCCCGGAAGAATTCCTTTGCGGAGTTTCCGAATGTTCACCATATACAGAATCCGATCTTTAAACACCATTTCGCTGTCATTAAGACTTGCTGTCACATATGGAATCTGATTTTCCATGGCCACTGTCCTGAGAAGCAGCTGTCGATATAATTTATGTTCCTTTTTATTAACTCTGCGAACAACTGCTGTATCACACAGATTCTCAATATCCTTATCCGCTTCTTTCAGCATGATAAGAAGAAAGGGATTGAACCAGTATATCGATGCACAGATTCGAAGGAGCATCTTATACCAGAGATCCCGATGGCAATAATGTGTAAGTTCATGGTAAAAGATAAGTTTTCTTTCTTCTGCTGAATACCCGGTTGCTGGTAGATACAATTTTGTATGTAAAAGTCCTGCAAGAAGCGGTGTGGTAAGACCTGCGTTTTGCCTGAGTTCCGGTATTCTGCGTACGTGCTTCTTTTGACACGCTGCACGGTACATCTGAATACTCACCGTATCACTTACCTGTAGACTCATCCGTTCCAGATTCCTTATAGAAAAATAATATGCCAGCAATTCTCCTGTCAGTTTAAGTACCGTTACGCTCAGCCAGACAGCAGCAAAAATCAAAGCCACAATTCCCAGCCATTTATCTGATTCGTACCTGACAGTTCTCTTTTGTTCCGGGATTTCTGTCAGATTTTTCATGTCATTGCTCGCAGATGATACGGTTTCTGTTATCTTCTGACTTTCCTCTGGTCTGACTGCGTAATCCGTTATCTTCGGGTTTTGCGTATTCTGTTGACTGCTTCTAAGTACTTTGAAATCCACCAGTGCCAGATTCGCCGGAAGGCGCACCGGAACACAAAGGCTTATCGTAATCAACAGCCAGATAAGGTACTTCCATCTCGCTGATACACGTCCTTTAAACAGAGTCGCAAGCACTTTTACCAGTAAAATTACTACTGCTGCAATAACATTCAGTTTCAGAATGTGCAGAATGAAAACCTCCATAATTCGCTATTCCTCCCTGTCCTCCAGGTTCTTAAGAAATTCACTGAGATCCTGGACTTCTTCCGAGCTGATCTTCTTTCCATGATAAAGTGAAGTTACAAACTTTTTTAGTGAATTCCCATAAAGTTTCTCAAGAACACTCTGGCTTTCATGTGCCTGATAATCTGACTGCGAAACCAAGTGTATACAGATTCATTTTTCCCTGTTTCGTCACTTCCACGAAATTTTTGTTCTCCAATCTGGTCAGCAATGACAAAATTGTTGTTGATGCAAGATTTTTCTTCATATTGATCACTTTCTCAATCTCCGGTCTGGTCATCGGCGGAGTATTATTCCAAAGAACGAGCATAATATCCAGCTCTGATTCCGGAAGTCTCTGGTAAGTTTTTTTCACTTTTTCATACCTCCTGTTACATATTTTCTACAAATGTAGGAATAATTCTATTTTACCACGGTTCACGGAAATGGCAAGGGCTTTTGCACAATTTGCAAATGCCCTTGCCATTCCTGCAGCTACTGACCACTATCAGTCTATTTCTGTATAACTGCTGCCATTTTCATCACTCCATGTCCCGTCTCCGTTGTCCGTAAATCCTGTACCATTTTCATCCTGGAAATAATAATCACCATTTGTAGTTTCCGTAACCGTCACAGTATTACCGTTTGCATCCTGAAGGTCATGCTGTTCCAACGTATGTCCCAGATGATGAGTATCATCATTCAGAGCTGAGTAGGTATTTCCATTTTCGTCGGTATAAGTTTCATCCCCATTATCGGTATAGTTCATTCCATCATCTCCACGATATTCACAAGAATAATCTTTGTGAAGAATGTAATTAATCTCAATGGTATTTCCATCACTGTCAACTAATGTCATTGGTGAAGTAGAAAGGATATCGGAATCATCATTGCTGTCCGAGGATTTTGCAGAAGCATTTTCTTCTGTATCGGAGGAATCTGAATCTCCTCCTGACTTCTGACTGGCAGTATCTGTAGTTGCCTTATCAGAATCATCAGAAGAATCATCGGTCTGGTTTTCATTCTCCTGTCTGGTAAGTGAAGGATTTCCAGGATATGAAATATATTCTACAAATTTTCTGACGTCACTGATGTCATCTGCATCTTTTGCATATCCCACTGCCATATACAGGCTGTTTCCCTCTGAATAAATTGTCTGATAGCAGGCATCGTATGTGTCATTGCATTTGGCAATCCCTGTTTTGACATCCTCCAGTGAATATTTATAGATATTTACATAATCATTTCCGTTCGTATAGCTTGCATAGGTACCTTCAGTATCTGCTTTTTCCCATTCAGATCCAGCCGGCGGCTGTGTATAGAAATCGTTATTTCCTGCTGCCATAACCGTTGCAGCTGAAAAAATCCCAAGTGTTGCTACCGTCATAAGTGTCATAAATTTTGTCTTCATCGTGGATTCTCCTAGAATTTTATTTTCTACATCTGTAGAAGTTAATTATATTCTACAATTGTAGAATATAATTGTCAATTCTTTTTTCTATATTTTTTTATCATCTCAGTTTAATTTCTATTTTTCCTTCCACTGGGCTATATTGCATATTCCGCAAGAACTGCGCATCCGTTCCAGAGGAACGGAGCGCCATTCCGCTTTAAACTGAGCAAAGCTCAGCACGTTTATTAGTTACCATTATTTACTCTGCGATCCCTGCCAGGAAATTCAAGACGATATGCCTTGGATGTCATTCGGCTTAAGCAGGCATCCGCATAGGTGGAATCCCCAAAAAGTTGATACCATCCGGATACTGGAATCTGAGAGATTATAATAGTTGCCTTGCGGCAGTCTCTGGACTCGATGATTTCAAACAAGTCGCGGCATTTTTCAATGTCCAGATCCATTAAACCGAAATCATCTATCACCATGAGATCATAAGCTGCCATTTCATTCGAATACTCAAAGTAAGTACCTTCCTGTCTGGCATGATCGGATTCCTTTAAAAGTGTGTTCGCACGTATATATTTAACAGTACGATTCTGATGCATTGCTGTGATACATAAGGCGCAGGCGATGTGCGTTTTCCCAGCACCAGCCCTCCGGTCATCAGCAGGTTATTCGGTTCATCGATCCAATCACACTTGGCCAGAAGTTCTATGACGTGTGTATTCAGCTGACGTTCTGGATCATAGATTGAACTGTCAAGATCAGCTGCAGGATATTTCAGAGATGCTTTCTTCATGAGACGTTTAAACTTTTTACTCTCACGCTGATCCCACTCATGATTTACAATAGCAGCAAAGCGGACTTCAAATGGTTCGAGACCTGTGTTTGGTTCCAGAAGCTGCTTTTCAAAGGCTTCAGCCATACCGGACATACGAAGTTTATACAGCCGGTCCATGAGTATGTTCTGTTCCTTTGTGAGTTTATCGTTATAAAGATAGTCTTTTAATCTGTATGCCATAGTACGTCACCCTTACTTATAGTAGTCCTTTCCTCTGATATTTTCATGATTAGGCAGTGTTCCTGGTGAATGCTCGGGGAGTTCCTTCACATCCATCTTTTTCAGCATCTGCTTGAAGGTAAAATATTTACAGGAATTGATCTCTATACATTTACGGGCAACTTCTTCAGCAGCACCTTTCGGGATTACTTTTACTTTATGCAGGATACCTGCACAGGCATTATAAGACTGCTCTTCATGTTTCGATGATTTAAGGAGTCTGTCAATCAGTTCTGACATTGCAGGACCAATGGCAGAAGCCCAGCGTCGGTAATAATTACCATCCTTTGCATTGACTTCTTTATAATAAAGGTGTTCTGGCGGCATATGTTCATCTACTGTGATATACAGCGGAAACTCCCTATAAGACCGCTTATGTGTACAGATCAGCCGATTATACTGATCACAGATCCGGATCTCTGATGCGGTTGCTTTCAGGATTGCAGGCTTGCCACAGTAAGAGTACAATACGGAGTAGTAGTGACCGTCATACTCGATGTGGTAGTTGTTGGGAACTTTTAAGACTGCTTTATAGTCGCAAGCCGTGTAACATCCGCCTGGCAGTGGTTTCATACATGGTTTGTCATACTTTTCGAATGCATCCAGTCTTGAGAACCCCTTTCCTTGAAAAGATCGTTTATTGAGGATCGCTACTATTTTTTTAATATCAGCATTTAAATCTTCAAATGACACATATATCTTTTCTTTCAGTTTCTCAATCAGATGTGTTTCAAGATAACGTACATGATTTTCAACTGTAGGCTTACCCTTCGGCTTTCTGGCGGGTGGTGGAAGAACTATGGTTTCATAGAAATCTTCCAGATCTGCAAATGTAGACTGCAGGATAAGTTCATCCTTTGTGTGCTTGGTTACAGCAGTTCTCAGGTTATCGGGTACAAAGTATTTCGTAACAGCACCATAAAACGAAACAGCATGGGCACAGCCTTCTATAAAACATGGGAGCTTCTCATTCGGAAAAGCTTCTGCATAGATCAGGCTGCTTACGCCAAGCGTGGTCGCAAAAATATGGCCCTTTTTAATCTCGCCTGTTTCAGTGTCTGTTAAAAGTTCCGGCTGATCGCCGACCCAGTCGATATACATCTTCTCCCCAGGGATTCGGTTTACGGCCATGGATACCTTCTGACCACCATAGTTTTCTGCTATGAATCGGTTGAAGTATTCGTAGAACTGTGACTTCTCATATCCATCAGGATTCTTTTCTTTATAATCCAGCCAACAGAACGAAACGTTCATGCGGCTCCCTGGTGTATGGATTCTGTCATAGTAATACTGGAAATCTGGAAGTGGGATATCTTTCCTCTGTAGATTTTTCTGCGGATAGAAAAGATCCTCAACTTCCTTAGGTGCCATCATTCGGAGTTCCTCGATTGGGATCCCGTTGGCATGGTATCGGCTCATGATCAGATTTAATGTACCTGAGCCAATCTTGTAACGGTCCATAACAGACCTAGTCTGGCATCCATTCAAACGCATCTGGATGGAGCGATAATCGTGTTGTAGTCTTGCATAGTTATGCCTCCTTTCGCAATCATTTGATGACTACGAAAGAACTATAAAGCAAGAACGAAAATCTATTATGTATGGGGATTCTTATCGTCCAGAAAATACAATATTTACGGATATGAGTTTCCCGGAAAAACCATCCGGAAATGAAGGAAATCCTTTCTATCAGTATGCTATATAGGCGTTTGCGAAACGCCACAAGCCGCATAAATACGGCATTTTTTGTTACCTAAAAACAAATAACTCCTCACCGGATATGGTATAATAGAGTTGCCAAAAAACTAAAATCCACTATCCAAGAAAGGAGTTATTCGCGGGTGGCAGTTTTTCGCAGG
>ENA-OQIM01000775-OQIM01000775.1-human-gut-metagenome-genome-assembly--contig:-NODE-775-length-11802-cov-1.345268_pt1 | contig 11802 bp, 16 predicted proteins | sample MGYA00242579_ERZ504744 | MGnify/ENA primary metagenome ERZ504744 (study PRJEB26092, sample SAMD00036441) | human gut metagenome | host: Homo sapiens | study: EMG produced TPA metagenomics assembly of...
ATCTGTTTTCACATAAATCACATCCTGAATGTCCTCCATAATGCCATGTCCCAGTGAATTATTACTCTTTAAAAGAACATCCTTATCCTTAATAAGGTTCAAATCCTCCTCAAGATTGGCTTTCACATCGACCATCGGACGAATCTGCAATAAATAGAAAGTACCATTCTTCTTTTGCTGGTTCAATGTCACAGCAAACTCTATCTCAACAGGACGCCTCATCTCACTTTGCCCGTATTCCTGTACCAATTGCAAAATACGAGGCAAAGGAAATACATCATGTTGCAACACATTGGCAAATGTTATCACCTTCCGACCTCCCGGATAAATTCCGTCACGGATAATCATATCATACGGATCATACGTGGAAGCAATGAAAGTTAAGGCTCCATCATTATCAGCTTCTTTCACCGGAAGCTTCAACAAATTAAAACCGTCATCCAAAGAAAAGTTATGCCCCGTATTCTTCAAATCAAGCGCATAAAACTGAGTCTGCGTCTCACGAAGAGCAATTTCCATCTCACTGGTCTGCAACACTTGGTTAGGATGATAAGGACACACCCTCAGAGTCAGCCCTCCGTCTACAATATATTTACCCAGCCCAAGCAAGACTCACAGTTCCCTCTTCGGCTTTTTCATCTCCTATGGGGTAGTAGTTGAGCGAACGTGCCACCCCCGAAATAGAAGGATAAAAACGGTCACCATACTGTGTACCGACCACCTGTTGCAAAATAACAGCCATCTTCTCCTGGTCTATCACATTGCTGGTTGCTGCATATACGCCTTGCTGTCTCTGAAGAAAACAGAAGCATACACCCCTTTTATGGCATCGCTCAACATACGGAGCATCTCATATTTATCATCTAAATAAGGAATCATATAAGTAGAATATATTCCAGCAAAAGGCTGATAATGAGAATCTTCAAGCAAGCTAGAGGAACGGATGGCTATAGGCGATTTCACCACATCAAAGAAAGCAAAGAAATCTTCCAACCAGACGGTCGGGCAACTTGGCACGAAGAAAAGCCTTCAATATCGTGTCATCATCCGCATCACTCAATGCTACTTGATATAGCTGTTGGTATCCATGAATTCATCAAAGATATCTGTACAAAGCACCACCGTTTTAGGAATGACTACCGTCGCATTTTCAAACTCATCAAATTCCACGTGACGCTTTACCATATTGTCTATAAAGCCAAACCACGTCCTTTCCCCAACTGACCCTCACCGATACGGGCAAAATTAGAATAACGGTCAAAACGATCACGTTGGAACACAGCCACCACACCTTGATTCTTCATCTTACGATACTTCACAATAGCCTCAAAGATTATACGGCGATGAGCATCAATATCCTGCAAAGAATCCCAAGTTATCTGCTTTAAAAACTCGGCAGGTGGAAACATGGCACGAGAATACAGCCAGCGGGATACGTGATTACGACTGATATGGTAAAGAAGAGATTCTTTAGGAATAGCAAAAATAACATTCTGTAATTCCTTCAAATTATGAACACGGGCCACTTCTTCCAATGTATTGGGATTACGGAAAATGAAATCCCCGAAACCAAAATCATCAGACACAATTTCACGCAAGTCTATATTCATCTTCTTGGAATTCTTATCCACAAAGCTAGCACCATACCGGGAAGCATACACCTTGTTATCTACCTCGGCCGACTGTAAAATAAGAGGAACAAACGGATCCCTGGAACGTATCTCCGCCAGCAATTTAATACCTGCCATTGGATCCACCACACCACCACGTGGGTAACGTGCATCCGTAATCACACCTAATACATTATTTTGATATTTATTATATAAATCCATCGCCTCCTCGTAAGTACGTGCCAATACAATTTTGGGACGTCCCCGCATACGCAATGTACGCTGGTGAGCATTCAAAGCCTCTGTGGCAAATTCCTGACTTTGCTTCAACACAAATTTTATATAAGTTAGGCAACACGGAAGAATAGAACCGGATGGAATCTTCCACCAATAAAATCATCTGCACTCCCACCTCTTTAATATCATGTTCCAAATTCATCTTATCTTCTATCAGCTTGATGATAGATACTAACAGGTCCGTATTCCCCAACCAGCAGAACACATATTCAAAAATGCTCAGATCCTCATGCTCCATACGTGCCGTAATACCATGCGAGAACGGGGTCAGTACCACCAGCGGAATATGAGGGTATTGTTCTTTTATGCTGCGTGCAATCTCAAATGTATCACTGTTATCAGATCCGGGCATACAAATCACCAAATCAAATGTAGTATTCTCCAATTGCTTCCAGGCAGCCTCCTCAGTAGAAACTTGTGTAAAACGCGGCGGATAGCGAAGACTGAGGTTCATATATTCATTAAATATCTTCTCATCTATACGCCCGTCATCCTCCAACATAAAAGCATCATACGGATTTGCTACCAAAAGAACATTAAAAATCCGTTTGGTCATGAGGTTTACAAACGAGGTATCCTTGAAATACAACTGATTTAATTTTAACTTGCTGAGCATGGTTATTCGATTTACATGGATAATGTAATAGCAAAATACGTCAATAATATTGTTTTATGCAACTTATTCGCAATAAAAAAGAACTTTTGGGTAGAGTGGTCTTACCACAACGATTAACTTTTATCACCACCAAACTAAAATTTAGCCCAAAATATTTTGCCAATTCACCAAAAAACATACCTTTGCATCAGAAATGATTTTCATTTTGTCAAAACCTTAAATGCATAATAATTATGGATATTAATCAAATCATGACCTCCTGGAGGCAAAACACCCTGGTGAATCAGAGTACTTGCAGGCTGTAAAAGAAGTCCTGCTTTCTATTGAGGATATATACAATCAACATCCGGAATTTGAGAAAGCGTCCTTGATTGAGAGATTGGTGGAACCCGACCGTATCTTTACATTTAAGGTGCCTTGGGTAGATGATAAAGGAAAAGTACAGGTAAACTTAGGTTACCGCGTTCAATTCAATAATGCGATCGGCCCGTACAAAGGCGGTATCCGTTTCCATGCTTCTGTAAACCTCTCCATTCTGAAATTCTTAGGATTTGAGCAAACATTCAAAAATGCACTGACCACATTGCCTATGGGCGGTGGTAAAGGTGGCTCCGATTTCTCACCACGTGGTAAGAGCGATGCTGAGATCATGCGTTTCTTGCCAAAGCATTCATGCTTGAATTGTGGCGCCACGTAGGTCCTGATATGGATGTTCCTGCCGGTGACATCGGTGTAGGTGGCCGTGAAGTAGGATATATGTTCGGTATGTATAAAAAGTTAACCCGTGAATTTACAGGTACCTTCACTGGTAAAGGCTTGGAATTTGGCGGTTCGTTAATTCGGCCTGAAGCAACCGGTTTTGGTGGTCTTTACTTCGTAAACCAAATGCTGAAAGCAAAAGGAATTGATATTAAAGGTAAAACGGTAGCTGTTTCCGGTTTCGGTAATGTAGCTTGGGGTGCCGTGACTAAAGCAACTGAATTAGGCGCAAAAGTAGTCACGATCTCCGGACCCGACGGCTATATTTATGATCCGGACGGTGTAAGTGGCGATAAAATTGATTATATGTTGGAATTACGTGCGTCAGGCAATGATATCGTAGCTCCATACGCAGAGAAATATCCAAACTCAACATTCGTTGCCGGACGTCGTCCGTGGGAAGTTAAAGTAGATATTGCACTTCCGTGTGCAACTCAAAACGAATTAAATGGCGAAGATGCTTGTAATTTAATAAAAAATTCCGTTCTTTGCATTGGAGAAATTTCTAATATGGGTTGTACTCCGGAAGCAATTGATGCGTTTATTGAAAACAAACTAATGTATGCACCAGGTAAAGCCGTAAATGCCGGAGGTGTAGCTACCTCAGGTTTGGAAATGAGTCAAAATGCGATGCATATGAATTGGAGTGCACAAGAAGTAGATGATAAGTTACATCAAATTATGTATGGTATTCATGAACAATGTGTGAAATATGGTACTGAACCTGATGGATATATCAACTATGTAAAAGGAGCAAATATTGCAGGCTTTATGAAAGTAGCTCATGCCATGATGGCCCAAGGAATTGTTTAAAAGCATTCTATTAGCATAAAAATATCTCGTTTAGTTGTATTTGTATTTGTATTGTAGCTTGCGCTGCCCGCCTGTGAAGGTATGGCAGCGTTTTTTTATGGTATATCCAATCTTTTTTATACATTTGTAGCTTCAAGTAAACGTAATGTAAAATTTAAGTTATGGAAATATTACAACTAGATGGCCTTGAACCTCAATTATTTAATTTAATTGGACCATTGGCTATGAATCCTAAAGTCCTGAGGGCAAATAACAATTATCCCTTTAAAACGACCGAACGTTTTCAATGGTACATTGCTGTCGAAGATAGTGACGTAACCGGTTTTGTCCCTGTAGAGCAGAAAAGTGGCGGTTATGTTATTAACAACTACTATGTCCATAACGATGATCAGGAAGTGTTAGCTGGATTGTTGGAAGCAGTAAAGCCTAAAAACAATTTGTATGCAATTGTTCAAACCAAACACGAAGCAATTTTTCCAACTGTGGTTTCAAACCGAACACCGCTGGACTAATTATATTAAAATGATTTACAACACGAACAAAAATGAATAATAAAAGAACTAAAGGGGAAAATGTTTATCAACTCGTTCAAAAGAGGCTCAAATTCTTATTCAACGAATTTGATAATATCTATGTTTCTTTTTCTGGAGGAAAAGATAGTGGTGTCTTGCTCAATTTATGTATCCAATATATCAGAGAGCATAATCTGGACAGGAAAATCGGAGTATACCACATGGACTATGAAGCACAGTATCAAATGACCACAGAGTATGTGGAACAAACGTTCAGAGAAAATCAGGATATATTGGAAATCTACCATGTCTGTGTCCCTTTCAAAGTAGTGACTTGTGCTTCTATGTTCCAAACTTATTGGCGCCCTTGGGACGAAAGCATGCACGCCCACTGGGTAAGGCCTATGCCTAAAAACTGTTATAAGAAAGAAGATTTCCCATTCTACAATGAGGAAATGTGGGACTACACCTTCCAAACTTCATTCGCCTCGTGGTACCATAAAAAGCATGATGCAGTACGCACTTGCTGCCTGGTTGGCATCCGAACTCAAGAGAGCCTAGACCGATGGAGAACTATTCACGGTAACAATCGTCTGAACAGCTATCACAACCTGATGTGGACCCGCAGACTAGGATACGATTTATACAATGCCTACCCTATCTATGACTGGACTACCGAAGATATATGGACAGCATACGCCCGTTTCAAATGGCCATTCAACAAATGTACGAGCTTTATTATAAAGCCGGAGTACCTTTGGACAGACAACGTGTAGCCAGTCCGTTCCTCAGCACAGCACAGGAAACCTTGAAATTGTACAAAGCCATCGATCCCAATACTTGGGGGAGAATGTTAGGCCGAGTAAACGGAGTAAACTTTACCGGAATCTATGGTGGAACCCGTGCCATGGGATGGCAAAACATCAAATTACCAGAAGGCTACACATGGAAAGAGTATATGTACTTCCTGTTAGATACGTTACCCGAAGAAACCAAACAGTCTTATTTGGAAAAACTAAGAGTAAGCCGGGAATTCTGGAATACAAGGAGGATGCTAGATTTATCAACTATACGCAAGCTAACTGATTTGGGCATAAAATTCTACGTACAAAAGAAAACAAACTACAAGACAGACAAACTTCCTGTTCAAATGGATTATCTAGACGATATAGACATCGCAGAGTTCAAAGAAATCCCCACTTATAAACGTATGTGTATTTGCATTCTGAAAAATGACCATGTATGTAAATATATGGGATTTGCCCTAACTAAAAAAGAAAAGTTAAGAAGAGACAGAGTGATGCAGAAATATAAAAACATTATCAGATGAAAGAAGAATTCGAAAGTCCTGTGTATCACGTGCACAGAGTACCGGTGGAAAAGGTACGTGCCAACAGTTATAATCCAAACCACGTAGCTGCTCCTGAAATGAAGTTGCTGGAATTAAGCATTTGGGAAGATGGCTATACTATGCCTTGTGTATGTTATTATATTCCCGATGAAGATATATATGACTGGTAGACGGGTATCATCGTTATTGTGTGCTTAAAACTTCAAAACGTGTGTTCGAACGAGAAAAAGGTTTACTTCCCGTGGTCGTTATAGAAAAAGACCTTTCAAACAGAATGGCAAGCACTATCCGCACAACCGCGCCCGCGGCACTCACAGCATTGAATTGATGGTAGATATCGTGGCAGAACTGACCAAAGCCGGAATGAGTGACGAATGGATAAAAAAGAATATTGGTATGGATGCCGACGAACTTTTACGACTCAAACAGATATCCGGCTTAATGGAACTCTTTGCTGACAGGGAATTCACAATACCTGAACCATAAAGCAATTTTCATTAATACATTATTCAGTTGAAATATAACTCATTAATAATAGGATTGTCGGTCCTAGCTTTGCAAAGCTGCACCGACAATCTTGTTTATACAGGGGCCGATATCGAGGTAGTACTCACAGGCAATACATACAAAGCAGCTTTCACAGAAAGCTCCCCTGTTTCCACTTTTAACTCCGGCAATCAAATCCTGCTGAATGCTTCCGGCAGTCTTCAAATAGACAACAGAATTCTGACTTATATGGACAACCAATGGAAAGCAGAAAATGAATTTAGCTGGAGTGACATAACAGGAAAAACAAATATTACGGCGCTATATCCTGTCTATCCTGATTTGGACTATATCCAAGAAAATCTTTATAAAACAATTCGTTGGAAGACATACTGTATGTCAAGGATGAATTTCCAGCCGGAAATTCCATCCATTTACAGTTCAAACAATTTATTTTCTCTTCTGACACTGTATTTGGACAGAGATTTACAGACCAATCTTCAGAAAATAGAAATAACATGTCCTGCTGTTTCCTCTATTATCCCAAAATCCGCTGAAATAGTTCCAGCGGATAATGAAACACATACGACTACTATTGCCCAAGTTTCTCCTTCCGGAAATTATTCGTTTATAGTCCCTCCTGTCAAAAACATGGTCATCGCCATAAATATGGTGACGAATGGAAAGAAATATACAACACAACTAGAAACAAAGTCTTTTACTGGTAACAAAGAATATACTTATCACTTAAAGACATCTGAAAAAACTCCGGGAATTATTACTGCCGAAGATTGGATTGCGTTCAGCCAACTTATTAATAGCAATACATTTACCCAATACAAAGGAAAAACATTGGACGATTTCGGAGAAACGATGAATGGAATAACCATTTATTATTTATTGAATGACATTGATTTTAAAGATGTGGATTGTACTGAGTTAAAGCAAATAGGATATGCCCAAACAAACTATTACTTTTCCCAAATCTTTGACGGACAAAATCACACCCTTTACAATATACCTATCAATTCCAGCAATGGCACCACAGGTGTATTCGGAGCTGTCAATATCACCGGCATAGTTAAAAATCTTCATATCGAATCCAGCAAGTATCTATCACATCAAAAAGCAAGAGCACAGCAGAAGGTACAAGTATTTTAGTCGGACGCAATAAAGGCAAAATACTAAATTGTTTCGTTAAAGAGTGCCAAATTACAGCCAATCCAACCAAAACGAACCAATCAGCCAATACAGGAGGCATAGCAGGAACTTCAACAGGGGAAATCACCAATTGCTATGTTACCAACACCCAAATCGTTTATGACGCAGATTCAAAAATAAAAGCAGAACCAGCCGCGGAATAGCAGGTTCCATCCAACTCAAGGTTTGATAACAAACTGCTACTCTGCCAACAACATAATAAAGAACAGAGAAAGTTACAATGGTGGAATATGCGGAAAGGCTTTGGATGGAGCGCACATTGAAAATTGTTATGTCTATAACATAGATCTAATTACGACCAAAGGATTATTTGCAGGTATAGCTGCCAACTCTTTCTTCATCCACAACTACTATGATAATGCAAAAATAACCTTTATCGGAAAAAATGACAGTGGGAATCAGTTGTCTAAAAATGCCCAATACACAGGTACTTTTATGAATAAGGAAAACATTCCTATCTACCAGCTTCTCAACCAATGGATAAATGAAACCGCTCCTACCCTTTATCCCGGTTACCTCTTTACCCGATGGACTGATGGAGGAGAAAATCTTCCTGCCGTTTTCATTTCAGAAACACAAAAAAGTAAGTGAACTTCGCGAGACAAGTAAGTCCACTTGCTTTGCCATTTAAGCCCACTTACTTTGCTCACGAAGTTCACTTACTTTTTCAAAGATTCTATACAAATTAAAAGCCGCTTTCTCATTTCACAGAAAAAACGGCTTTCATATAAAATTATAGTTTGTTCTTATTAAAGAGCACCTACTTCATGCAAAGCAGCATTAGTCTTGCGAACAGCAGCAGCACTTGCAGCAAATTTAGCTTTTTCTTCTTCGTTCAAAGGCAATTCAACGATCTTTTCAATACCGTTCTTACCCAAGATTACAGGCACACCACAGCAAATATCTGATTCCCCATATTCACCTTCCAAATAAACTGAACAAGGAACCATCTTACCTTGGTTGTGGATAATAGATTCAACAACAAATGCACCAGCTGCACCCGGAGCATACCATGCAGAAGTACCCAGCAACTTAGTCAAAGTAGCACCGCCTACCATAGTAGCAGAAGCAACTTCCTGCAATTTTTCTTCAGACAAGAAGTTAGAAACAGGCATACCTTTGTAAGTAGCAAAACGAGTCAAAGGAATCATAGTAGTATCACCGTGACCACCGATAACCATACCTTCCACTTCATTAGCGTTGCAACCCAAAGCTTGAGACAAGAAATATTTGAAACGTGAACTATCCAAAGCACCACCCATACCGATGATACGGTTCTTCGGCAAGCCTAAAGACTTCAATGACAAATAAGTCATTGTATCCATCGGGTTAGAGATAACTACCAAGATTGCATTCGGAGAGTATTTCAAGATGTTTTGAGCTACGCTCTTAACGATACCAGCGTTAACACCGATCAGTTCTTCGCGAGTCATACCTGGTTTACGAGGAATACCTGAAGTGATGACAACAACGTCAGAGTTAGCTGTTTTTTCGTAGTCGTTTGTGCAACCTGTAACTGTAGTATCGAAACCCAGCAGTTGAGCAGTCTGCATCATATCCATTGCTTTACCTTCGGAAACACCTTCCTTAACGTCAAGCATTACAACTTCGTCTGCCACTTCATTGAAGGCAAGAACATTGCGCAAGTAGCACCTACATTACCGGCGCCAACAACTGTTACTTTAGACATAATAATAAGTTTTTATGTTTTACTTATATAATAATACTTCTATAAAAAAATCTAATTCTGTTGATTTTTAAAGGCTTTTGTTAGATAATGAGCATCGACGTAGTATCTATAATTGTTTATAAAAATATGTATTAAAGGAGATTAAGTAATGGATAATCAAGAAATCCAAAATGAAGAGATAGAAATTAATTTAGCTGAATTGTTTCAGTATTAAAAAGAACATTTACATATCATTATTATTTCAACATTGATTTGTGCTATATTAGTGGGAGCTTTTACTATTTTCTTTATTAGTAAAAAAATATGAATCAACGGCTCGTATTTTCCCAAAACCAGAAGTTAATGAAGGAATCGTTGACTATTCACAAATTAACTCAAATAATTCGATGACTAAAAACTATGTAGCTTTACTTGGAGGAAACAATATTCAAAGTAAAGTTGCTAAAGAATTAAACGTTGATACAAATGTTGTTTCTTCTGCTTTATCTATTTCAAATGAAACAGATACCCAAATTATTTCTATTTCAGCAACAACAACTGATCCACAACTCAGTAAAAAATTGTTGATACAACGGTTAATGTCTTCACAAATGAAGTAAAAGAAACTTTAAATATCAACAATATTACAACAGTTGATGATGCAAAACTTCAAACATCACCTGTTTCGCCAAGTGTTCCTAAAAATATAGTTATTGGTGGTTTAGTAGGTGCTATTTTAAGTATTGGTATTATCTTTATTAGATTTATGTTAGATAATCGTTTACATACTAAAGAAGACGTTGAAAAATATTTAGAAATTCCAAATCTTGGCGTTATTCCTTATTTTGAGGATTAGTTATGGCTTTTATTGATATACATGGTCATTATGCATGGGATATAGATGATGGAATGCCATCACTTGAAGATGCTAAAAAGGCTTTAGAAAAAGCTAAAAATAATCGTATTTCTACGATTGTCGCAACACCTCATGTTGTTTCTGGAAAACATACTTTAAAAGATTTAGAAATTATTAAAGATAGAATTCATGATTTAAAAGAGCTTGCTAAAGTTTACAATATTGAAGTTTTAGAAGGGTGTGAACTCTTTTTAAATCATGATTATCTAGAAGCACTTGAACAAAACATCTTTATACCTATTGAAAATACCCATTATTTACTTGTAGAATTTGATGTTAGAAAAGAATTAGGAAATGAAAATGAAGTAGAAGATCGTCTTTATGAAATTCAATATAAAGGATATACTCCCGTTATTGCTCATGTTGAAAGATACTTTAAAGATTCTTTCGATATCGAAAGAATTCAAGATTTTATAGATAATGGTTATCTTATTCAAGTTAATGCAACAAGCTTTTTGGGATATCATGGTAAACATGCTCAAAAGTTTGCTTATCAATTATTAAATCAAGGATTACTTCATGTAATTGCAACGGATACTCATCGTTGTGACGGACATCGTTCTCCTTGTTTACAAGAAGTCTTTGATTTACTTGTAAAGAAATATAGTTATGAAGATATTCATACATTAATGTATGAAATCCTCTACATATCATCAACAATGAAGAAGTTGATCCTATTGAAGGAAAAACATCCTTCTTTAAAAAAATATTTAAAAGGAGATAATTATGGCAAAAAAAACGAGTAAAAGAAAAACATTAAATATTTTAGATAAAAATAAAAAACATAGCCAATTTGATTATACTGAAATCTTTCGTCATATCCGTACAAACATTGAATTTTCTACAGTAGACAAAGACATTAAATCAATTTGTATTACTTCATCACAAGCTGGTGAAGCAAAAACAACACTATCTATTAACCTTGCTTATATTTTTGCAACAAAATATAATAGAGTTTTATTAATTGATTGTGATTTAAGAAAAAATACTTTACATAAATATATGGGATTATCAAACAAACATGGTTTAACAGATGCTTTACTTGAATATCGTCAAACTAAAAAATTAAATGTTGAATACTTCCAAAGTGTAAATGATCCTTCTTTTGCAGGTACTATGGCTGTTTTAACAAGTGGGATTCATATTCCTAATCCTTCTGAATTATTAGGATCACATGTATTTAAAGATTATATTAATGAATTAAAGAAAGCCTTTGATTTCATTATTATTGACTGTGCTCCTGTTGGAATGATATCTGATGCCATTCCTGTAGGAAATGCCGTTGACGGGACTATTTTTGCTATTTCTTCACAAGATACTAATAAAAAAGATGCTGCAAATTGTGTAAAACTACTTCAAAGAAATAATGTAAACGTTTTAGGAAGTGTTTTAACAAAAGCAAAATCTCTATCTGGTAGTCATTACTACTATTACTAATATGAAAAAGTTACTTTTTCTATTACTGTTGTTGTTTTACTTGCTATGATTGTTGGTTTAATTGGTTATGACCGTTTTTCAACAAGTCAAAACGCTAAAAAATACCAATCAGAAG
>ENA-OQIM01000777-OQIM01000777.1-human-gut-metagenome-genome-assembly--contig:-NODE-777-length-11780-cov-1.246718_pt1 | contig 11780 bp, 17 predicted proteins | sample MGYA00242579_ERZ504744 | MGnify/ENA primary metagenome ERZ504744 (study PRJEB26092, sample SAMD00036441) | human gut metagenome | host: Homo sapiens | study: EMG produced TPA metagenomics assembly of...
TAAGTGAGGGACTTAGTTGTCCAAAAGAAGATTTCTTCATCTTTATGAAACCTATTTTTCTTAAAGATATGTATCTTTGCACCAAAGAAGCATTATGCATCATCCCGAAATAGCCATAGTAGATCCAAATACCCTTACTTGTCTGGGGTTAAAAAACATTTTGGAAGATATCATTCCAATGGCTACTATCCGTGTATTCCATTCGTTTGGTGAGTTGACGGATGACACACCGGACATGTATGCCACTATTTTATTTCTGCCCAAATCTATTTTGAACATACTTCCTTCTTTTTACTTCGTAAACCAAAAACAATTGTATTAGCAGGAGGTGACAACCAACCTCAATTATCCGGTATCCCCAAGCTGAATATCTACCAAGATGAAGGTTCTTTGATAAAAGACATCCATCAATTACGCCAATATGGACATCAGGCAAGAAAACAAGCAGTAGATAAAGCAATGCATATAGAAAAAACAGAACATGAATTGTCTATCCGGGAAATAGAAGTATTGATACTTATCACCAAAGGACTTATCAATAAGGAAATAGCAGACAAACTTCATATCAGCCTGACCACTGTCATCTCCCACCGCAAGAATATTACCGAAAAACTGGGTATCAAATCTGTATCCGGGCTAACTGTCTATGCTGTGATGAACGGTTACATTGAGGCAGACAGAATATAAAATCCTCATTTATTAGGATTGCACACATATCAGGTTTACCGTTACTTTGCAGCCGGAATCATTCTCCATCATGGATTATACAGAGTGGAATGTATAAATTTTCCGCCTGGTAGAAACTTGTAACAACTCTGGTCATCCGTGATGTATCAAATAAAACCAAACAATAAATATGAGAAAAAACATTTTATTCATTACATCCTGCCTGCTGGCTACAACAACTTTTGCGGAAAATATCAACACGCTGCCTAAGGACACTACGAAAGTCATTGATATAGAAGAGGTGGTGGTTATCGCTTCACCTAAAGAAACCGGAAAATTAAGGGAACTCCCTACAGCCGTATCTTTACTCTCCCAAAAAGATATGCAAGCAAACCAAATCACAACTTTAAAGAACGTGAGTTCACTGGTACCCAATTTCTTTATGCCCGACTATGGTTCAAGACTCACCTCAGCTATTTATATCCGGGGAATCGGTTCGCGTATCAACACTCCTGCGGTAGGTTTGTATGTGGACAATATCCCTTACATTGACAAATCTGCATTTGATTTCAATTTTTTATGATATAGAACGTATTGATATTCTTCGCGGTCCACAAGGAACCTTGTACGGACGCAATACCATGGGGGGATTAATCAAAGTACATACCGCTCTCCATTCTCCTATCAGGGAACAGACGTAAACTGAGTTATGGAACAAAAAGTAACTACCGCAGTGCTTCATTAACCCATTACCATCGTTGGAGTGACTGTTTTGCTTTCTCCGCCGGTGGTTATTATGAGGCTCAGACGGATTCTTCCGCAATTCTCTTAATGGGAAAAAGTAGATAATATGGAAGCGGGAGGCGGACGAATACATGCTATCTGGCTGCCTTCAGAAAACCTAAAACTAGACTTACCATAGGCTATGATTATAGTGACGAAGGAGGATACCCTTATTACTATACAGGAGCTATAGACGGATACGACAAAGAGAATGAAAAATATAAAAACTACATAGGGAAGATTTCATACGATCAGGATTGTACTTATCGCCGTGGACTGTTCAATACCGGTTTGAATATTGAATACCAGGCACAAAAGTTTATCTTAAGCGCTGTTACTGGATTTCAGAATTTAAATGACCGTATGTTTATGGACCAGGATTTCCTGCCTGTCAGCATTTATACTATTGAGCAGAAGCAACGTCTGAATACCATCAGTGAAGAGATTACTTTTAAAAGCAAAAACAACAAGCGCTGGCAATGGGTTACAGGAGTTAGTGGTTTTTATCAATGGCTACATACCACCGGTCCGGTAAACTTCATGGAGGACGGAGTGACCGATATGATCGAAGGAAACATCAACAATACTTTCAAGAAAATTCATTTAGACAATCCCCGTACCCCTGAAATGAGTCTGGACGTTTTGAACAACCGTATCCGCGTAAGTGGAAGTTTTGACACACCGGTATTCAGCACCGCACTGTACCACCAATCTACATTCAATGACCTGTTTGTGAAAGGCCTTTCAGTAACAGCAGGTTTGCGTTTGGAATATGAAAAAATGTCTATGAATTATTTCTCGGATAGTAATATCGATTTCGATTTCTTTCTTAAAATGGCAATGCTCCCCTTAATATTCCATTCAGAAATTTGAATGCCGCACCGCTATTGGAAGGAAAAGAAAAAAAACGACTATGTACAGCTACTTCCCAAACTAGCTTTTAAATACGATTTCAGTCCTGCAAACAATATGTATGTAAGCATAACCAAAGGATATCGTTCCGGAGGTATAACGTACAGATGTTTCAGAACTGATACAAAGTGACATGCAACAAAAAATGATTGAAGCCATACTAAACAAGGCACCAGAATCTATGGCAGGTATGATAGAAGGAATGATCAAGCAACACATGCCCAACTACGGAAAAGAATTGAACGTACAAGAAACAACAGTCTACAAGCCCGAGTACAGCTGGAATTACGAAGTGGATCACATCTCAGTTTGTTCAACGGCAAACTGAAGACCGACCTTGCCGCATTCTACATGGATACCCACGACCAACAAATCGCCAAATTTGTCAATAGTGGCTTGGGACGAATGATGGTCAATGCCGGTAGTAGCGAAAGTTATGGAGTAGAGGCCAGCTTTCTGGCATCTATCAACAAAAACCTGAATATGAATGTAAGTTATGGATATACTCATTCCACATTCAAAAAATATGACGGAGGTACTACATCATCAGAAGAGCAAATTGATTATAGCGGCAATTATGTACCCATTTGTTCCCCGCCATACCATGAATGCAGGCGACAAATTATATGTTTCTTTTTCGATAAAAGCAATTGGATGCAAAGCCTGACTTTAGGCATGAGCTATACCGGAGCAGGAAAAATTTATTGGACTGAAAAAAACAATGTCTCACAAAGTTTTTACGGAACACTGAACGGGCGCATTTCTTTGCAGACAGAAGCTTTACAGATAGATGTATGGGGACGTAATTTAACCAACAAGGATTATACAACCTTCTATTTTGAAACCATGCATAGAGGATTCGAACAAAAAAGCAGACCTTTACAACTGGGGGTGGATATACGTTATCACTTCTAACCATTCTTGCAAAAATAAAAAAGGGGGTTCTTCGCAGAACTCCCTTTCTGTTTCCACATTTACCAAATCAAATTTATTTTCTGTCACACTAAGAAAAGTAAGAACTTTATTATTGCTGCAAATGAAGCGAATAGCTCCTAAAACAAACCTATTCGTTTGAGTGTATGTACATAGAGAAAATGCTGTTTACTATAGAAAACTGCTTGAGTCTTTGTTAAAAGAAGCAAACAATAAAATTATTCATTGACAGCGCCGCAATGAGGACACACTCCTTTATTCTTCATCTTCGCCCCGCAATTTCCACAACTGAATTTATACCGAGAAGCGTGCTTTATACGATTAAATGACCATACAGCATATACCAATAAACATGGATAACCCAAATAGTAGTACGTAGTAAATGTAAAAAACAAATATAGAAAGATGCAGCAGGACATCAATCCCAACAAATAAAAACATGCAGCTTCAATATGTGTCTGATGAAACAAATCATCTAAAGTAGCCAACCCCACAAGAATAATTCCCCAAATATTAAACATGAAAAGAGAAAGAATAAAAGGCAAGCTAAAAGGATTCAAAGAAGGATTATAATAAAACTGCTCCCAAGTTCCTGGAACAAAATGCTGAATACTAGCATAAAGCGTAGCTGCGGTAGCTACCAACCAAGAAAGAACTGTAGGAAAAAACGCTATCAATATCATTCAACCAAATTAATTGCAGCTTCTGGCGACGAATAGCCTATGAACATACCAAATACCGAAAAAGCCTAATATGATAAAGAAAGCGATGGTATGAGAATTACTGAAAAAATGAATAAACTGTGACACTGAATCCACAGGGACTACTTCTCCAACAATTCCTTTTCATGTACCATCCCATTGTTTCCTGGTCCCGTGCGACCTTCACCCATACAGAATCCACACTATCAGCAGGTTGTATCATAAACTCCGCTACCACCAGCCGTTCTCCTTTAAAAACAGGAAGCACATCAACCAATGGTAGTTGCTGTAACATAAGCGAATCTGAAGTAACCTCAAAATTACTGTTTAATGTATAATGCCGTTCCACCAAATAATTGACAGAATCCCTTGTCTTTTGCGGCATATCCTCACTCGAAGTAACAGGTGAAGGATATTGGCAAGCCATCAAAATAGCCAATACCAAAAACAGTAATCCGATGTACTTACTTTTCAGCATAGACTTCATCTGACAATTCTTACAATCAAACTCTAAACGGAAACGCCTGTTATCCGAGCTAACCAGATAATAAGGTTCCTTATAAGGAGAACGCACTTTATGCCAAGAGGGGCACCATCCCATACTATAACGCAAACAATGCTTGCAAAACATCAATACTGCTTCTTCTGCCGGAGTCTTTCATAAGCCGGAGCAATACGCTGCACACCATGATCCTATAGAAGGAAACAGCATCAGCATTCATCACATTTCCCAAATAAGTCAATTCATTCACAGGAAAAGCATGATGCGTTCGAGGCAACTTGTAAATTTCCTGCCGATAGTTAATACGGCGCACTTCCAGCAGTTTCTCTATTCCCTTACGGCGAAGTTCGGCAAGCATAGAAGCCGGAATAAACCAATTGTCCGACCAGTCAATCACTATATCTGATGCTTCAAATGGAGTATTTCCTAACTTTCCAAGTTGTGTACGCAAGTTATCTTCCTGCAGAGTACGGGCACGTTCCTTCTCCCTTTCCAGCACCACACTGACACTGTTATCATCTTCATCAGTCAGAGACAGAGTAAAGCCCCGATTATTCTCAGCCAATTTTAAAATGACAGCAATTTTCCTTTCGGCTGATTTACGCGACATCAACCTCTCAAATTCCTGATCAAATTACGATAAAGTATCGTACGGGGCTTTATCCGAGGCATCTCCTGAGGAAATAATTTATTATTCTCCACCCGGTTTATGCGAAATCCCTGCAACTTACCAGTCTCATCCAAAAACAAACACCATCTCCATTATTAAAAGACTTGATTCCGGCTACGGTAAGATAATTACCACGAATTTCCTTCACTGTTCCCATCTCCTCCCCTAAAGACTTGGGAGTATCAAAAGAAAAAATATCCTTATTCCTGTCAAAAAGAAAATAATTAGTAAAACCACGACTGAAACTCTTATCCAATTGAGGTTTGAACTCTAATTTCACTTCTCCCGATGAAGCACGGATATACTCTTTACGACGTTTGAAAATAGTATCCAGCTTCTGGCGATAGTAAGCTGTTACATTTTTAACGTAAGATACATCCTTCAAACGTCCCTCTATTTTCAGGGAAGAAGCTCCGGCATCCAGCAATTGCTCCAACTCTTCGCTCTGATTCAAATCTTTCAGAGACAATAGATGCTTATTCCTTACTATAGATTTACCGTCCGCGTCTATCATATCAAAAGCAAGGCGACAGAACTGGCACATTCCCCCCGGTTGGCACTACGCCCAAAACAAGCCTGACTAACATAACATTGTCCACTATAGCTTACACACAAAGCACCATGTACAAATACCTCCAAAGGCACATCAGGACAAGCATGATGGATATTTTCTATTTCAACAAGAGAAAGTTCACGAGCCAATACCACCTGACGGAAACCTGCCTCAGCCAGGATCTTACTTTTTGAGAAGTACGATTATCCATCTGCGTGCTGGCATGTAACGGTATAGGTGGCAGATTCAATTCCAACAATCCCATATCCTGCACTATCAAAGCATCCACTCCGGCACGGTATAAATCCCAAATCATTTTTTCCGTATCTTTCAGTTCCTCATCCTTCAGAATCGTATTCACAGTCACATAGATACGGACATTATATACATGAGCGTACCGCACCAACTCAGCAATATCCTCCAATGAATTCCCCGCAGCCGCACGTGCTCCGAAACGGGGAGCACCAATATAAATGGCATCAGCACCGTGATCAACAGCTGCAATACCGCACTCCAGATTTTTAGCAGGAGCTAATAATTCTATTTTTCGTTGTCTGATCATCGTATCTCGTTTATATCAAACGGGGTTTCCTGATATACATAATAGTTCAACCAATTAGAAAACAACAAATTGGCATGTCCGCGCCAACGCACCACCGGGGCATTGTCCGGATTATCGTCCTTATAATAATTTACAGGCATTTCAATAGGCAACCCTTTCCCCAAATCACGCTTATATTCCGTATCAAGCGTATAAGGAGAATACTCCGAATGCCCGGTAATAAAGAATTCACGCCCATTACGAGCCATAGCCATATAAACCCCAGACTCATCAGACTCAGCTATCAAGCCAACTCTTTTACTTTCAGAATATCCTCACGGTGTATTTCGGTATGACGGCTATGTGGTACAAAAAACTCATCATCAAAACCACGGAATATGGGCAATCCCTGTACATTGATATGATGGCGGAAAATACCAAACATTTTTTGTTTCAGCGGATATTTGGGAACTCCATAGAAATGATAAAGCCCGGCTTGGGCCGCCCAACAAATATAGAGAGTTGAGGTAACATGAGTACGCGCCCAATCAAAAATAGTAGTAATCTCATTCCAATAATTCACATCCTCATACGGCATCTGCTCTACCGGAGCCCCCGTAATAATCATCCGTCATATTTCTCGCCACGCATCAAATCAAAGTCATGATAGAATGCTTTCATATGTTCCACCGGCGTATTTTTCGATGTATGGCTTTTCAACTTCATAAATGATATTTCCAACTGCAAGGGAGTGTTGGAAAGCAAACGTACCAAATCCGTTTCTGTCGTTATCTTCAACGGCATCAAATTCAATATCACGATTTTTAACGGACGAATATCCTGTGCACTGGCACGTGAATTGTCTATGACGAAGATATTTTCCTCCTTCAGCAATTCAATAGCAGGTAGTTTATCGGGTAAATTTAACGGCATTTTCTTATCTGTTAATTAGTTGTAAGTGCAAAATTAAAAAAATCCCGCCAAATCTCCTTACTAAACGATCTTTTGGACTAAATTATTTCCTTTCTTGATCGTTTTCAATCAACAAACCTTGATTATTTTTAGATTTTCACTCATATCTTCACAACTTCTGTCTTGATTCCACTTTTTCCCTTCCTTCATTTTTATTTTATTAACTCACCTCTTTCTCAGAAAAAAAGAGGACGAACTTATATCCATAATCAAAAAAGATTAATTATCTTTGAGCGCAAAAATAAAAAATATTCTTATTATTAATGTGAAATATAATTAAGTTTCAAGTAGTTGACTCAAGAAACAACCTATATTTTTAAATTTTAATCTTTAAATTCAAAAAGTATGAGAACCTTTAAATCATTGATGATAAGCTTATGTATGGGTACAACCCTATGCATGTGTTTACCACAAACCACGACAGCACAAACCGTAAGTTCAGGAGATTCCTGGAAATGGGACAAAGGAACCATTGTGATTGACACTCCTGAACGTCCGTCCGGCCAGAAAAGTGTATTAGGCTTAACCATCCCGAAAATGGAAGTAGTCCGCGTAGGATTTGTCGGATTGGGAATGCGAGGTCCCGGAGCCGTAGAGCGCTTCACTTATATTCCCGGCACACAAATTGTGGCACTTTGTGATTATGAAGCATCTCGTGCAGAAAAATGTCAGGATATCCTAAAGAAAGCATCTATGCCGAAAGCTGCCATTTATTCCGGAGAAAAGGGATATGAAGAATTATGTAAACGTACAGACATAGATTTAGTTATATCGCCGCAGACTGGTTGCATCATTTCCCCGTAGCAAAATGCGCATTGGAAAACGGTAAAAATGTAGCTATTGAAGTTCCCTCGGCCATGAACCTGCAAGAATGCTGGGATTTAATCAACCTGAGTGAAAAAACCCGCAAGCATTGCATGATTCTTGAGAACTGTTGCTATGACTGGTTTGAGATGAATACACTGAATATGGCACAACAAGGTGTATTTGGCGAAATAATCCGTGCCCAAGGAGCCTACATTCACAATTTAAGCCCGTTCTGGGATCATTATTGGAAAAACGGCAAAGAAGACAAACTAGGATGGCGTTTAGATTATAACATGAAACACCGGGTGATGTATATGCCACTCACGGCTTGGGTCCTGTAGCACAAGCATTGGATATCCATCGTGGTGACCGTATAACCACTTTAGTAGCTATGGACACCAATCTGTTGTTGGTAAAGATTTAGTGGAGAAGAGAACCGGCGAAGAATGTAAAGAATTCCGCAACGGAGACCATACCACCACCCTGCTTCGCACAGCAAATGGGAAAGTTATTGAAATCCAACATAATGTAATGACTCCCCAACCTTACAACCGCTTGTACCAACTGACAGGAAGCAAAGGGTTTGCCAATAAATATCCCGTTGAAGGATATGCTTTGGATGCAGCACAACTGACCGCATCGGGCGTGCAACCCAAAGTAGACGATTTGAACTCTCACGGATTCTTACCCCAGGCAGAAATGGAAGCGCTTATTGAGAAATACCAGCATCCTATTTTAAAGAAATATGGTGAATGGCAAAAGAAGTCGGCGGCCACGGCGGTATGGACTTCATCATGGATAGCCGTCTGGTATATTGTCTGCAAAACGGACTGCCTTTGGACATGGATGTATATGACTTGGCCGAATGGTGCTGTCTGGCCGAACTGGAGCTATCTCTATGGACAACGGCTGTGCGGCAGTAGCCTTCCCGGACTTCACACGAGGTGAATGGAACGTGACCAAAGGTTACAAACATGCATACGCTTCACCCGAAGACGAAAACGCAAGCATGGAAAAAGCAAAAGGCTTTCACCGCGAAACATGAAAGAGCAGGGAGCGAAAGAATGGGCGAAAGAAGCAAGAAAAAAAAGAAATAAATAGAAATAAACAAGAAAAAATGTGTCGGAAGTCACTCTGTCATAAAAGGTAGCCCAATTCTTCCGGCACATTTTTATGCCATTCTGAACGACAATCGTTTCCAGCTTTTATTAAGAATCAAAAAAAGGACGTAACCGGCATTCTTCGAATTTCTAGCCAAAGTACTTCGGCTTTAAGGAGAGTATCATCATAGGACGATTCAGCCAACCTGGGAAACCAGCTGACGAGACCATCTGGCGGACGGATATAATGTGAGACTGGAGGAAATAGAACCTTATCGGCAACATTGATCAGCCGGAAGATTACGGACAAAAAAAAACACAATCCGCTTCGGTACATTTTTGACAGCGACAGTCTGCTTTTTTAAATGAAAAAGCAGGATAACACGGATATAGTTTGTTGACTATCCGTACCATCCTGCCATCCGTTTTTACCCTATCTGCGTTAAAAGAACAGACTTGTCAGCTTTACAGATTATTCTTGTAAATGTTCGCCATCACCTTCTGGTATTGATTCTCAATCTGCATATACGCCTGGAGATTCTTATAAATATTTTCCGTTTCCACAAAATATTCAATCAATGAAATTTGTCCCTCGGTCAATGCTTGCTTCAATAAATCCAGCGAACGGTACATCAAAGGAACATCATACGCATTCATGGCATCCTTCAACTGCTGCATCTCATTGAAGAGAGACATCAGAGAAGCTTCAACCTGATCTTTAGCATTTTCTTGCATCAATTGTGCGCTGATAGCCTGTGCTTGGCTATCTTTACCTTTTTACGATTCTGAAACAAAGGCAAGGAGCCCCCTACCACAAAACCATTCATCGAAACCGCATCATCGTGTTACGGCGAAAACCGGCTTCCAGTTTCGGCAACCATCCTTGACGGTCTACCGAAACCTGCTTCTCGGCGGCACGGGCAGTGGCGACGGCAGCCTGCAAGTCAAGGTCTGATGCCATCACCTCATCCGCATGACATTGTAATCATTGATTTCCTGTATGGCAGGGTATGTGGTTTCAGCAAATTCTAAAGGCATGTTGCCGTTCATGGCAAGCAGAGATTGCAAGGCAGTGCGGTGGGCTGCGCTGTTTTGGGCAACTTCCGTCTGCACATTCATACGTTCCATTTTGATTTTATTGACTTCCAATATGTTCGCATCACCGGTAGTCAGACGCTTTTCATAAAGTGCCTGTAATTCATCTGCATTTTTCATACGGATATCCATCAATGTTTTTTCCTGATTCAACAGAATAAGGTCTAGACAGAGATTCTTCGCATTCAGCAAAATATCTCGCGAGCAGCCTGTTGTTGCTTGTCCACCGCTTCGTTCTGCAAAGTAGCCTGCCGATTGCGGACAATATACTGAGTAGGGAAATCAAAACCTTGTGAAGCGACAAGTTCCGTACCGTGCCCCCCTTCGGCACCATTACTGTAAAAAGAACTGTAGCTCACTGTAGGGTCAGGCAAATTGTTGTTTGTCCGGTTTCCATCTTGGTTGCATCGGCTGCATGTTTCTGCGCCTTGAGCTCTTTATTATTCTGCTCGATGCTTTTCAAAATGTGCTCAATACTCTGGGCCTGCGCCAGCAAGGGAGAGCAGAAGGCTATTATAAATAAGATTCGTTTCATATATTTCTATTATTTCTTCTTTCGATTCATCAGTTCATAAACAATCGGAATAATGAAAGCGTTCAAGAAAGTCGATGTCAAAAGACTCCCAGAATAACTTTCGCCATCGGACTTTGTATCTCATTACCCGGCAAATCGCCACGGAATGCCAAAGGTATCAAAGCCAGCGCGGAAGACAATGCAGTCATCAGGATAGGGTCAAACGGTCTAACGAACCGTGAAGAATGCTTTCTTTCAAATCCATACCTTCTTCGCGCAACGTATTGTAATGACTTATCAACAACATACCATTACGGGTAGCAATACCAAACAACGAGATAAAACCGATAATAGCCGGAATGCTTATCTCACCCGTTGTTATCATCAATGCAAATACCCCACCAATCAACGCCAAAGGCAAATTCAACAAAATGACTCCACTTTGGGCTGCATTCTTAAACTGGGTATAAAGCAACAGGAAGATAACTACGATACTCATAAACGAAGTAAGCATCAGCGTACGGCTGGCCGCCTGCTCGCTTTCAAACTGACCGCCATATTCCACATGATATCCTTCGGGAAGCTTGATTTGCGCATCAATCCGTTCCTGTATATCATTCACCACGCTGCGCAAATCACGGCCGCTGGTATTGGCTGAAATCACAATCTTACGCTTCACGTTCTCACGGCTGATGGTATTCGGTCCCATGGCAGAAATCACATCGGTACATAGTTGACAGGGATTTTCTGACCGTCACCGGTATCAATCATCAGGTTACGCACTTTCTCCATCTCATCACGCACCTCGTCCTTGGTACGGACAATAAGATTAAACGCTTTGCCTTCTTTATATACCTGCGAAACAACTTCACCCGCCATGTTTACAGATACAAATTCGGCAAAGTCCGGCAAGGAAATACCGAATTTGGCAAGCATCTCGCGTTTGGGAACAATCTTGAGCTGTGGACGTTCGATTTGTTGTTCCACATTCAAGTCGGCAATACCCTCCACGCTACTGATAGCATCCTTTA
>ENA-OQIM01000778-OQIM01000778.1-human-gut-metagenome-genome-assembly--contig:-NODE-778-length-11777-cov-1.211245_pt1 | contig 11777 bp, 17 predicted proteins | sample MGYA00242579_ERZ504744 | MGnify/ENA primary metagenome ERZ504744 (study PRJEB26092, sample SAMD00036441) | human gut metagenome | host: Homo sapiens | study: EMG produced TPA metagenomics assembly of...
GAAAGAGTTTGATCTTTGTCAGAATAATCCAAATGGATGACCATTGGATTTTCCATATTGATGATGTTATGTTTTATCACATTTTCGATAAGCAACTGTAGAGTTAATGAAGGAATCTTCTTGTTCAATAACGTGGGGGGTATTTTGTTTTCCAGTTGAATACATTTTCCCAGACGCACTTGATGCAGATAGATATATGAATCCAGAAATTCCAGTTCATTACGTAAAGTAACAAGTCCTTGTTCCTGACTTTTTAGGATATAACGATAAACATCCGATAGCTTTTGTGTAAAAACTACTGCGTTTTCCGGATTGTATTCTATTTCGGATATTAAAGTATTCAAACTATTGAACAGGAAATGTGGATTTAATTGATTTTGTAAAGCCGTGTATTGTGCTTTGATGGAACTTTCTTCCAGTTTCATTGTTTTTTCATGCAGAATAACCAGCTGCCTGTAAAAAGCGTTCATGATACTTAGGCTCACAATCACAATTTCTACCAACCATATAATCATGATCAAGCGCAGGCCCGGACTGCTTAGTACAAATGGAAGGGCAGTTCCAGCAATACTTTACAGATGGTCAGAGTAGCGTAATTCATGAAGAAAAGAATAGCTGCAATCAAAATGCAATTGATGATCAGTTTGTTTTCTCTTCTTGATAAAGATAGATAGCTTTTAGCATCGGTTGATGAATATCAGACTAAAGCCTACCAGATTGAATATGAATACCACAGAAATAAATCCCAGAAAGGAGATTAATATTTTCTGATGTTGAGGCGTAAGGTCGGTATATAGTACCAGCGAAAGGTATGAGAAACATGCCAGACCTGAAAACAGGAAAAAGTTGAAGAATTGATTGTATTTATTTTGCATAGCCATTCCGCTGCTGAAAATGATTTGGGTTATTTTACAAAACTATGAAAAAAGAGGAATTCAGAAAAAATAGAATACTTTCCAAATCTCCTCTTTTATGAGCAAACGCTTAGTATGGATTAAAAACAAACTCCTACACGCACACCCATGCTATTTCTTCCATCTTCAGAATAAGTCAGGATATCGGTTTGATTGGTTGCGTAGCTATAATATACGGCTACATGAAATCCCCAGACGCTGATAAGGTACCGGATGAATATCTATTCCCAATTCGGGTGATACATAGAATCCCCACGGGCGTTCATACCATTGTACCAGATTGTTGTAAATGGAGTTTTGAGAATACATGGCACCCGATTTGACTCCGAAGTAAGGTTTTACATACCTGTTATCCAGTAACTTGTAGGATACAGATATTCCAAAGGGAAGTTGGAACGCCGATTGTTGCTGGTCTGTTGTCAATGAAGCCGTTGGGGTGAGGGGGATGGTCTGGCGGTCCACGTATCGGTGATTGGTATGAAAATTAAGGAAAGCTCCTATAGACCAATAGGGAGTCAGATCATATTTTCCTTCAAAGTTCATTCCCCATCCGCTGAATTTATCGGCAAAGTTGCTGTTCAACGGCATATTCATCTGCCAGTCTACGTTGAAATGTACATTTTCCCAGATCTGTGCTTTACTTGTGAAACAAAAGAGAACTAATAACACTCCGATGAGGATACGTTTGGGAGCTCTGTTGTTTTAATATTTTCGTTTTCATGATTTTCCGGTTTTATTGTTTGTTTGACAGATAAGGAGATTGTGCAAATGCCTGATTGACGGCATTTAATGTCAACTGCATATTGAAATGGGAGTTTCCGTATAGCAGTCCTGACGCATAAGCATGCCAGATGACAGGCAGTTTGTTTTGGTTAGACTGATCGACAGGTTGTCTTAAATCAACCATTTCCATAATCAGGGTTCCTGTGTCATAGCTGTAAGTTACCGGATAAGGATAATACCATCCTCCTCCCCAGTAAGGTCCCCAGAATCCGGCATCCCACCAGCCGCCATACCATCCTCCTGTGGTTATTTGTATTCTTTGTTGGGCGTATGACAACTGAATGCCTACATTGGCTTTTTCTTTATCTTCCGTCCTTACATAGCCTTTCTGTTCCATTTCATGGGCTACTGCACTGATAATGTTTTGGGCATTTTCATCTTTCCAATAATTGGCTTTCAGGCTGTTGTCCGGAACCAGAATGCTATCTGGCAGATAATAGGTGGAAAACTCATTGAAATGTACACTGTTGTCATAATCGGTGTAAACGCTGTAGTCACTATCCAGTTTATTCATATCCGGATCTTTCTCGCACGAAGTAACTATCATGGCAAGCATGAATAGTGGAAATAGTAGCTTCTTCATATTCCTATTATTTTAGTTAAGTAGTTTATAGTGAGCGTCCTTTAAACACATTGGCTTTCTTTAATGGCAATATTTGACCGGATAAAGTCATGTGGCTGGAATTAAAGTTCGGAAGAATATCTACAGTCGCATTGTTGCTTCCATAAGGTATATCAATGCTTACTTGGGCTGAGATTCCGATTCCCATCACGTTCATACTGACATGAATATTACCTTTTTGTCGGTTTTACTTTATAGTTCGAAGCATTCCCGTCTACGGTAATACCTCCTAGTCCGTTCGGACCGCTGAAAGGTACATTGAATGCTACTTGCACTACAGCCTTGTCACCGTCCAGTCCTACAAAGTTGGTGTTGGATGAAACGAAAGCGGAGGTTCCGTATTTAAAGTAAACTCTGTCCGCTTCCAGTACAAAGGTTTGGTTGTCTATTGCCTCTTTGGCTTCCTGAAATAACATTTTGTCCAAAGCTTCCTGAGCTGCTTTTTTTCCTGACGTGTCATTTCCTTTTCTGTTGTTTGTGCCTGCGAGTACTCTACGCAGGTAAACAAGGTTACTAATGTTAATATTACAACTTTTCTCATAATACCTACTTTTTTATTTTATGTTGTTTTCCTATTGAAATCCGGTACAAACATAATAAGCTTTGGCATAAGTAGGTAGTAATTTGTTACTGAAACGGAAAAACTGGTTGCTGAAGTGTATTTTTGAAGAACTGAAATTAAAAGTGTGAAGAGGAATGAATGGGAAATAAACAGCCCTGGAAATCTGCTTTAACAAAATTTCCGGGGCTTATGTTCTATGAACTATAAAGTGATTAGAAAGACCTTCCTTTAAATACATTTGACTTGTCAAGCGGCAGTAGTTCACCGGATAAAGTCAGGCGGTTGGAATTGAAGTTGGGCCGTATATCTACGGTGGCATTGTTGCTTCCATGAGGTAATGTTATGCTTACCTGAGCAGATATACCCACCCCCATTACACTCATTGTCAGATACATGGTTCCTTTCTTGTCGGTTTTGATCTTGTAACCGGAAACATTGCCGTCTACAGTGACACCTCCTAATCCGTTAGGGCCGCTGGCAGGAATGTTAAACGCTACCTGTAGGATGCTCTATCGTCGTCTACCATTACAAAATTGGTATTAGAAGAAACAAAGGCATTTCTGCCTCTTTTAAATATAACCCGGTCAGCTTCCAGTGTGAAAGCTTTGTTTTCTATAGCTTGTCTGGCTTCTTCGAACAAGGCTTGTTCCATGGCTTTTTGCGCCTCTTTTCTTTTCCTGACGTGTCATTTTCTTTTCTGTTGTTTGTGCTTGTGAGTAGTCTATGCAGCAAAACAAGGTGACGAATACTAATAAAATAATCTTTTTCATATATGTATCTTTTATGTTATTGTTTGAATATGAAACAAATATAATAACTGTTTTGTTGAGAGGACTTTATCTTATTTTTTAGGTTAAAACTCTTCCTTGTCATATTCTTTCTAGTCTGTTTTATTTGGCTTGAGTTTGCAAGTATAGCATTATTTTCTGTCTTTCTATCTTTTAAAAAAGATTTTTTCTTCCGGGGGCTATGTGAACTTCTATTTATTTTTTTCTCTATAGAGTTTCTTTTCTACTGCCACTGCTGCCACCTTTTGTCTGGAATGCTCATAAATAAAGGCTTTGAGGGTGATGGCAGCAGAATATTTGAAGGGATGGAAAATGTTACTGCCACCATTTAGGATATTCTTTTTGATAATAGTAATTGCAGGAAGATTGTCAACCCGGCAAAGAAATAACTCTTGAAAGAGTCAACTGATATTATAACTAAGTATTATCTCTGTCAACCATCCGTACAAGTAAGATGAAAGAGTAGTCAACCTAAAGCGTTAAACTACACTGCATTCATTCTACATGCCGAGTTGTTCCAGACTGTTCCATTAAGTTGAAACCGAAACATCATGCGGTTGAATGTATCAGAAGATAAGCATGTATTGTTCGGAAGTTCCTTATCTTTTTTCAAAAGGAGCGGAAGAATTCCTCTAAATATATGTTCCTTTTGTGGGAATAATTCGAGTCTTGATGAGAAAAGTATTATAAGAGGTGGTGGCAGCCTTTTGGGTATCTAAAAAATACTGCTGCCACCACCTCTATAAGATGCTTATATCTAGATTGTTACTTCTGATAAAAGCTCAGTAGTGGTAGCAGAAATGAAAAACTCTGTTGGAGAAAGAGGCAAAGTCTCAGTTTGTAGATGTATTCTTCATCATCGGCATCAATCTTTTTTTTTGCCGAATTCCGGATCAATCTTTAACAGTGCCGTCACCCCAAAGGTTACAGCGCAACATATCATAATCCAGATAAAGAAATGGTTGTATCCCATCTGGTCCTGAAGCCAACCGGCGGCCATTCCGGGAATCATCATGCCTAATGCCATAAATGCGGTACAAATGGCATAATGTGCCGTTTTATGTTCTCCGTCCGCAAAATAAATAAGATAAAGCATATAAGCTGTGAAACCGAATCCGTAACCGAATTGCTCTATAAAAATGCAAATATTGATAAGGTATAGGGAATCGGGTTGGACATAACTGAGGTAAACATAGACTAAATCAGGTAAGGAAATAGCCCATACCATCGGCCACAACCATTGTTTTAAACCGTTACGGGCTACGGCTATTCCTCCTAAAATACCTCCAAGGGTAAGCCCGATGATGCCGACTGTTCCTTGTACGAAACCTATCTCCTCAGTGGTGAGCCCCAAACCACCTTCTTCAATAGGATCTATAAAGAAAGGAATACACATTTTTGCCAGTTGTGCTTCCGGTAAACGGTAGAGTAACATAAAGAGAATAGCAATACTTGCCTGCTTTTTCTGAAAGAAACTGGCAAAAGTGCCAAAAAATTCTTTGAGTAGGGTAGAAGCGGAAACTTCTTTAGCTGCATGGTCTGAATCCGGATGGGGAAGAATAAACTTATGATAGATCCACACTCCCAGGAAAAGCCCGGCCAATACAAAAAAGGTGATGGACCAGGCGTAAGGTATATTGTCTGTTACAATTTCCAGTCTTCCTGCAAGCATGATAAGCAACCCTTGTCCTGCAATAGTCGCAATGCGATAGAAAGTACTGCGGATTCCTACAAATAAAGCTTGCTGGTGCGAGTCCAGTGCCAGCATGTAAAAACCATCGGCAGCAATGTCATGCGTGGCAGAGCTGAATGCCAACAACCAGAAAATTGCCAACGTAAGTTGGAAAAAGTGTTCGGTGGGGATGGTGAAGGCTATGCCTGCCAGTCCCGCACCCATTAAGAGTTGCATAGTGACGATCCACCAGCGTTTCGTTTTGATAAGGTCTATGAAAGGACTCCACAAAGGTTTGATAACCCAGGGCAGATTAAGCCAGCCGGTATAAAAAGCCAGTTCGGTATTGCTGATTCCTAATCTTTTATACATAATGACTGAAATAGTCATCACTGCCACGTAGGGCAGCCCTTGTGCAAAGTATAGCGTGGGTATCCATGCCCACGGTGAAGTATGTTTGTTTTTCATTATTCCTTTTTCATTTTAAAGATTCCGGATGGAAATCCTATCCGGCGCATGGCTTGGTGGATCGGTTAATAGAAACGGCGGATATCTGCACCTTTATAATAATGCAATAGAATTTCGTCGTAGGTATATCCCGTTCCCCCATTACGGCAGCCCCGATTTGGCACAGGCCTACTCCATGTCCCAACCGGCACCCGTTAGCAGAAACCATTCGGGGACGCCGTTTTTCAATTCTCCCTTATCTACTACAAAGGCTGAACTGAATAGGTGGGACGAAGACAGGGTACGACGTATCTCCAATTCTTTTCCGATAGTCAATGTTTTCAAAGAACCTACAATTTTCAGTTTGCAGATACGTCCGGACTTGCCACGTTGGATGGGAATCAGGTCGATGATGTCTCCATAATCTGATTTTGTATTTTGACGGATCAGTTCGGCTAGCTCTGACTGGGAATAACGCACTTTCCAACGATAGAAATCTGTGGTTCCTGATCGTAATTGTTCAGTATTTGTGAAATTACTTTTTTATCGTGGGTATCACAGAACGAAACGGGAGAAGTACGTATCCAACGTTCTGCCTCTTCTTCTTTAGTCAGATCGGGTAACGGACGGTTTTCTTCTTCTTCCGTATCACGATGGTAGACAAATAGGGATAATTCTTATCTTCCCAGCAATAGCCGAATTCCTCACTTGCACCTCCGCAACATTTAGAGAAACGAGCATCGCAGATGCCGCGTTCATACATTAGTAATTGCCCTCGGGTTGCCTGTACTGCTTCAGTTACGGCAGCATGGATGCCTTGGTTATTCCCTGATAACGTTGGCAATGATCATCTGCACAAACGTCGAATATGGTGTGGTCTTCCCGGTCGTACCAACGGATATATTCGGTATCGGTCTTTGATAAAGGAAAAGAAACCTTCATTTTTGCCACTTAAAGCTTTGCGTTTCTCTATTTGAGCAAACAGCCAGCTGCGTGATACCACGGCATGTGCTTTCAGAAACTCTAAAGAGGAGGTGGCGTTCATCTCCGAAGAGATGACGCTTATCAAATAGTCTTCGGCGGGAAGAATATTGATAGCGGTGATTTTGCCTTCGTCCACCACTAGTTTCAGTGTTCCCATAAAACTTTGGGTTTCTTGCCGTTCCCAGTGGAAATTAATTCCGATGGTTACGTCATATAATGAAAACGAGGCATGTTCGTCTTGTGGAGTGAAGGTCAGTTCGCGGTAAAGATTACCATTCCACAGAATACCTCCTTCGCTGAAGGCTACTTGTTGTTCACCACAGACCGTTTCTCCTTTAGCGAAAAAATTGCCGTTCAGTGAAAATGAATTTCTTGTGCGTTTACTATTCCTACGCTTATTTCGGGTTCTTTCATTGTTATTCGTCTTGTTTATGGGCTTGCTGTAATTCCTTCATCTCTTCGTGTTCTCTCTATCTTTTTGCTTTCTCGTCAAAATAACGTCCGGGTATCTTCTCGGCTTCTTCTACTGTTATTCCCACTTCTTTTATGATGGATGCCACTTTTTCTTCTGTTATTTTGTCGAAATCTTCCTGACGGGTGGTGACGATTACGCCAGCCATGTCCAAAGCTCCCGGACTGATGAGCATCTGTTCGCTGCCTTTTGCAAAGTAGCAGTCGGGACGGTGCTTGCTGCGGGGAAAAACCACCGTATAGTATAGATGGCCTTCCTTCCATAACAGCAGGTTGAACTTCGCTTCTTGTCCGTCTTCATCCGGTGGGAAAGCGGCGAGGGCGCTGTATAACAGGGAGTCGTCATAATGCGTGTTGCTTGAGAGGATTACCAAAGGACAGGGATAGTCCTTGGTGTTGAGGTAAATTCGGCTACATTCTAGTGGATAATCTTCCTCTTCTTCTAGGTAGGGAAAATACATGCTGCGTATATCGATTGTCTGTGCGTGGGTTATCAGCTGTTGTACGTTCGGGATGATGGGAACATCAGTTTTTCTGACTCCTTGAAGATGGAGATGGTCCGGTGCAGAGGCTCCGCAATGTGCTCCATTATAGAATAGGGCGTAGTCGGATATTTCTGTACGAATGCACGGACGTCATCGTAACTGAAAATATTCTCATCCATGAGTTGGGGGATGTGATCTTTATGGGCGATAGTGAGGTGATCCGGCAATATGGGATAAGGGTTAACGCATATTCTGTTTGCAGTGATGGTTTCCAGTGCTTTCTGCTCCTTAGGCTGGTTTTCCTTGCACAGGAAACAGGGGCGTGCTTGGATGCTGTCCTTATCCACTTTGGCGGTAGTCGAAACCGCACGCTGTGCATTGCACTGTACCACAAACGTGTAGCCGTTTATGGACAGTTCCTTGGTCTGTACAGTCTGTAATGCCTCGTGGTTGTGGTGTGCCAGTGGCCAGCACGCCAGTTGGCTGTCTATAAATCGCTTGATTTCATTCCGGTTCTTCAGCTCTTCTGTATATTTTTTGCGGATTCCCAGTTCACGGTGCGCAGGCTGTCTTTGTAGTGATTGTTGGCATTGGTCTGCTCTATGCTCAGGGCGGCATCCGAGTTCCCTTCCCAGCGGCGGCACAGATAGAGTACATCATAGATTCTTCCTATCTTATATTGGCGCGAGAAAATGAGTCCCAGGCATAATCTTCTCCGTAGCTGACATTGGGCACGCCTGTTTCGCGCAGGATAGGTGTGAAGAATGCGCGCGGAGCTCCCAGACCGTTGATGCGCAATGCGTTATTGTGTCCGTTCTCTTTCGTCCACTCGCTATGGTCTATCACTCCCGGAGCGATGGTGTTCAGCCGGAAGTCCGTCATGCGGTAAGTTCCTATTACCATGGCGCATTGCTCTTTGTAGAACGTGTCTACGATGGTTTGCAGGGTATGGGTGTCGCTGTACAGGTCATCGCTGTCAAGCTGTATGGCGAAGCGTCCGCACCGGGGGTGGTTGATTGCGAGGTCCCAGCATCCCCCTATGCCCAGATCGGTACGTTGGGGCTGAAGGTGGATTACCGCTTTGTTGTCCTTGTATTGACCGATGATTTCTGTGGTTCCGTCTGTCGAGTGATTGTCCACGACGATGATGTTGAATGGAAAGCGTGTTTCTTGTGTGAGTGCCGACCGGATGGCATCGTCAATGGTACGGGCGCGATTGCGCACGGGGATGATGACGGAGCTTCATATTCGAAATTTCCTTTCTTTACATCCGTTTCCACACATATGGGTTCAAGGAGGGCATTGATGGATTTCAAGTATCGTGTGAATGCTTCTTCCATTTCTATCTGTACTTCCTGTTACGGGGATTTACGTAGTCGAACTGCTTTTCGCCGGACAGGCGGTTGTCGCTTTCTGTTTCCGTATAAAGATATTCGTTGATATGTACCAGATGAGAATGGAGGGTAAGGAACAGACGCAGTTCATAAAGGGCGGCATACTTCTTTCCTCTGTCATTTGGAGACTGGCGAGGATGAATTCCGTTCTGTTGAATATCAGTAGCGGACCGAAGTCGAAATCATCACGCACACTGCCGTTGGTAGTCGTTGACGGGATGTTTCTTCTTTTCTCCGTTTTTCCATTCATGATGGTCGGCATAGACCATGCCGCATTCTCTGTCCTGCAGGAAGTCCGTCATGCGTTCCAGTGCCTTGTAAGCCAGTTCCAAAGCAGAAGTTTTGGTATAGAGCAATATATAAGGTGTGTCTGCTTTTTCAGCAATCATCTTCATTGTCTTAGAACTGGTTAGTGAATCAACAGGTAATATTTCGCATCCTTCGGGGGTGGATAATGTCTTGTTGGGTTCGATGTTCAGCAGATAGATTTTTGTTGACTATGCTACTTTCTTTTTAGAGCATGGATTGTCTGTTCTGCCGCTGTGCTTTCCCTATAAGGAATAAAGCAATTAATTGTTTTTCTCATTGTTAAAAAGTATTTCTCACGGCAAAGATAGGTAATATATCTTATTTTTTCTCTACCTTTGTACGCTAATTGTCTTTTTAAATATAAATGGAAACTCCGAAAACAGCATTACTTGGCAGGACATTGGATGAGATTCAACAGATTGTGAGGAATCTGGGAATGCCTAAATTTGCCGCAAAGCAGATTACGTCTTGGTTGTATGATAAAAAGGTGGAAACGATAGACGAAATGACCAATTTTGTCATTAAAGCATCGCGAAACATTGAAAGAAGGGTATGAGGTGGGAGCATCTGCTCCGGTGGAAGAAATGCGTTCGGTAGACGGTACGGTGAAATACTTTTCCGTACACCGGCTCATAATTTATTGAAGCGGTTTATATACCCGATGAGGACCGGGCTACTCTTTGCGTTTCCTCGCAAGTGGGATGCAAGATGAATTGTAAGTTCTGTATGACCGGGAAGCAAGGTTTTACAGCTAATCTGAGTGCCCATCAAATATTAAACCAGATCTATTCTATTCCTGAAAGGGAAAAGCTGACTAATCTTGTTTTCATGGGTATGGGAGAGCCTTTCGACAATCTGGATGAGGTGTTGAAAGTGCTTGAGATTCTGACTTCAGAATATGGTTACGGCTGGAGCCCGAAACGCATCACTGTTTCTTCTGTGGGTTTAAAGAAAGGACTGGAGCGCTTTCTGAATGAAAGTGATTGTCATCTGGCTATCAGTATGCATACTCCGATTCCTTCGCAACGAAGGGATTTAATGCCTGCCGAGAAAGCTTTTTCCATTACGGAAATTATTGATATATTGCATAATTATGATTTTAGCAAACAGCGGCGTCTGTCTTTTGAGTATATCGTATTCAAAGGGGTGAACGATTCACTTATTTAGCTAAAGAGATTGTGAAACTTTTGCGCGGCATTGAATGTCGTGTCAATTTGATCCGGTTTCATGCCATTCCTAATGTGGATTTGGAAGGGGTAGATATGGAAACAATGGTTGCCTTCCGTGATTACTTGACGCAGCATGGCGTATTTGCTACGATCCGTGCTTCAAGAGGAGAAGATATTTTTGCTGCTTGTGGAATGTTGTCAACGGCTAAACAACAGAAGGAGAAAGGTGTTACATTACAGTAAATAACAACAATAATACCATATAATTATGAAACGAATAGCATTTTATTTAAGTTTGGTGCTGGTGGTTCTGGTACTGGCTTCTTGTAAGAAGGGACAAAAGAACTTGTTTACCCCCACGTCCAGCGGTAGACCTTACGAAGTATTGGTCGTAGTAAATAAACCTGTATGGGACCGTCCTGCAGGACGTGCATTGTTTGATGTATTGGATACCAATGTGCCCGGACTGCCCCAGGCGGAGCGTTCGTTTCGTATATCAAATGTGGACCCTCAGCATTTTGACCGTGTGCTGAAAATATTCCGTAATATCATCATTGTGGATATTCAAGATATTTATACTCAGCCCAAACTCAAGTTTCCCGTGATGTTTATGCGTCTCCACAGATGATTATGACAATTCAGGCTCCTAATGAAGACGAATTTGAGGAATTTGTAGCAAAGAACAGTAAAGTGATTATAGATTTCTTTGTGAAAGCTGAGATGAATCGTCAGATAACTTTGTTGAAACAAAAACATAGCGATGTGATTTCCACTAAGGTAGGAAGTATTTTTGATTGTGATATCTGGGTGCCGATAGAACTGGCTAACTATAAAGAAGGCAAAGATTTTTTGTGGGCTTCTACTAATCGTGCTACAGCGGATATGAATTTTGTAATGTACTCTTATCCTTATACAGACAAGGATACCTTTACTAAAGATTATTTCATTCATAAACGTGATTCTGTAATGAAAGCAAATATTCCGGGTGAACGCGAAGGAATGTATATGGCAACAGACTCTATGTTTGTGGATGTGGAAGATATTGTTGTAAAGGAGAGTATGCGCAAGAAGCTCGCGGATTATGGGAAATGGAAGGTGACATGATGGGAGGTCCGTTTGTGTCTCATGCACGGGTGGATCGTGCTAACGGTCGTGTCATTGTGGTTGAGGCCTTTAT
>ENA-OQIM01000780-OQIM01000780.1-human-gut-metagenome-genome-assembly--contig:-NODE-780-length-11768-cov-1.072245_pt1 | contig 11768 bp, 22 predicted proteins | sample MGYA00242579_ERZ504744 | MGnify/ENA primary metagenome ERZ504744 (study PRJEB26092, sample SAMD00036441) | human gut metagenome | host: Homo sapiens | study: EMG produced TPA metagenomics assembly of...
ATTTTAAAGTAAAGTAATCCATAAGGAGGGCTTATGGAAGAAAAATTAACTATTAAACAATTATTCGCTATTTTAGCCGCAGGTTTGTTTTCTTTTTGTGGTGTTTTGATTGAAACAGCGACAAATATTACTTTTCCTACATTGATGAATGAGTTTCATATTTCAACATCACTTGTTCAATGGATGACAACAGGAAATTTATTGATGATGGGTATTATGATTCCTATTTCATCTTATTTAAAAAAGAAGATTTCAGACAAAAAAATTATTTTTGATAGCAGGGTTCTTATTTTCAATAGGATTGATTGTTGATGTCTTTGCACAACAGTTTACTTTATTGCTTATAGGAAGATTTATACAAGGAGCGGGGGTAGGAATTGCACTTCCTATGATGTATAACATCATTTTAGAAGAATCACCGGAAAGACTTCTTGGTTTAATGATGGGATGTGGTTCTTTTGTGACGGCTGCAGCACCCGCTATTGGACCAACTTTTGGTGGAATTATGACACAATATTTTACTTGGCGCTATATTTTTATTTGCGTTTTACCAGTTATTGTTCTGGCAAGTTTTATAGGTTATTTTTGTATGAGTGAACAAATAATTAATAAACAATGAAAAATTTGATCTTTTAAGTTTTATAGCGGTAGCGTTAGCTTTTGTTTCTTTAATTATGGGGTTTTCTAATTTAAATCAGATAGTTGATGATTTAGTTATTTGTTTTGGGTTGCTTTATTATTGGATAATCAGTTTATATTATTTTACTAAAAGACAACTGCATATTAAAAATTCCTTAATTCGTATAGAAATATTTAATCATAAAGGTTTTACGTTTCATACTTTAGCTATTATGTTTCTACAAATGACAACACTTGGATATGGTTTATTGTTACCGACATTTGTTCAAATTGTTTTAAAACAACCAGCAACAGATGCAGGGGTCGTTTTACTTCCAGGAGCCATTGTTGGTGCTGTGTTTGCGCCAATAGGTGGATTGATACTTGATCGACTTGGTGCTAAAAAGCCAATTGTTCTAGGGTTATGCTGTAGCTTTATTGCTACATTTTGTTTCTTATTCTTTTTTAAAAATCTTACATACCAATCATGTATCTTATTCTATTTTATTTATAGTTTAGGCATTGGTTTAATTGTTGGTAATACCATGACATCTGCGATGTCTCATTTACCAAAAAATCTACAGGCAGATGGGAATGCTACGTTACAAACATTGATGCAACTTTCAGGGGGAATAGGAACATCCATTACAGCAACTATTTTAGCGTTTGTACAACAAGAAACAAACTTATATGATGGGACAAATAGAGGTGCATTGTTTGTTTTGATTTTTTTAATGTTTAATATAAATATTGTTATTTTAAGTCAATATTTTGCTTTTAAAGGAGGAAAGAAAAATGAATTTTAAAGATAAAGTGGTTGTAATTACCGGAGGAACAAGTGGTATTGGAAAGCAAGCAGCGATTGAGTTTTCAAGAAAAGGAGCCCATGTTGTTGCTTTTACTGTAGATAAAGAGGAAGTATGTAAGGAAGCTATTAAAGAAATAGGAAATGATGCATCTTATATTCACTGTGAATGTTTCTAAAGAAGAAGATGTAAAAAAAGCTATTGAAGAAGTTGTTTTAAAATATGGACGTCTTGATTGTGCATTTAATAATGCGGGTATTGGACCAGATGGTGTACGTATGCTTTATGAATCATTGACAGAAATTTCTGAAAAAACATGGGATTTAGTTGTAGATGTTGATATGAAAGGTGTTTTTCTTTGTTTAAAATATGAATTATTACAAATGCAAAAACAAGGTTTTGGCGCAATTGTTAATACGGCTTCTATTGGTGGATATAAAATGGCTCCAGGATTTGCTGCTTATGGTCCAGCTAAAGCAGCAGTTATTGCTTTAACAGAAATGGCGGCTTTAGAAAATGCGGCATTTGGTATTCGTGTCAATGCCATTTGTCCAGGTCCAACCATGGGAACAGAACTTACCAAAATTCACTTTCAACTAATCCTCATGAAGAAGCAATGTTGAAAGAACATGTGATTCCTATGAAAAAACTAGCGACGACTCAAGAAGTCGTGAACGCTGTCTTATGGCTAAGTAGTGACCAAGCAAGTCATACAACAGGACAAAAAATATTTATAGATGGTGGAATGCATATTGCATAGGAGGAAAAAAGATGATTAAACATGTATCGGTATTTACTTTAAAAGACAAAAGTGAAATTAAACATTTTGTAAGAAATGTTAGAAGAAGTTGGTAAAAATTATCCTTTGATTATTAAAAGTGAAATAGGAGTAAATATGAGTGAACAACTACCTGTAGGACCTCATTTTGGTGATGTTATTCAAATTATTGAATTTAAAAATGAGGATGATTTGAATAATTATCCAAAATCTAAAGAACATCAAAGATTATTAAAAGAAGGTCCAGAAATGGAAACTGTTACCGCAATTGATTATATAATTTAATCATTCATTCATAGATCAAAGAGCATTCATTCAAAATAGTGCTCTTTTTTTCATTTTACATTCATTTTTATGATTAAACAGTCAAAATATAATTGACTTTATGATTGAACGGTCATATAATGAACACGTAAGAGGTGATCAGTATGGATAATCAGCGCCATCAAATTATTTTAAATGAATTAGATAAAAAAGGAAATGTGACTGTAGCTTCCCTTGTTGAACTTACAGGAGCGAGTGAATCAAGTATACGAAGAGATTTAGTAGAACTTGATCATCAAGGATTCTTAAAAAGAGTTCATGGAGGTGCAACCCTTATTCCTAAGGTAACACAAACGATTGAAGATCCATTAGGGAAAAGACAATTATTAAATGCTGATGAAAAGAAAAAAATTGCAAAGTATGCAGCAGGAATGATTGAAGCCAATGATGTGGTTTATTTAGATGCAGGTTCATCAACTTTAGAGTTGATTGAATATTTAGATCAAAAAGAAGCACACTATATTACTAATGGTTTAATGCAAGCTCAACAATTGACCCTTAAAGGATTTATGTAGTATGTCTTGGTGGAGAAGTGAGAAATATTACAGGGGCATGTGTGGGTGCTAATACGATGAAGTCATTAAATCGTTATCATTTTTCTAAAGGTTTCTTTGGAACAAATGGCATTGATTTAATGAATGGTTTTACGACACCAGATAGTGAAGAAGCTGCTATTAAGGAATTGGCTATGGAACGTTGTCAAATGAGTTATGTTTTATCGGATCATAGTAAATTTAATAAGGTATATCATGTGACCTTTGGTCAAATAAATGATGCGGTGATTATTACAGATCATTGTGAAAAAGAAATTAAAGAACAAGCGACAGTTGTGGAGGTTAGAGATTAATGATTTATACAATTACTTTTAATCCATCTTTGGATTATATTATGCATGTTGATTGTTTTGAAGAAGGGGAAACAAACCGTTCAAATCAAGAAGAAATTTATCCTGGAGGAAAAGGATTCAAATTTCAACAATTTTAAGTCGTTTGAATCTTGAAACAACAGCTTTAGGGTTTGTTGCAGGATTTACAGGTGAAGAAATTGTTAAAGAATTAAAAGAAAGAGGATTTGACTGCGATTTATGTCAGTTAGAAAATGGTCTTTCAAGAATTAATGTGAAGATGAAAGGGGCTAAAGAAACTGAAATTAATGGAAGTGGTCCAGATATTCCTCAAGAAAACTAGATGAATTATTTGATAAATTAAATCAATTACAAGAAAATGATATTTTAGTTCTTGCTGGAAGTATTCCATCATCATTACCTAATGATATTTATGAACAAATTATGAAAAAACTCGATCAACAAGGAATTAAAATTAATTGTAGATGCAACTAATGATTTATTAAAGAAGTATTACCTTATCATCCTTTCTTAATTAAACCAAATCATCGTGAATTAGAAGAATTATTCAATGTTAAAAATTGAAAATAAAGAAGATCTAATTCACTATGCTCGAAAACTTCAAGAACAAGGAGCAATCAATGTGCTTGTTTCCCTTGGAAAAGATGGTGCTATTTTAGTCAGTGAAGACACACATGTTTATTATTGTGCTGGTGCTAAAGGAAAATTATTAAATAGTGTTGGTAGTGGAGATAGTATGGTTGCTGGATTCATTGCTGGATATTTAAAAGATAAAAAATATGATGAAGCTTTAAAACTTGGAAGTGCTTGTGGTGGCGCTACTGCTTTTAGCGAAGATTAGCGGAAGTCAATGATTCAAGAAGTCTATAAACAATTAAAAGTGGAAGAACTATAAATGAAAATCTTAGATTTATAAAAAGATGTTTCGATTGATGTTAACGCTACATGTTAGATAAAGATGAAGCTATTAATACATTAGTTTCATTAATGGCAAAACAAGGTAATTTAAATGATCAAGATGTTTATAAACAAGGAATTTATGCACGTGAAGAATTAAGTACAACAGGAATTGGAGAAGGAATTGCGATTCCTCATGCTCGAAGTGAAACTGTAACGCTCCAGACTTGCGGCCATGGTTGTTAAAGATGGTGTTGATTATCAATCATTAGATAATCAACCAGCAAAACTGTTCTTTATGATTGCGGTCCCTAAAACAGGTGGAAACGAACACTTACAAATTCTAGCAATGTTATCTTAAATGTTAATGGATACAGACTTTAAAGATTCTTTAAATTAATGCACAAAGTGTAGAAGAATTTATGGATTTGATCAATCAAAAAAGAAGCTGCACAAAAAGCTAAAGAAGAAGAAAAAGAAGAAGCGCAAAAAGAATTTACAGGAACTTATCGTTTGCTTGCAGTAACTGCTTGTCCAACAGGTATTGCGCATACTTATATGTCGGCTGAAGCTTTAGAAGAAAAAGTGAAACAAATGGGAATTACAATCATAGTCGAAACTGATGGTAGTGGTGGAACTAAAAATGCTCCAACTGCTAAAGAAATTGAAGAATGTGAAGCGATTATTGTAGCTGCTGATAAAAATGTTGAAATGGCTCGTTTTGATGGAAAACCTGTCATTCAAGTCAAAGTGGCAGATGGGATCAATAAAGCAGAAGAGTTAATTAATGAAGCTTTAAGTGGAAATGCACCAATTTATCATGCAGATCATGTTTCTACAACTGTAGAAAATGATGAAAGTGTTGGTCGTCAAATCTATAAACATTTAATGAATGGTGTCAGTCATATGTTACCATTTGTTATTGGTGGAGGTATTTTAATTGCTTTAGCTTTCTTATTTGATGATTATACAATTGATCCAAGTAACTTTGTAAAAATACACCATTAGCTGCTTTCTTTAAAACAACAGGAGATACAGCCTTTGGATTTATGTTACCAATCCTTGCAGGATATATTTCAATGTCAATTTCAGATCGTCCAGGTCTAGCTGTTGGATTTGTTGGTGGAGCTTAGCAAGCCAAGGAAATTCAGGATTTTTAGGAGCACTTGTTGCTGGGTTTGCAGCTGGGTATTTAATGAAGGGGTTACGTAAATTATTTGATTATTTACCAGATGCTTTTGAAGGATTAAAACCAGTTTTTTTATATCCATTCTTTGGATTATTGTTAATGGCATTACTAATGACATTTATTATCAATCCACCTGTTGCTGCTATCAATACAGCTCTTACAAATGCTTTAAATTCAATGGGTGGTTCAAGTAAAGTTATTTTAGGAATGTTACTTGGTGGTATGATGGCTGTTGATATGGGTGGTCCAATCAATAAAGCAGCTTATGTTTTCGAAACTGCATCGATTACTTCGGGAAACTATGATATCATGGCAGCTGTTATGATTGGTGGGATGGTTCCACCTCTAGCTATTGCGCTTGCAACATTCTTCTTTAAAAATCGTTTTACTAAAAAAGAACAACAAACAACACTTACAAATGTTATTATGGGATTATCATTTATTACTGAAGGAGCAATTCCATTTGCAGCATCTGATCCATTACATATCTTACCTGCATGTGTCGCTGGTTCAGCAGTTGCTGGTGCTTTATCAATGTTCTTTAACTGTACATTAATGGCTCCTCATGGTGGTATCTTTGTAATCGGTGTTATCTCTAATCCTCTTGGATACTTATTTGCCTTAGCTGTTGGTTCAGTTGTTGGAATGTTTGGTTTAGCTTTATTGAAGAAACCTTTAAAATAATAATGAATTCTAGGTGAAAACCTAGAATTTTTTTTTGTTAAAAGGGGAATCCTATTTTTGAAAGGAACATATATAATGAATAATGATACAATTTTATTACTTAAAGAATGTGATTCAGGATTAAAAATGGCAATTTCTTTCTTTAGATGAGGTACTCGATGTGATAAAAAATCAAAAATTCAAAGAAATCTGTATTACTTCAAAAAATAAACATCAAACTTTAAAAAAATGAAGTAGATCATTTATTAAAAGAACATCATCTTCAAGAAAAAGAACCTTCATTACTCGCAAAAAGCATGTCATGGTTAAAAATGAATTTTAAAATACAAATGAATGAAGATGATCAAACAATTGCTTCACTTCTTTTTGAAGGATGTTCTATGGGAATAGAAACACTTTATAAATATTTGCATCAATATGAAAATGCTTCATCAAAAATAAAAGAAGTGACAGAAAAACTTATTGAAATTGAAAAAGAACTATCGCAAAATATACAAAATTATTTATAAATAACTACGAAACAAACTCGTTTCGTAATTTTTTTCTTAATAAACCATATGACACATCTTTTTAAATAAGATTTGAATTTATAAAATTTAAACCATAATTTTATAAGTAAAATTATGCTTTTACATGTACAAAACTTTACACCTAATCACCAACTGTTTCAGATGGTCAAATTAAGAATGTTAATAAAATGTAAGAAAAAAAGTCGAAAAGTGTTGAAATCATCGGGGGGGGTACTAAAATTAGAATGATGGATAATGTATAAGGTGGGATAATTATGAATTTTCAGGAAAAAATAGAAATATATAAAGATATTATTGTTTCTTTAGATTATTGTATAAATGATTATTTATATATTTTAGATGTTGAAAATGATGAATATTTTATTCACCTCATGCTGCAGTAAGATTTAAAATGGATAATGCTTATTTTAAAAATCCTTTTAAAGAATTTAAAAAATTTGTTTATTATAAAGATTATGATTTAGTTGTAGAGGATCTAAATAAGATTTTATCTGGAGAAAAGACCTATCACAATATGCAGTATAGATGGCTAAATGATGAAAGTTTACCTGTTTGGATCAATTGTCGAGGACAGGTAATTATTGAAAATCATCAAGTAAAATATTTAATTGGGTGTATTAATGAGATTGGTAAAAACAGTATGCTGATAATGTAAGTGGATTGTTAGGAGAAGAAAGTTTTAAAAATTTTATTTATCCAATTGATGATGGTTTTGAAAAGGGTTTTGTTTTTAAGACTAGGAATTGATAATTTTAAGAATATTAATGAAAATTATGGATTAAAGTTTGGAGATGAGATTCTTAAACGAACAGGAAAGTATATTAAAGATCTTTTAAATGAGTATCAAAAACTTTATCATATTGTTTCTGATGAATTTATTATATTTGATTCAAATGGGACAGTTGATGATGCAATTTATCTTTATAAAAAGATTCAAGAAAGAACCCTTGATTTTATTGAGTCTACAAACTATGAAATTTATTATACTTTTTCAGCAGGAATCCTAGATTTTTATAGTCATCCAACAGCTAGTTATATTGAAATTATGAAATGGACAGAATTCTCTTTAAATAATGCAAAAGAAAGTGGCAAAAATACATATGATATTTTGATAACTGTGATTATCAAAAATTTCAAAGAGAATCAGCGATTATTAGATATTTACACCAATCTATTGATCATGATTACGAAGGATTTGATGTGTATTTTCAACCTATAGTCGATGTAAATAAAAAGAAGTAACACATTTAGAAACATTACTACGTTTTAAATGCGATGAATTTGGAAGAATATCACCAATGGAGTTTATCCCATTACTTGAAAAAAGTGGTCTTATTATTCCTGTAGGTAAATGGGTTTTAGAAAAAGCAATTCAAGCATGTTTATCATTAAAAAAATATCAATCTCAATTAAAAGTAAATGTTAATATTTCATATGTGCAAGTTTTAAAATCAGCTATTTTAAATGATATTTTAAGTATAATGAAAAAATATAATGTTGATCGAAATAGATTAGTTATTGAACTTACAGAAAGTGGCTTTATAGAATCAGATCGCTCTTTTGTTAATTTTTGTAATCAATTAAAAGAAAATAGTATTCTTTTAGCTTTAGATGACTTTGGTACAGGGTATTCTAACTTTCATTATTTATATAATTTAAAACCAGATTGCATTAAAGTAGATCGTGGACTTATGAAGAATGCTTTAAGTAATTATTATGAAAATTTATTATTAAAGCATATGATCGACATGGCTCATAGTGTTGGGGTCAATATGTGTATTGAAGGAATTGAAACGGAAGAAGAACTTCATAAAGTATTAGAAATGGGAAGCATTTATTCAAGGGTTTTATTATAGTAAGCCACTGCCTTTTAATGAGATAACAGACTATTTGAAAAATTTTAAGAAGATCATCTAGGATGATCTTTTTTTTATGGGCTATAATAAAAGAAGAAAAATTAAAGGAGAAGTTTATGGAACGATTAGTTGAAATATGTTGTGGAAGTTATGAAGACGCTTTAAATGCTTATTATGGAAGGGCAAAGCGTATTGAGTTAAATAGTGCTCTTCATTTAGGTGGTTTAACGCCTTCAATAGCTTCTTTGAAATTAACAAAAAAGAATACAAATTTAAAAATTATTACAATGATAAGACCAAGAGGTGCAGGATTTGTTATAACGATATTGAATTTGAAGTTATGAAAGAAGATGCACGTTGTATGCTTGAAAATAAGGCAGATGGGATTGCTTTTGGATGTTTAAATCAAGATGGTTCAATTAATGAAAAACAAACAAAAGAAATGATCGATATTATTAAAGAGTATCAAGGAGAGGTTGTTTTCATCGAGCATTTGATTGTGTAGCTGATCCCTATGCTTCAATTGAATTATTGATTCATTTAGGTGTGGATCGTATTCTTACTAGTGGTTTAAAACCAAAGGCAATGGATGGAAAAGAATTAATTAAAGATTTACAAAATAAATATGGTAATCAAATTGAAATATTGGCTGGAAGTGGTATAAATGCAAGTAATGCTAGAAAGATGATGGAGGATACAGGAATCTATCAATACATAGTTCGTGTAAAGATTGGATCAATGATCCAACAACTAAAACGCATGAAGTTTCATATGCCTATGCACCTTCGCCTCATGAAAATGATTATGATGTTGTTTCAAAAGAACTTGTTGAAAAAATTGTAGAAAGTATAAAAGAGGTTTGTTATGAAAGTTAAAGATTATAGTTATGAAACATTTCCACGATATACATCCAATATAGATGGTGCTTTAGAACTTAAAGGAAATAAAGAAAATCTAAGATGCCGGATGAAAGATGTAGACTATCAAAAAGGTTGTATGATTCGTTTTTTATTTCCAAATACGATTTTAGATGAAGAAAGAAAATATCCATTAGTGATTCATGTACAAGGTTCTGGATGGTATAAACAAGATATGAATGATCATATTTTTGATTTTATGCCGATTGTCAAAGCAGGTTATGTGTATGCAATTATTGAATACCATGGTGCTCCTGAATATAAATATCCAACGCAAGTAGATGATGTTATAAAAGCGATTGAATATTTAAAAGAAAACTATCAAAATTATCCTATTGATTTAAACATGTATTTTTAAGTGGAGATTCTTCAGGAGGACATATTGCCTTACTTGTAGCTTTACAAGAAAGGTATAATTTTAAAGGAATCATTGATTTATATGGAGCTACAAATTTTATGACTTTTAATGATTGGTATAGTAAATATGATTGGAAAGAAGAAAGAAATGTAATTGACTTTCTAGGATCTTTAGACAATCAACTTTTAATAGAAGTATCACCTATAACTTATCTTAAAGAAAATATGAATTACCACCTTTCCTTATTTTGCATGGGGATAAAGATCATGTTGTTCCTATTACTCAAAGTATTGAACTCTATGAAAAACTTAAAGAATATCACTATGATGTAATCTTTGGTAGAGTTCATGATGCAGATCATGGAAGAAGTATTTTTTATAATGAAGATGTTTATCAAACAATTGTTAAACTTTTAAATAAAATAAGTGATCAATGTATGTAAAAGTGAGGAGATTTACTTGGAATTACATATTAGAGAATTTGAATATCAAAATATAATCAAACAACAATTTTATAAACAATTAGTTGTTTTATCTTTATATGTCTTATTATTAGTTTTTGCTTTAGAAAGTATTTTATATGGTTTTGATTATGTATGGATTATTCTTTTTGTGACTTCTATGGCAATTATTAATTTAAATTTTAGAAGAAAGAAAAAGATATTAGGTTATGATCTTGTTTATATTGATGAAAATAATCGTTTCTTTTATAACAATCTATTCATTGAAATGAAAGATCTAGAAAATTATGTTCTTTCAAAAGAAACCATAACTTTGAATTTTATAGATTATTCTATTGTGATAGAAAAAGATGAAAATCTTTATGATTATTTAAATCAATTTGTGAAGAATAAAAAAACCAATTAATGGAAAAAAACAGAGATTATTTGTTAGCTGTTTTGCACTTCTTTTTGTATTTTTTTCATTAAGTTTAGGTAATCTTGTATTGGGGAGTATTTATAGTTATATAAATCATGTTGAAATGATTTCACTTTCAACGATTCTTGTACCTATTATTCAAATAACAAGTATTATACTAGGAGTCGCTCTTATCTTTTTTGTAGCGAAGAGGTTTAAAAAAGGGATAGGTCTTTATGTGAGTTTATTATTGATTGTACTTTATATTGCCTTACCTTTTATTATGGGTAATGATATTCATCGTTTAGATAATGACATGGCTTATACACGACAAAATCAAAAGCTTACACTTTATAGTCAGTATAAAAAAGGTTATGGAAAATTTGAAAGACAAATAACGAATGTTTCAAATAAGGCAGAAGTGGGAAATTATCAAAGTGTGCTCTATATTTTAGAAAATCAAAAAATAGAAGTAATTTCTTTAGAAAATGAAGCTAAAAATGATAAATTCGTTTCTAAAATTAAAAATCAAACTTATTTAGAAACGTATATTTCAACACACTATACTTTAACTATTGGAGATGATAAAGCTTATTTTGAAAAAAATAGTTCACCTAAAATAGTGAAATTGCATAGAATCAATAATCATATGCTTTATTTTAAATATAAAAAGGATTATTACTTTATTTATATTTTAGAAAAACAAAAAGATATCAGAGTCTATGAGCTTTCTAATGATCGAGATTTAAAATTTTACTTTGCTCCAGACCCTTTTGAAATGTCTAACTCTCAAACAAGTAATGAGGATACAAATGAAAGTGAGTCACAAAATCAAACAGAGGAAGCAAATCAAGAAACAACAGCACAAGAAAGTGATACGACTGATTTAGAAAATGATCCAGAAAGAGTTTATTTTGAAAAAGTGTATGACCTTTTAATAGCACAAAATAAATTAGACAACCCTTGTTTTGATTATCAATATGACGCTAAAGGTTATCCTTATGCAGTTGTAAGTACAAATGATGAATATACATTATCTCTTGTATTTAATAAATATAAAAATAATATGAAGATTATGAAATTGTTTTA
>ENA-OQIM01000781-OQIM01000781.1-human-gut-metagenome-genome-assembly--contig:-NODE-781-length-11753-cov-3.042147_pt1 | contig 11753 bp, 19 predicted proteins | sample MGYA00242579_ERZ504744 | MGnify/ENA primary metagenome ERZ504744 (study PRJEB26092, sample SAMD00036441) | human gut metagenome | host: Homo sapiens | study: EMG produced TPA metagenomics assembly of...
CAGCCGCGTGGCGAAAAAGGTGATCCTCGTCCACCGCAGAGACACCCTGCGGGCCACCAAGATCTATCACGAGCACTGGAACAGGCCGAAAATGTGGAATTCCGCTGGAACAGCACCGTTTCCGCGCTGCTTTCCGGGGACAGGCTGACCGGCGTCCGCCTGCGGGACACCGTCACCGGTGAGGAAAGCGTGGTGGACTGCGACGGCGTATTTGTCAGCGTGGGCCGACAGCCCGCCACGGCGCTGGCGGTGGGTCAACTGGAGCTGGACGGCGGCGGCTATATCGTGGCCGGAGAGACCACGGAAACCAGTATTCCCGGCGTTTACGCCGTGGGCGACGTGCGGACGAAGCCCCTCCGTCAGGTGGTCACCGCCGTGGCGGACGGCGCGGTGGCAGTCCACATGGCGGAGAAATATATCGCGGAAAACCGATAAGGGAGGTAGATTGAAAAAGCCATGTTTAAGGTCAGGCCGGATACGACCGCAGTGGGGATGCCGACATATCTGCAAGGCAAACTGCCAGAGTGATGGCAGATAAGAAACCCATGTAAGATCGGGAGATATGTTGTCTCTCCATATCCAGTCCACGCAACAGTAAGCAACTGAACACAAAACACAGCCACAGATGTACTCTGCGGCTGTGTTTTTTTGCGTAGTATAGCTGCTTCTTCCATCTGCAAAACCCCGACGCTCCGTGGCTGACGGGGTTATCCGCACTTGCCAATACGCCCAAAGAGGGCTCCTTAACGCGCAGAAGGAAAGGGACGGTCAGTCTCCGGCGTTTTGAGAAGGAAATGGCTTTTGTGAAAGTCGAGCAGGCCCTCATCCCGCATTTTTCCAAGCTCCACAGACAGCCCGCTGCGATCCACACCGAGGTAATCCGCAAGCTGCTGCCTTGAAAACGGAATGTCGAACTCATAGACGCTGCGCCGCTGTGCCTCGGCGGAAAAATAGGACATCAGCTTTGCACGCGTCGTGCGCTGGGCCATGTGGGTGAGCTTTTCGTTGAGCCGCAGGTTCTTCTCTGCCAGTTCGTCCAGCAGGTTGCGGATGATCCGGCTGTGGTGGGAGCAGGCGGAGGGGCACACGCTCAAAACGCGCCTTATGTGCAGAAACATCACCGTCACCGCGCTCTCCGCCTCTACGCTCACGTTCAGCACCGCTCCCGGCGCGCAGGCGAATACCTCCGCGAAGGTCTGCCCCGGCCCGGTCTTGGAGAGGATGTTGCGGTTTCCCCAGATATCCTCCTGCACGATGAGGGTGCTGCCCGCCAGCACGAGACCCACCTCCTCCACCTGCTCCCCGGCGCGGAGCAGGCGTGAGCCTTTGGGGAAGGTGTCGATCCTCGCCCCAAGGTAGGAGAGCATGACGCAAGCTCATCGTCGGAAATGCCGGAGAAAAGCGCCGCCGTATGAAGTACCGGAAAAAATTCTTTCATAAAAAGTTCTCTTTCGTTGAAAATTCAACTGACTTGTTGCTCTTAGTATAGTACAATGAACGCACAAAGGCAACAGGAGGATCGAACATGAAACGACGGATCATTGAAATCGATCAGGATAAACGCCCCGTATTTTGACGGCGCACGGCTCCTGATTGCCGCCGACTGCACCGCCTACGCCTACGCCGCTTTCCACGAGTGGTTCATCAAGGGACACATCACCCTGGTGGGCTGTCCTAAGCTGGACGGCGTGGGTAAGGATTCCTTCGAAGAGGCGTGAGCTTTCTGCAAGAGAGGCAAAGACTATGAGTTATGAAAACTGGAAGGACAAAATCGGCACATTTGAAGTGATGGACGTGCGGGGCAAAAAGATGGACTTCTTCCCCGCATTGAAGGCGAAGGCTGCCGCGCTGAAAAACGGCGAAGGACTGCATATCATCCAGACCTTCGAGCCTGTCCCCCTGTACCCGGTGCTGGCTCTTATGGGCTTTGAGCATCACACGGAGAAGGTAAGCGGCAGCGAATATCACATCTGGTTTTATCGAGTGAAGAAAGGAGAATAACCGCATGAGCTACGAAAACTGGAAGAATAAGGCGCAGGGGTTTCAGACCGTGGATGTGCGCCATATACAGGGCAGCTTCTTTGAAGGGCTGAAGAAAAGAGCCGAGGCGTTGGAGGTGGGCGAAGGATTACACATCATCCAGACCTTTGAGCCGCATCCACTGTACGCTGTCATGGAGGGCTTGGGCTACGAGCACCACACCGAGCGGCGGAGTGAGGCGGAGTTCCATGTCTGGTTCTGCCGTGTGGAGAAGAAGGAAGGCGACAGCTCCGCTCCCTTCAAGCCGCTGGCTCTTTTGAACTATCCCATGATCGATGAAAAGCTGGGGCAGATCGCCGTGGATTTTTGGGAGACCACATGGCAGAGCGAGAAGCGCGTACTGCCCTACGAAACGCGGCTGCTGCTGTCCCTGACCAACGCTGTCGGTGCGGGCCGGATGAGGCAGGCGGCGCGGGAGCTGGTAAAGGCATATATCCACGGTGTGGAGAGTGCCGCGTTGGACGACGTGTTCGAGCTGCTGGCATGGAATCAGGCATCGGCTTTTTCAGCAGCGAGATCGGCCCCTCGGCGCTGTTCCAGGCGTACAAGCTCATTAAAAACGGTGAGAAACAGGGCAAGTCCCGGGAGGATATCTGCAGTGCGCTGCGCGAGAAATTCGGGGAGAAGAACCCAGAGATGCAGGTCTTGAACAGATGATAAGGAGTTGTTTTGTATTATGACCATTCAAACGGTAACAGATGCCATCCGCTATGTAGGGGTGGATGATAACACATTGGCACTCTTTGAAAACCAGTACCCCGTCCAGCCTATGGGAGTGAGCTACAACTCCTATGTCATTCTGGACGAGAAAATCGCCGTGATGGACAGCGTGGACGCACGGGCGGCGGAGGAATGGCTTTCCAATGTAGCGCAGGTGTTGGAGGGGCGCAACCCCGACTATCTTGTGGTCACACATATGGAGCCGGATCATTCCGGCAGCCTCATGCAGCTGGCACAAAAGTACCCGGAGATGAAGATCGTGGGAAACGCGAAAACATTTACCCTGCTCAAGCAGTTCTTCGGCACAGGTGCATTGTCGGAAGACGTATGCTGGAGGTTGGTGAAAGAGATACGCTTTCCTTGGGTTTGCACCGGCTGCGCTTTCTGCTGGCGCCGATGGTACACTGGCCGGAGGTGATGGCAGCGTATGAAGAGGAGGAAAAGATCCTGTTCTCGGCGGATGCCTTCGGCCGCTTCGGTTCACTGGAACGGACTGCCCGTGCCCCCTGGGCGCCGCAGGCCCGGCGGTATTATTACAACATCGTCGGAAAGTATGGCGCACAGGTGCAGGCGCTGCTGAAAAAAATCTCCGCGCTGGAGATCAAAACGATCTGCCCGCTCCATGGCCCCATGCTCACAGAAGACTTGGGGAAGTATCTGCGGCTCTATGATCTCTGGTCACAATGGAAACCGGAAGAACCGGAGGGCATCCTGATCGTCCACGCGTCCATCCATGGAAATACCGCATACGCATCGGAGGCCCTCAAGAGCAAGCTGGAGGGAAAAGGTGCGCAAGTCACCATGTGCGATCTGACGGCAACAGACCTTTCCTATGCCGTGACCAGCGCATTCTACTGTGGGAAACTGGTGTTGGCCTGCGCCACCTATGACGGAGGACTGTTTCCGCCCATGAAGGAGTTTTTGGATCATTTACAGACAAAGGGATTCCGAAACCGCCGGATCGGCCTTATTGAAAACGGCTCTTGGGCCCCTGCTGCCGCTCGGCTGATGCGCACCAAATTGGAGGAGATGAAGGATATCTACCTTTACGAAACGGTAGTGTCTCTGCGTGGTGCATTGAACCAAACCAGCGAAGCGCAGATGGACGCTCTGGTGGCGGAGCTCTGCGCGGAGTAGGCGGCGAGTCTGGCTTCGTCCGGCCGCCCGATGCCTCAAAAGCAAAACATCGTCGCTGATTTATTTAGACAACAATATGGCGTTGAGTGATGCCGAAGCTTTGAAAATGGATCGAAGCGCAGCAGCAGAGAATATCTGCGGCTGCGCTTTTTGCATTTTGACCATGGTGCAAACGGATGGCTTTGACCGTTACCCTCGGTTTCTAAAGAGACACGAAGTGTGCTACATGGAAGCGTATCATAGATCTGCTCCATAGCCACGCCCTCACTGCGCCAGCGTTTCCCGGATAGCCGCCGTCCAAGCCTCCCGGGTCTCCACTATTCCCGCCTTTTTCAGCACCGCCTGCACCCGGCGGACGCGGGTGGGATTGGTGCAGATGTTCTCCGCCAGCGCTTCGCTGCTGAGGGAGCGTTCACTGTGGCTCAGGCAGACCAGCGCATGGACGGCCAGATTAAAAGAACTGTCCACAATCATCCCTCCTTCACAAGCTCGTAGGGCCAGTCGATGACACCGCCGAGACGGTATGCGCTTTGTCCAAACTAGATGTCTACCAGAAGATCACGGTAGACCTGAAGATGGATGAGTTGGACGTGACTGCTGCGGAGAACAAGGCTACCTATGAAGAGATCCGGGAGTACGTCAAGGAGCACACCGGTCTGAACGTGAGCAACCTCTATATTGCACAGGTCAAGCGCAAGTGCGGCATCAAGGAGCGGCAGAACTACAACAAGCCTAAGGCTGAGAACCCCAAGCAGCTTAAGTGCCCGCCGGAGAAGGAAAAAGCCATCCGGGAGGCACTGAAGTATTTTAAGATGATTTGAAATAAAAAATAGACGGATGTCTGTCAACTGGCAGACATCGTCCATTTTTATGATAATCTGTTATGATCGCAGTTCCTCAAGCAATGCCGTGCATCCTTCCAGTATATCCTGCCATGTGGCTTCAAAATCTCCCGTGAACCATGGGTCTGCCACTTCACGGGGATGATCCGTATGCGCCATCAGCAGCGAGACTTTATGCTGTGGGTCTCCGCCGACAAGCCGCAGGATGTCGCACAGATTACTTTCGTCCATGCCAATCAGATGATCATACCGTGCATAATCCAGCCGGGTCATCTGCCGGGCGGTCTTGCCGTTGCAGTCGATGCCATGTTCTGCCAGCTTCTGCCGTGCAGGAGGATAGACCGGATTTCCGATTTCCCATGCACTGGTGGCGGCTGATGCGATTTCAAATTGCTCGGATAGTCCTGCCTTGGACGTAAGGTCTTTCATCACATACTCCGCCATCGGGCTTCGGCAGATATTTCCGAGACAAATAAATAAGATCCTGGTCATGCCGGGTCGTTCTCCTTTTGGCTTACAAAAGCATAGCCGCCGTGGGTAGTGCGGATAAAGTTTCCGCAGTCGGCCAGTTTCTTTCGCAGATTGGAAACGGTATTTGCCACGACCTTTAAGGTGTCGTCACAGTTTTGTCCCCACACAGCACGGAAAAGCTCTTCTTTTGAGAAGATTTGTCCTTCGTGGGAGGCAAGCATCAGCAGCAAATCGAACTCCAGTCGTGTAAGGGAGACTTTTCTGCCGTTGCACGACACTTCGTGGGTCATTCCGTCCAGTGTAAGCCCCGGAAGAACCAACTTCTCCCATGAATCAATGGATATTTGCTCTGCCTCGATGTGCTCTCGTTCCAGAAGCATCCGGATCTTCTGCTCCAATTCCGGGTCAGGCTGTCGGGTCTTTATAACGATCATGGCAAACTCCTGCGTGTATTTTACTCTGCGGCGGTATCCATTTCCCGGAGCAGGTTTACCATCTCGATGGCACTGACTGCACAGTCATAGCCTTTATTACCTGCTTTGGTGCCTGCCCGCTCGATGGCCTGTTCGATGTTTTCGGTGGTCAGAACACCAAAGAGGACGGGAACCCCGCTTTCCAGCGAGACCGTGGCAATGCCTTTGGAAACCTCATTGCACACATAGTCGTAATGGCTGGTAGAACCGCGAATCACGGCACCAAGCAGATCACAGCATCATACTTTCCGCTTTTTGCCATTTTAGAGGCAACCAGTGGGATCTCAAAAGCACCCGGAACCCATGCAACATGAATATCAGCGTCCTGCACATCGTGCCGGAGCAGACCATCCATTGCTCCGCTCAGAAGTTTGGACGTGATAAATTCGTTGAAGCGGGCAGCTACGATACCGACCTTGATGTTCTGAGAAACCAGCTTGCCTTCAAATGTTTTCATTTTTAAATACCTCTTTCGTTGTTAATATTCCAGAAGATGTCCCATCCGTGCCTGCTTCGTTTTCAGGTAAAACAGGTCATACGGGGTCGCCGTCATCTGAATGGGTACGCGCTCGGAGATCTCCAGCCCAAACTCGGAGAGCTGATATACTTTGTCCGGGTTATTGGTAAGCAGGCGCAGGCTTTTTACGCCAAGTTCCCGGAGGATCTGTGCGCCGAGATAATACTCCCGTTCATCTCCATGGAACCCCAGAGCGAGATTGGCTTCCAGCGTATCCATGCCCTGCTCCTGAAGTTCATAGGCACGCAGCTTGTTGATCAGACCGATGCCCCGGCCTTCCTGCCGCATATAGAGCAGGATACCCCGGCCTTCTTTTTCGATCTGCGTCATGGCAGCGGCCAGCTGCTGGCCGCAGTCACAACGCAAAGAGCCAAATGTATCTCCTGTCAGGCATTCCGAGTGGACGCGGCACAGAATATCCTTTCCATCGCCAATGTCACCTTTTACCAGTGCAATGTGATGCTCTCCGTTCAGGCGGCTCACAAAACCATAAGCTCTGAAGGTGCCATACTTGGTGGGCAGGTTCACTGCCGTCACCTGATCGACCAGTTTATCGTGACACTTGCGGTACTCCTGTAAATCACGGATGGTGATGAATTTGATCTGGAAACGCTCTGCCAGCTTTGCCAGTTCAGCGGTGCGCATCATCGTGCCATCCTCCCGCATGATCTCGCAGCACAGGCCGCATTCTTTCAGCCCTGCCAGACGGCACAGGTCAACGGTTGCTTCCGTGTGACCGTTGCGCTCCAGTACACCGTTCTTTTTTGCCAGAAGGGGGAACATATGGCCCGGTCTGCGGAAATCTTCTGCTTTTGCGTGATCGTCCACACAAGCCATCGCCGTAATGGAACGCTCTGCGGCAGAAATGCCCGTAGAAGTAGAAACGTGGTCGATGGACACCGTAAATGCCGTTTCATGGTTGTCGGTGTTATGCTGCACCATCTGCGGAAATTGCAGCTTCTGGACGAAAGCCTCGGACATCGGCATACAGATCAGACCTTTGCCGTGGGTCGCCATAAAGTTGACGTTTTCGGTGGTGGCAAATTCGGCAGCACAGATGAAGTCCCCCTCGTTTTCACGGTCGGTCATCCGTTACCAGAATGATTTTTCCTTGCTTCAGGTCTTGCAAAGCTTCGGGAATGGTATTGAAGTTCATCGTAAACTCTCCTTAAAAGCCGCAGCGCAGCAGCATTTCTTTTGTGAGCGTGTTTTGCTTTGGTGTTTCTGATGGAAGCAGCCTCTCGATATATTTTCCAACAACATCGGTTTCCAGATTGACAAAATCCCCTTTGTGCCGTTGGTTCAGGTTCGTCTGACGGACGGTGTGCGGTATCGTGGACACGGAAAAGCCCGTAGGTTCCACCGCAGCCACGGTCAGGCTGATACCGTCTATTGTGATAGAGCCTTTTTCAACGACATAGCGAAGGATCGCAGAATCTGCATGAATGGTGTACCAGATAGCCGTATCGTCTTTTCGGATATTAGCAATGCGTCCGACGCCATCCACATGGCCTGCTACGATGTGTCCGCCAAAACGTCCGTTGGCCGGCATGGCACGTTCCAGATTGACAGCACTTCCAACGGTGAGCTGCGCAAGCGCAGAGCGGTTCAAGGTCTCGTGCATGACATCCGCAGCAAAGCTATCCGGGAAGAGCTGCCTGACGGTCAGGCAGATGCCGTTGACGGCGATGCTGTCGCCGATCCTGGTTTCTTCCAGAACCGTTTTTGCACGAACAGTCAGTACGGCGGAATGCTGTCCCCGATTGATGGATTTTATTGTTCCGACTTCTTCCACGATTCCGGTAAACACGGGTACTCCACCTCACTTTCGATCAGGAAATCTTTGCCAAGCTGTTCCAATCGGCTGTTCTTCAGGCGGAATGCAGCATCCGGAAGCGGGACACCTGCACCCTCAATGGGTGCTTTGGCATCCCTTCCTCCGAACAGCTTCGGGGCAATGTAAGCCTGTACCTGCTGCACGATGCCGCTTTCCAGTGCAGACCAGTTCAAGGTTCCGCCGCCTTCCAGCAGAATGCTGTCGATCTGCTCCTGCCCCAGCTGTTCCATCAGTTGCAGAAGATTCACATGACCGCAATGCGCTTCCAGACAAAGGACCCGGCACCCGGCCTGTTGATATGCCGCCTGCTTCTCCGGGTCGCCGCAGCAGGTCGCAAGAATGGTCGGGACCTGTTTGGCGGTCATGACCACCTGTGATTGCAGCGGTGTCCGCAAATGTGTATCACAGATGATCCGGACGGGATCACGGCCACCCTCTATCCGGCAGGTCAGCAGCGGGTCATCTGCCAGAATGGTTCCGACTCCCACCATAATGCCGCGGAATCGGTGTCGCTGCCGTTGAACATGATTCCGGGCAATTTCCCCGGTGATCCATTTGGAAGCGCCTGTGTATGTGGCGATTTTTCCGTCCATCGTCATGGCGTATTTCATGGAAACGAAGGGGCGTTTTGTGGTGATATAGTGGAAGAATACCTTGTTCAGCGCATCGCATTCCTCTTGCAGAACATTTTCGGTCACATCTATGCCGTGTGCGCGCAGGATTGCAATTCCTTTTCCGGCTACCAGCGGATTCGGGTCAGCGGAACCCACGACCACCCGGTGAATGCCCGCGTCCAGAATCGCATCCACGCAGGGCGGCTGCTTTCCGTAATGGCAGCACGGCTCCAATGTCACATACAGGGTCGCTCCCTGCGGATCTTCGGTGCAGGATGCCAGCGCATTGCGCTCCGCATGAGCCTGACCGTATCTCTGGTGCCAGCCCTGTCCGATGATCCTGCCCTCTTTTACGACCACGGCACCCACCATCGGGTTGGGCGATGTCCACCCGCAGCCCTTTTTGCAAGCTGCAAAGCCAGACGCATATAGTCTTTGTCGTTCATCGTGTTGCCTCCAAAAGAAAAAGCCCTGAACAAAAACGTTCAGGGCAAGCCGAAAAAACACAAGGGATCCTTGTGCAAAAAAGAAAGCTCCAGAATGCAAACGCATCCCAGAGCAGCCTCCACAAGCGCAGGACCGTACGGGTTCTGCACTTGATATCTTCTTTCATCCAGACTGTACTGTCGGCTTCGGAGTTTCACCGAATCATGCCTTACGGCTCGTGGCTGTACCACCGGTAGGGAATTGCACCCTGCCTGAAGATTTCTGATTCAATTACAGCGGCATTATAGCACGGCTTCTTTCGGATTGCAAGGGCATTCTGCAAACCGGGACGAAACCGGGATGAAGCGAATCGCTACAACAATAAAATCACATCGTCCGTAGGACAATGTGAACGGAGAATCCAAAGGGGCGCGGGTCGCCAGTGGCGACCTCAAAATGCGTTGCATTTTGAAGCGCTTGACCGAGCCGACAGGCGAGAGCAGCGCCCTTTGGCACACGACTTTGCTTGCAAAGTCTATTCCGAACAAGACGGTACGAATGGGAGGTGCTGGAAATGGCAGCAGAAAAGACCAAGGTCTACACATGAAGGTAGATACCACTGCCATTGAGCAGGAGATCGCCGCCTATGAGAAGCAGCTACGGCAGCACTACTCCACAAAATCCCGGCTTATGGAGGAGATCGACAGCCTTGACCCGGACGACCGCCTTTATAAGATGTACGATAAAATCGAAGAGGTGGAAAATGGACTGATGGATGCCCGGGCAAAGAAGCAGGCCATTGAAGCCGACAAAATCACAGGCGACAACATCTATAAGATCCTGATTTGCTTTGACAAGTTTTATGCCACCATGACCGAGGCGGAACGCCGCAGACTGGTGGAAATTTTGATCGACGAGGTGCAGATCTGCCCGGAACGCCAGCCTAATGGACAGTGGCTGAAGTCCGTCTGGTTCAAGCTGCCCATCATCGACCATGACCTTGAATTGAGTTTGGACAATCAGGATCGTGTCGAAGTCGCAGACGCTCTGATACCCCAGCGCCAGCAGCTTTTGTGCAGCATCCTTGCTGCGGCGGCCGCTGCGGCAGTAGATCAGCAGCGTCGCCTCCTTATCGGGCAGCGTCTCGGGCATTTCGCTCCCGATGCTCTCGTTGGGCACAAGGACGGCGTTTTCAATATGCCCGCCATCGTATTCCTCCCGGGTGCGGACATCCACCACCACGATCTCCTGCGAGATCATCATCTCATAGGCTTCCTCGGCGCTGATCTTATGATACGCCGCCTTGCCGGGAGCGTCCTCCTCTGTCGGCACCGGCTTGTCCTTGGTTCCCCCGCAGCTCACCAGAAGCAGTGCAAGCACGGCGGCAAGTGCCGCGAAAAGCAATATCTGACGCATAATCAACCTCCAATGCAACTGTGTTTACTGCTGATACAGTTTATATTGAAATATAACAGATACAGTTAAAACTGTTAAGGTACTTCGAGGCAGCTTTTGGCGCACAAGCCTTTGTGGTTGTTGACAGAGAAAAAAATATAGGTATAATAAAAGCAAAATAATAAGACTCATTCTTGCATTTAGAGGGTTGGCGGTATTCCAAAATACGCAGAGGAGATATTGGCCGCCGTAACGGAGCTGCAGCAGCATCCCAAGGCGGAGCAGGTGTTCCTGGAGATGAAAAGGGAGCATCCCAGCATCGCTCTGGGTACGGTATATCTGCCCCCCTGCCGGGAGCAGGAAAAAGACAATCTTATGGAGGAGAAGTATTATGAACGCTAACGTATCTAAGCTGCTCAACGAGCAGATCAATAAGGAGTTCTACTCCGCCTATCTGTATCTGGACTTTGCCAACTACTACGCCGCCGTCGGACTGGACGGCTTTGAGAACTGGTACCGGTACAGGCGCAGGAGGAACGGGATCACGCCATGCTGTTTTATCAGTATTTGCAGAATAACGGCGAGGGCGTCACCTTTGAGGCTATCGCAAAGCCGGAGTGGGAGCGAGTCGATCACATGACCCCGCTGAAAAAGGCACTGGAGCACGAGAAGCTGGTCACCGCCAGCATCGATGCCATCTACGCCGCCGCACACGAGGTCAGGGACTTCCGCACCATGCAGACGCTGGACTGGTTCATCAAGGAACAGGGCGAGGAGGAGAAGAACGCCGCCGACCTCATTACCAAGATGGAGCTGTTCGGCGGTGACAGCAAGGGGCTGTATATGCTAAACAGCGAGCTGAAGGCACGGGTCTACACCGCGCCCTCGCTGGTGCTGTAAGCCCCGCGCGTCTGCGGGCTTTCGCATCAGGCAAAAGGCAGACTGCATACAGGTGGTCTGCCTTTTCTTCCACCAGACGGTTAGATTGTGCTAACTGCGTATAAAACAGAAAGGACTTCAGAACTTGAACAAGGAAAAGGAGACCGAAACCGTTACCCTCATGGTGCGCCGGTATTGTTGTGGCGTGCATTGGACAAGGGGCGAGGCGCTTTGTCGGCGTGCAATGCACTGCTGGAATACGCCAGAGAGCGGCGGGACAGATGCCTGCACGGGAAAATTTAGTGGCACTTTGAATCCTTTCCGAGAGGCACAATGCGGCAAAAAATAAAGAAGAGATAAGGGCAACGGCTATGAAAGAACGAAAGACCTTCTGGGACAAAA
>ENA-OQIM01000783-OQIM01000783.1-human-gut-metagenome-genome-assembly--contig:-NODE-783-length-11745-cov-2.845584_pt1 | contig 11745 bp, 18 predicted proteins | sample MGYA00242579_ERZ504744 | MGnify/ENA primary metagenome ERZ504744 (study PRJEB26092, sample SAMD00036441) | human gut metagenome | host: Homo sapiens | study: EMG produced TPA metagenomics assembly of...
ATGATGGTATCCATTTCACAGGCAACGCCGCATAGTGAACCGGAACAATCGCTTTTGTTTTTCGGTGATGGCATCCTCAATCTTGGTCTCGTCGATGTTCATCGTATCCGGACGGATATCCACGTAGACGATTTTGCTCCGCGCAGAACAAAGGCATCTGCAGTGGAAACAAACGTGTAGGACGGCATGATCACTTCGTCGCCCGGCCGAATCTCAGACAGGTAAGCTGCCATTTCCAGTGCATGGGTGCAGGATGTCGTAAGCATCGCATGTTTTACGTTGAAATTGTCCTGCATCCAGGCAGAACATTTCTTCGTAAAAGGACCGTCGCCGCACAGCTTGTTGTTTTCCTCTGCCGCCTGGCGGATGTATTCCAGTTCTGTTCCAATAAAAGGTGGTTTATTAAACTCTATCATTGTTTTTTCCTTATCTTTCTTCTATCCATTACTGTTTTATTTACTTTCAGAGCCCAAAACAAGCTCTTAGGTAGTCTTATTTTCTCACAAATCCCTGTGGATTTCAAGACACGATTTTGACATGACAGCCATATCATCATACTGTCCATAAAGCCAAAAGAACCCTTGATTTCTCAAGGGTTCCATAAGTAGCGAGAGGGGGATTCGAACCCTCGACACCGCGGGTATGAACCGCGTGCTCTAGCCAACTGAGCTATCTCGCCATATTCATTTTCAACACCGTTTTCATAAAATATGGGGCCTATAGGGCTCGAACCTATGACCCTCTGCTTGTAAGGCAGATGCTCTCCCAGCTGAGCTAAGACCCCACATCAGTGTTTTGTCTGTCGGCTTTTTATCTGTATCACCAACCGACTTCGTTAGTATAGCATTCCACCCGCCAAATGTCAACACTTAATTTTCAAAATTTTTTCGATTTTTTCAACTTTTTCTCCCGCCACTCTTTCAGGTACTGCTCCTGTTCCAGATCTTCCCGTTCTTTCTCCCATCCTGCCGCCCGGCAGAGCGTCCATGCAAGCAGAAGAAATACGGCAAAAATCCCCGCCAGACAAACGATTCCCATCTTTTCCGACCGCCTTTCCTGTTCTGATTCTGCTAAAAAGCAAAGGATCTCCTTACTATTGTATCCGGAACGGCGGCGCTTTATTCCCTTTTCTGAATAAAAAGACAAAGCCGCCAGATTTCCCTTTCACCGGGATTCTGGCGGCTCCATTTTACTCAAAATTAAAATTCACATTCACGTTACGCTTCGTCAATCGCTTTTCCAATATCATGGCGGTAATATTTATTGTCAAAGTCAACCCATTCAACAGCCTTATATGCATTCGCACGTGCCTCTTTCAGGGTATCGCCAAGTGCTGTCACGCCGAGTACACGGCCTCCGTTCGTCACGATCTCGCCGTCCTTGAACTTCGTTCCGGCGTGGAAGCAGTAGTAGCCTCATGCTCTTTGAACGTCTCGAGTCCGCGGATCGGGAATCCTTTTTCGTAGGAAACCGGATAACCGTTCGAAGCCAGTACGATGCAGACACACGCATTATCTGCAAACTGCAGGTCGATCTGGTCGAGAGTTCCGTCGATGCAGGCTTCAAATACATCAATGATGTCTGTCTTCATACGAGGAAGCACAACCTGTGCCTCCGGATCGCCGAAGCGGGCATTGTACTCGAGCACCTTCGGTCCGTCCGGTGTCAGCATCAGTCCGAAGAAGATAACTCCCTTAAACGGTCTTCCCTCGGCTGCCATCGCATCTACGGTCGGCTGATAGATATATTTCTTACAGAACTTATCCACTTCTTCGGTATAAAACGGACTCGGGGAGAAGTTGCCCATACCGCCGGTGTTCAGGCCGGTGTCGCCGTCTCCTGCTCTCTTGTGATCCTGTGCGGAACTCATCGTCTTGATCGTCTTTCCATCCACAAAGGAGAGAACGGAAACCTCACGCCCCGTCATAAACTCCTCGATGACCATCTCGTTTCCGGCACTGCCGAATTTCTTGTCGAGCATGATCGTCTTGACGCCCTCTTTTGCTTCCTCTAAGGTATTGCAGATCAGAACGCCTTTTCCAAGAGCCAGACCGTCGGCTTTCAGCACGATCGGGAATTTTGCAGTCTCGAGATATTTCTCTGCCGCTTCTGGATCGGAGAATGTCTCGTATGCCGCCGTCGGGATATGGTATTTTTCATCAGGTCTTTGGAGAACGCTTTCGATCCTTCCAGGATTGCCGCATTCTTTCTTGGTCCGAATACGCGCAGTCCCTCTGCCTCAAACGCATCGACAACACCGCCGACCAGCGGATCATCCATGCCGATGACGGTCAGGTCAATCTCTTTTTCTTTCGCAAAAGCAACAAGCTTGTCAAACTCCATCGCTGCAATATCGACACACTCTGCGTACTCCGCAATTCCTGCATTTCCAGGAGCGCAGTAAATCTTGTCTACCTTCGGGCTCTGTGCCACCTTCCAGGCAATCGCATGCTCTCTTCCGCCGCTTCCTACAATCAGTACTTTCATCGCTCTTACTCCTTTATCTTTACGTGTCCGTCTTCTACCGTTACCTTTCCATTTGCAATCAGATCAATCGCACGCGGCATGATGACCCACTCGGCCTCTTCCATGACGCGCTGCTGCAGTGCCTTCGGTGTATCGCCCTCGTGCACTTCGACTGCCTTCTGCAGAATAATCGGGCCGGTGTCTGTTCCGCCGTCCACAAAATGAACCGTCGCTCCCGTCACTTTGACGCCGCGGGATAATACGCCCTCGTGCACTTTCAGTCCGTAATAGCCCGTTCCGCAGAACGACGGAATGAGGGACGGATGAATGTTGATGATCTTATTCGGATAAGCATCCACAATGCTCTGCGGGATCACAACCAGGCATCCTGCGAGCACAACGAGATCGACGTTGTACGACTGCAGTTTCGCCAGCAGTGCCTCGTTGAATGCTTCTCTCGATGCAAAGGTCTTCGGGGAAAGGCATACCGCATCAATCTCCTTCTTTTTCGCACGCTCCAGCGCATACGCTCCTGCATTGTTGCTGATGACAACGGAAACCTCCGCGTTTGTGATGGTTCCCTCGTCAATCGCATCCAGAATCGCCTGCAGGTTCGTGCCGCCGCCGGAGACGAGAACTGCTAATCTTAGCATAACTGTACTCCTTTTTCTCCGTTTTCAATGTGGCCGATCACATATGGCGTATCTCCTGTGGAACGGATGGCTTTCATCGCTGCGTCTACATCTTCCGGATCAACAGCCAGTACCATACCGATACCCATGTTGAAGGTGTTGTACATCATCTGCTCGTCGATATTGCCTTTCTTTGCCATCAGATCAAAGATCGGCGGTACGGTGTAGCTGTCTTTCTGTACAACGGCTACGGTGTTGTCTTTGAGCATACGCGGAATATTCTCGTAGAAGCCGCCTCCGGTGATGTGGCTGCATGCTTTTACGGTTACACCGGCATCTTTGATGGCGCGGAGTGCTTTTACGTAGATACGGGTCGGTGCAAGCAGGGTCTCGCCGAGGGTTGCGCCGAGCTCATCATAGTATGTATTTAAAGAATCTTTTGTCATATCGAAAACTTTGCGGACAAGAGAAAATCCGTTGCTGTGAACGCCGGTGGAAGCCATTCCGATCAGCACGTCTCCGGCTGCCAGATTTTCACCGGTAATCATGTCTTTCTTGTCACATACGCCGACAGCAAAACCTGCCAGATCGTACTCATCCTCCGGCATCAGGCCCGGATGCTCTGCGGTCTCACCGCCGATCAGTGCCGCATCGGACTGCAGACAGCCTTCTGCAACGCCTTTTACGATCGAAGCGATCTTCTCCGGATAGTTCTTTCCGCATGCGATGTAGTCGAGGAAGAACAGCGGTTCTCCGCCGGCACATGCGATATCATTCACACACATGGCAACGGCATCAATGCCGATGGTGTCGTGTTTATCAAGAATCATGGCGAGCTTCACCTTGGTTCCGCATCCGTCTGTACCGGAAAGCAGCACCGGCTCTTCCATTTCTTTGATTTTGCCAGGGAAAAAGCGCCAGAAAAACCGCCAAGGCCGCCTAATACCTCCGGGCGCATGGTTTTCTTTACATGCTCTTTCATTAATTCTACTGATTTGTATCCAGCTTCAATATCTACTCCTGCGTTCTTGTAATCCATGGTGAACCTCCCTTGTCCTTTGTTTTTATTTACTGTAGTTACGGTATCCTGTTTCCTGCAGTTTTGCGTCTTTTGCCTCAACCTGCTCTTTCATTTCCTGTGTATATGCTTTCAGTTTTGCAAGCAGTTCCGGATCGGAAGTTGCAAGAATCTTTGCTGCCAGGATTCCGGCATTGGCACCGCCATTGATGGCAACGGTTGCTACCGGAATGCCGCTCGGCATCTGTACGATGGAGTACAGGGAATCACGACCTCCAAGCGATGTGGTATGCATCGGAATTCCGATGACCGGCATTGGGAAAATAGCTGCGCACATACCCGGCAGATGAGCTGCCATACCTGCGCCTGCAATGATAACCTTGAAGCCTTTCTCCTCTGCGGTTTTTGCATATTCGAAAAATACATCCGGCTCGCGGTGTGCGGAGATGATTTTCATCTCGTACTCAATTCCAAATTTTTCCAGCATGTCGGCTGCTTTGCTCATTACCGGCATATCAGAGTCGCTGCCCATCACAATTCCTACTTTAGCCATGTTGTTCTCCTTTTCTGATTAACTGTTCTAAGCGTTATTCATTAGTTATGCTTATATTTATGTTTTAATCATTCAGTTCTGCTTATAATATACTAAGCAGGCGCAGAAATGTCAACCCATAATCAGCCAAAAGGTTCATTTAATTCTTCCGTTCCCGGCAGGACGAAGCGTCCGTCCTCAATGAGAGGGATCGTCGTTCCGTCTGCTTTTTCGACCGCAACCGACTGCAGTTCGCGGTACGGAATCGTGATGTCCGTGTGGCATCCGAAGTATGCTTTCGACGGATCTTCTTTCCGTTTTGCCGAAACCTCGTTCTCGCGCGCGATTACTTCTTTTCCGTCCGGGTTGTACATCGGGCTGTCCTCCGCCCAGGCGTAGCAGGTGTCGCCCATCGCAAAATGCGGGCCCATCTTCTCTGCAATCAGGATCGGCAGTTTTCCGGCGATGCCGTACTGCTCTGCCATCACGTACGCCATCGTGTTCGTTCCGATGGCAAACTCACCGATCGGCAGCGTCCTGTGGTGATACAGCAGGTTTTCTTCTATATAAGTACGATTGTCCTCTTCTTTTTCGAAGTTTGCGCAGTCATACGCGGTGATCATGCCGTCGGTCAGCGTCAGGCAGAGATCGCGGTAATACAGCTCGTTCAGGTAGACCCCCGTCACATGGAGCACGCCTGTCGTGCCGGTAAGACTCGGGGAAGTAAAGACCTCTCCGACCGGAATATTGCAGTCGGCAACACAGTTCTCAAAATTCGTCTCTTTCGCAGGATCGTTCAGATGATGCAGCATCACGCGCAGATCCGTTCTGTTCTCTCCTTTTCCAAGCACATGCACGGAAACACCCTCGTCGAGCGCATCAATCAGGTACTGCTGGATGCGCTGGTATTTTTCGTAATCGAGCGTGTTGATCTTTACGATCTCACGGAAAATTTTTTCGTAGCGCGGATCGATCTCCGGCATCGGGTAGGCGATGATCGTGTAGCCGTACTCGTCATCCTTGATATAGCGGTTTACAATCTGGCCCGCCTCGTTCTGGAAACCGACACGGAGCTTTTGCTGGCGCTCGTTTAAGTGCAGTGCCTGTTTTTTATTTACTGGCTCAAACGGAACTTCGCCGAAGGTTTCCACCACGCAGGGCCGGCATAGCCGTCCGCCAGTTCTTTGTACTCGTCGTATTTCACCTGCATCGCGCGGAGCCGTCTCTTCACGAGATCCTCGTTGAGATACAGCGCCTCATCGTTCCGGTGATCGTAGTCATACTGCTTATTCGCAGACGCACCGGCAACCCACGTTCTCCGCGCGCCGCGGGAAATCACCGGCTCGAGTCCCATCTCGCGGAACTGTAATATTGCCGCACGGATCATGCGCTCAAAACCGATGTGGAAGCGGATGCTGACTGTCTTCTTTTTCGACAGATCTTTTCGCGCCACGAGAAAGCACTTGCGGAAGCCTTCTGTGTAGGTGCGTGCCATCGCGTCGATTTCTTCCTGGCTGAACGTATTTAAAAAGCGGGCTGTACCCTTCTCATTTTCGGTGATATATTCGCCGTACTGGTACAGATACCGCAGATCCGTCAGATCAGATTCCATCACAATATCCTTCACAAAGTGCAGTGACGGGTCGACGATTTCGCGCACCTGGTATTCCTGGCGCTCCTCGGCATAATCGCTCACATACCAGTAAATGCTCTCTTTTACATACTGCGCGGACGGCAGCGTCTCCTCCTCGAACATCGCATACAACTCGAGATACAGCTCCATCGCCGCAGTCAGCTCCAGCAGGCGGTCCTCATAGACCCAGACAACAGCATTTCCCAGCTCCCGGTACAGGCAGCAGAGGCTCCTTCCATGCGTTTCACCAAGTGCCCGCACGGCAAATGCCGGGTTTCCGTAGGAGGTCTCATACCGCTCCCCGATCACATCTTCATACGGCTCGCGGTTAAAAACAGCCAGCTCTTCCTCGGATGCTGTTTTTAGATATCCTTCTGCGATTCTGCTCCGGATCTGGTCCATTTTGCAGAGGTACTGTGCCATCTGTGCAAAAAAATCGCGGTACGGCTGCGGAACGCTTTTTTCCGCCGGAATCTGGCGGATCCGCTCAATTGCAAGCGCATACCGCTCGTTTAATAATTCATCCGTCATAAAAAAATCCCTTTCTGTTTCTCTTTAACTGTTACGAGGGGCAGATCTGCCCCTCATTCTTCTTAACTTATTCCTGTTTTTCTTCCCGGTCGTCAATAATTTTTCCATCCCGGATACTCTGTTCGAGAATCTCTTCCATATAACTCCAGATCTCCTCGGAGCCGGTCGCCGTCTTCTCGTTTCGTTTTAACGGCTGGGAATCCGCACATTGTGGCGGGTCCAGTCTTTTCCATCGTTCTCATGATTTAAAAGCAGCGGCTGGAAATTGTCCATCACATGGGCAAAGCGCGCTTCCGGTGTCTCATACGCTTCGAACTCGAGCCAGAGATCCATCAGCATTTTTCCCTGATCCTCCGGCAGCAGGCCATAGATGCGCTCGGCCGCTTTGTGTTCTCTCTCGTCTTTTGTTTTGTTTGCCTCCGCGTCGTACGCATACGTGTCGCCTGCATCAATCTCCACAAGGTCGTGGATCAGCAGCATGAGCATCGTTCTGCCGATGTCGATTTCTCATTCGAATATTCCTGCAGCAGAAATGCCATCACCGCCATGTGCCATGCGTGCTCCGCGTCGTCCTCCTGGCGCGAATAGCCGCGGATGTGCGTCTGGCGCAGTATCTGTTTTTCTTTATCAATCTCCAGAATAAAATTCAGCTGTTTTTCAAAACGTTCGCGATCCATCTTTTTCCCCTTTTCTTTTAGATGTACTCCCGGGGTCTTTCTGTGCTTGATTTTACGAGAGTACATTTATCTCACACCGATCAGAAACAGTGCCAGCCATGCGACCAGCATGCCGCCGCTCGTAATCGAGCCGAGAACCGACATTCTGTGGCTGACCTGTTCTTCTTTAAAGCTCTTCATTCCCACATAGAAGCCGTATCCCGACAGAAGGAATGAGAACAGTCCCGCTGCTCCGAGAAAAATGCCTCCGTTTCCGCGGAATGCAAACGATACGATCGAAGCCAGCAGAAGCAGAAAGACCGAAGCACCTGCCATATAGAGAGCTTCCTTTCCGCCTTCCGACGCTTCCGGACAAATTGTAATTATACTTCTTCCTCGCCATATTTCCATCTCCTGAATTTATTGCAGATCAGGAATGCGCCGCAGCCGATCATGGCTCCAAGCGTATTCAGGATCAGATCATCTACATCAAAGCAGCCCACCTTCGTGATGAGCTGAATCGTCTCCACGCAGAGGCTGAACATAAAACCAAGAAGCGATACTTTCCAGAAACTCTCCATTTTTTTGTGCATCACCGGAACGATAAAGCCGAACGGCAGAAAACCGATCACATTGCCCGCCAGATTTAAAAATGCGGCAAGGAATCCCACCTTTTCGCGGTAAATCCAGAACCGTCTGATTTCCTGAAACGGCACCAGATTGTAACGGTAATCCAGTTCAAAAAAGTTTCTTCTCCCGTATTCTTCTGCAAAAAACAGAAAATAAACGAGCGCAAGAAGATACACCAGAAATAAAATCCGTCCCACAACGCGGATTCTGGCTTTCGTCTCCTGCTTCATCTTCGTTTCCCCTTTCTGCGTTGTTCTCCCCTCTGCTATCAGAAACGCCGGCATACCTCATCGGCGCACGCGCTTCCGAAATATCCCGGCATTTTTTCTTTTTAAAAGGCGCTTTTAGAACATGATTTCCCCGCGTCGTTTCAGCAGGCCTGCCCCGCTTACGATCATCAGAACACCGGTTGCCACGCCAACAACAACCAGTACGGCACCCATAGCGATATTTCCGCCGCCGACACGTCCCATGGTTTTATAAATCTTTTCATTCATAGCGCAAAACTCCCTTTCCCGGTGTACCGCATCTTATTTCACGCCGTACTCCTCATAATATGCATCAATGGCAGCCTTCATCTTGTCATCGATCTGAATTTTGCCCTGGCATGGACGGTTGTACAGATACGTGATAACGTCCTCCATGGTTACAATGGCATTTGCGGGAAGCCATAGGTTTCCTGGATTTCCTCGAGTGCGCTCTTATCGCCTTTTCCGCGCTCCATGCGGTTTAAGGATACCATCAGTCCTTTGATCTCCACATTGCCCTGTGCCTGGATGATCGGGAAGGTCTCCTCGATGGATTTTCCGGAAGTGGTTACATCCTCAATAATGACAACGCGGTCACCGTCTTTGATCTTGCTTCCAAGCAGCAGTCCTGCATCTCCACCGTGGTCTTTGGCTTCCTTCCGGTTGGAGCAGTAGCGTACTTCTACACCGTAGAGATCATGAATCGCAATTGCTGTTACAACACTGAGCGGAATTCCTTTGTATGCCGGTCCGAACAGAACGTCAAAATCCAGCCCGTAGTTGTCATGGATTGCTTTTGCGTAATACTCGCCGAGACGTTTTAACTGACTGCCGGTTACGTAAGCGCCTGCATTCATAAAGAACGGGGATTTTCTTCCGCTTTTCAGGGTGAACTCTCCAAATTTTAATACCTGGCTCTCGACCATGAATTCAATGAACTCTTTCTTATACTGTTCCATCTTATTTTCCTCCATATTTTCAGGGGAAGGCATCGGTTCTCGCATGCCGCCCGTTTTTACTTCTATTCTGTTCTATACTACCATAAATGCCTCTGTTTTTCCAGTCCAGACACAGGATTTCGCATAAAAAACATAAAATCCACACAAATAAATTTCATTCTCTGACGCAAAAAATCCCTCCGCCCAGAGAACGGAGGGATTTCGATATGTTTTCTTTTTAGAAATCTACTTCTGTATCATAGTAGCAGCATTTCAGCAGTTTTTCCATCTCTTCAACAGATGGCTGTCTCGGGTTGGATCCGGTGCAGGGCATGGCGATGGCATTACAGCGATGTCGTGCAGTCTCTCCAGGAATACGTCTTCCGGAACGAAGCCCTGCTCGGTCGGATAGCTGTCTTTTCCGTAGTTCTTGATGCAGTGCGGAATGTTCAGTTTGTCGTTCATGCCGCGCAGATAGTCAATGAGGAGTTTTACTTTCTCTTCCGTTGTCTCGCCGCCAAGTTTCATCTCGTCAGCGATCACTGCATAACGTTTTGCTGCAGTCTCGTCTTTTGCGTTGAACGCGATAACCTTCGGCAGGTACATAGCGTTTGCTGCGCCGTGGATCAGGTGAGCGCCGTAATCAGCGAATGCTGCGCCTGTTTTATGTGCCATGGAGTGAACAATACCAAGAAGTGCATTGGAGAATGCCATACCAGCGAGGCACTGTGCGTTGTGCATGCTGTCACGTTTTGCCATATCTCCGTTGTAGGAATCTACCAGGTCTGCCTGAATCATCTTGATTGCATACAGTGCCAGCGGATCGGTGAAGTCACAGTTCGCGGTGGAAACGTATGCCTCGATTGCATGGGTCATAGCGTCCATACCGGTGTGAGCAACTAACTTTTGCGGCATCGTCTCTGCCAGATCCGGATCTACGATTGCAACGTCCGGCGTGATTTCGAAGTCTGCCAGCGGGTATTTGATACCTTTTTCATAGTCTGTGATAACTGCGAACGCGGTTACCTCGGTTGCTGTTCCGGATGTAGAAGAAATTGCACAGAAATGAGCTTTTCTGCGGAGTTTCGGCATTCCGAATACCTTGCACATTTCTTCGAAGGTGATGTCTGGATACTCGTATTTGATCCACATTGCTTTTGCTGCGTCGATCGGAGATCCGCCGCCCATTGCTACGATCCAGTCCGGCTGGAACTCTTCCATCGCTTTTGCTCCGCGCATAACAGTCTCGACTGACGGGTCAGACTCGATTCCCTCAAAAAGCTGTACTTCCATGCCGGCTTCTTTCAGGTAGTCTACTGCGCGATCCAGGAAACCGAAACGTTTCATGGAGCCGCGCCTACACAGACGATTGCACGTTTTCCTTCGAATGTTTTCAGTGCCTCTAAAGCACCCTTTCCGTGGTATAAATCTCTTGGTAATGTAAATCTTGCCATTGTTCAGAACCCCTTTCTTGTTTTGCTTCTGATGGACAGCTCCGGCAGATCAGATCAGCAGAATTTCTGTTTTTCCTACTCTCTGTTTGAGCCGCCTTTTGTCTTTTGTTTTCGACTTTGTTATTATTATAACAAACTTTTTCAGGGATTTCCAATACAAAAATGATATTTCCTGATGTCAATTATATATGTCTTATTTACTCCCGTGCCGCCCGCAATGCCTGTTTTTCACGTACATCGCTCTTTTCCTCCAGCTTTCCGCTTCCAGATATTTCACGAAAAACACTCCCAACCACTTTCAACGCCTCCGCCAGATCCTCCCGAAAATCCTCATCCCCTCTCCGCAGACTATTCACCCTGCACCCAAACACCCTCTCATGCCCCGTACAGTGCAGATACCTGCCGTCCCCCAGATACATCCCCACATGCCCCCTCCAGAACAGCAGATCCCCGGCCTTCGCCCGTTCCTCCACCAGACACATCTCCTCCCCTTCTCTCCAGATCGCTTTCATCGGATACCCTTCCCTGATATCCGCATCCCGCCAAATCAAAACCCCATTCATCAAATACACCATAAACACCACACCCGAACAGTCAATCCCATCCGCCGCCTTCCCGCCCCACCGGTACTGGCATCCAAGATACCCCTTCGCACACTCCACAACCTTCCTCCGAAACTTCTCTTCCGACCACCCCTCCGGAATCCCCTGCTCCACAAAAAACCTCTCTTCCGATTTTCCCCACAAAAACCGATCCGAATCCAGTCTTTTTCTTAATGCCACCTCCGGCACAAACCCACTGATCCCATTCGCCAGTTTTCACCCTGCAATACCCATTCTCCGTCTCCTCCATTTTCTCCACAAAAACACCCCCCGTCCCAGCGTCTCCAACATCCGCGACTGCACCCGCGCTCCCCTCATCACATCCGCAAACCCGCGTGTCACCACATACGTATTCCCTGCCTTTTCCCTCTCCTCCATCCACTCCCGGCTTTTCTCTTCAATCAA
>ENA-OQIM01000784-OQIM01000784.1-human-gut-metagenome-genome-assembly--contig:-NODE-784-length-11725-cov-9.065097_pt1 | contig 11725 bp, 15 predicted proteins | sample MGYA00242579_ERZ504744 | MGnify/ENA primary metagenome ERZ504744 (study PRJEB26092, sample SAMD00036441) | human gut metagenome | host: Homo sapiens | study: EMG produced TPA metagenomics assembly of...
TTGAAAAATAGACAGAACGGAGAACATGCCGAAGGGACAGCGGCAGGAGTTTCGTTTTGTCTGCCGGGAGTGCAGAGGCTGGAAGTCCTTGATGTCAGGACTAGCAAAGGGTGGCAACACCTTGCTGGGGTTAAGGGCAAAGCCCTTAGCAGGTTAAGGCGGCAGCCATTGCCCAGTGATATGGCGTTTCGCCATATGGTACTGGGTACTATCTGTAACAGCGACAGAGCCTTTTAGCAGCTTCGCTGCAATCCTTCGGGAAAACAACTTAAAAGAAAGGAAAAATGTGAAATGAAAGGAACAAGGCATAACGGTAGGTCTGGGAAAAATGGAGTTTATAATCCACTTCACAATGATCGAAGATTTAATCCAGAACACAGTGAGCATATCGACAATGAAAGAGTTCGACAAAATATTTACTGGGACTGTTATCAGGGATATACCACAATGGAAGATCAGAGAAAAGAGGATAATTTTTCTTTTGAACAAATTGAGTTGGCATTCTATGAAGAACATTATGGAAATTACGTTATGAAGCAAAATGAAAGACATGTGAAAGCCAGACACCCCGACAGATGCAAAGAAGTAGAAGATGTTTGGAAAAACAAAAAGACCTGTCCGGAAGAAAGTATCTATCAGCTTGGGACGATAGATGAACACGCTTCTGTGGAACTGCTGGTTTTAGTTTTTGATGAATTTAAGAAAGAGTTCGATGAACGGTTTGGTTCTAATGTGCATATCATCGACTGGTCACTGCATATGGACGAAGCAACGCCTCATATCCATGAGCGTCATGTTTTCGATGCTACAAACCAATATGGAGAGATTGAGCCGAAGCAGGAAGCAGCGTTGAAGGAACTTGGATTTGAACTTCCAAATTCGGAAAAGAAGAGATCAAAGACAAATAACCGCAAGGTTGTTTTTGATTCTGCCTGTCGGACAATGTTTTTAGATATCTGTAAACGGCATGGATTGGAACTTGATGAAGAACCATCATATGGTGGACGGAAATATCTGGAAAAACAAGATTATATCCGCATGAAGCAGAAAGAAGAAATTGCGGATCAGAAGGAAACAATCCTTTTGCAGATTGATAAGGTAAACGAAAATCGTTTGGAGCTTGCAAAACAGTCAAGTCATGTTCGTGCAAACGAAGAAATTATTCGGTCTCAGGAAGAAAAAATAAAACAGCAGGATATAGAATTCGCTAATAATTCCGACCGTATTTTCAAGCAGGGTGATCTGATTGAAGAACAGAGAGAGGAATTGCAACAGCTTACAGTCCGTATTGAAGATGTGGAAACTTTACTTGACGAAGTATCCAGTGGAGCATACGACAAGGCAGTAGAGAAAGTTGCAAAAGAAGCAATGTTGGCTACTAGAAGAGATGATATTCGCCTGGCAGAAGATTCTAAAAAGTGGATTCAGGATCCGAAACACAAGGCTTCCAAAAGAGAAAAGGATTATGCAATAAAAAGACTGGATGGTCTGATAAGAAAAATAGAAACAGCAATGGAGAAAGTGGTCATACGGATCACCAACCAGTTAAAACAGCCAGAGAAGAAAAAAACTGTTGTAGAAGAAATCAAAAAGGAAGTGAAGCCATCTATCAGGGAAAGACTTGCACAGAATGTAGCAAAAATCCAGAGAGAAGAGGCAGAGAGAAGAAAATTGAATAAAGGAGAGTCACGTTCTAGTGATTTAGAGATATAGAGCATTCCGTTGTATTTGTTATTGAATCAATGGGAGTGCTTTTTATTTTCTCGGAAAGGAGCAGGTATGAAATTATTTGAAGCTGTAAAGGAAGCTGTTACTGCAAGAAGTGCTGCAGAATATTATGGAATCAAAGTAGGACGAAATGGAATGGCCGTCTGCCCGTTTCACCCAGACAAGAATCCGAGTATGAAGCTTGATAAAAGATATCATTGTTTTGCCTGTCAGGCAGATGGAGATGTGATTGATTTTGTTGCCAAATATTTCAATCTTTCTGTAAAAGACTCAGCTGAAAAACTGGCAGAAGATTTTTCTGTACCTTATGAAAAATACCAAAGCTATAACAAGACGAAAGATTACCCAAAATCAAAACAAAAGAAACAGACACTGGATCAATTCTTTCACGAACAACAGATTCGTTTTTTTCGAGTATACAGTGACTACTACCATCTTTTAAAGAAATGGAAGGTTGATTATGCTCCCAGAATTGAAGATGATGATTGGCATCCGTTATTTGTTGAAGCAATGGAAAAATACACACTTATTGAATACAAGATGGATGTGCTTCTTAGTGGTTCACTAGAAGATCGTGCAAGATTGATTTTGGACTGTCAGGAGGAGGTGAAGAGCATTGAGCAACGAATTAAGGAAGAATCTTCCAGACGACCTGGTTGCACGTCTGGAAGCATTACAAAAAGTTGAAGAAGTAACCGAAGAGACACAGGTGGAAAAGAATTTATCCAAAATGGAACTGCCAATCTGGTTCGATGGCAAGCATATCAATGAAATCCTTCTGTATCAGACAATTCTACAGCAACATGAAATTAAGTGTATCAATGGAATCTTGTATGATATAGACCGTTCAATTCCAAATGATGAAATGGAGAAAGAGATTCTGGATATTATTGAACATTATTGGACCAGCGGGATTTCATCTAAAGTAACGGCTATTTTAAATGGATTTAAGATGTACACCCGTTCAGATCCGCTTCCCATAAAAGAAGATCGGGTTCATTTTAGGAATGGAACCTATTTTGTAAATCAGAAGTTTATCAATCGGAAAGAATGGACGCAAAACCGATTGACGGTTAATTATAACAAGGATGCATCTAAACCAAAAAAATGGCTAGCATTCCTGGATGGATTGCTCGAAGAGGATGATATTGTCTGCCTGCAGGAGTTTATGGGATATTGTCTCATTCCCAGCAATAGAGGTCAGAAGATGCTGCTGATTATCGGAAAAGGTGGTGAAGGTAAAAGCCGTATTGGCAGAATTTTAAAAAGAATATTTGGTCATAACATGAATTCAGGAAGTCTTCAGAAACTGGAAACCGACAAGTTTGCCAGAGCCGATCAGGAAGGCAAGCTGTTGTATTTGGATGATGATATGAAAACAGAAGCATTACCATCAACTAATGTGATTAAAGCAATTGTTACAGCTGAGGATGAAATGGACTTAGAGAAAAAAAACCAACAAAGCTATCAGGGACTGCTTGTTTGCAGAATACTGGCATTTGGAAATGGTACATTGAAGTCGCTTTTTGACAGGAGTAAAGGTTTTTACAGACGTCAGATTATTCTGGAAACAAAAGATGTACCGCCAGATAGAATCAATGATCCCTATTTGGCAGATAAGATGATGGAGGAAGTGGAAGGCATAGTTTTATGGTGTATTGAGGGATTAGAGAGACTGATTCGTAATGATTATCAGTTTACTATCAGTAATAAATCCCAATTATTGATGGATGAAATGCAGGAGGATGATGACAATATCCTATCGTTCCTGGAATCAACCGGATATATCAGACTGGAAAAAGGCACTCATGCTACGTCAAAAGATTTATATATTGCTTATTGCAGATGGTGCAATGATAACTTGGATGTACCCGTAAGCGAAAGATCCTTTGCAAGGAGATTTAAGGAACGGTCATCTGATTATGGAATGACTTATGACAAGAATATCTCGGTAGGAAATGGTCGTTTTTGCCGAGGATTTCGTGGGATCCATGTCAAGGTGAGGACGAAAGATGTCAATTATTGATCTGGCTGGAAAAGGCATTAGGCACTAGAAAAGCCTAAAATATATTCTGCTTAAATATATGGGTTTTATAAGTATATGTTTTTTTCTTATTAATTTTAAAAATGAAGTGCCTAAGTGCCTAAAGTATGATAAACACTGGAGAAACAGGTATTTTTAAGTGCCTATTTAATGCCTATAAAGGGCCTGAGAATAACCTTTAAGTGCCTACTCCTTGTCGGGCTTCTCAGTATAACAAGATATAAGCATATAAAAAATGCCTTCTATGGTAAAAAAGTGCTGTGATCACAAGGATTTTTGTAAGCATAAAAGAGAAGCCTATATATAGGTAGCCTATGAAACTGCAAGTGCTTATTTTGAGCCGAGTTTAAATAATAATGTCCTGACAGAGACAAATGGAATGGCTCTTCGCCGGGATCCAAAAGGAAAGGAAAAAAATGATTATGGAAAAAATGATGAATACAAAAACAGAGAAAAACATATTTACAAAGAAAATAGGACAGACGGTCTATGTTGTTCGTTATCATTTCAATGAAGATGCAACGGAAACAATGCAGGAGAAAATTAACCGGATGCTAGTTACAGAAGCAAGCCGAATGGCAGTGTATTAAAATTAGGGGGATGTAATTAAAGAAAAAATATGATATCATGCGAGTAACAAATTAGAAGTTGTGGAGGGAATTTTACATGAATAGAAAAGAAATAACAACAAAAGAAGATTTATACAAAGTAATAGAATTGTTAGAAAAGACGGGAATTACATATTGGTTGGATGGTGGATGGGGTGTAGATATTTTAGCAGGCAAACAAACAAGAAGTCATAGAGATATAGATATAAATTTTGATGCTAAATATATGGATAGATTATTAGATGTGCTATTGAATTTAGGGTATAAAATTGATACGGACTGGAGACCAGTCAGGATAGAACTATATAGTGATGAATTGGGTTATTTGGATATTCATCCATTTGTTTTGAATGAAGATGGAACTTCAAAACAAGCTGATTTAGAGGGTGGCTGGTACGAGTTTGAAAAAGACTACTTTAGTTCTGCCTTTTTTGAAGGGAAAAAAATTCCGTGTATATCATTAAAAGGGCAAAAAGTTTTTCATTCAGGTTATGAATTAAGAGATAAAGATGTGCATGATATTTCAATTCTTGAAGGGCTATCAGAATAATTTTATTGTGATTTCTAAAAATTCTAATTTGTAGAACTCAATAACAATTATATAATTTTCTACCTTTAAAGTAGTATCATCGAGCAGGAAAGCCATAAAAGGTCTTCCTGCTTTTTAAAATTATCGATTTTAAAATCAAAAATGTATATAATAAAAAAATTAATGTATAACATTAAATTTTAATTGACAAACATTCATTTCGTGATATACTTTGTGTTAAGAAATGAAAGGAGCATTTACTCATGAAAGAAATAACTTTGAAAAAATCAACACATTTTATCTCCGTTATTTTCAATATTGCTAGTATAATTGCAATTATTGTGGATATTGGAGCTGTACTACTTTTAGGTGGTACATTATTAAGTCAGCTTACACTACCTGGATATTTAGCAAAACAGATGATAAATGCAGAAATGGAATTGGTATTTAGTGAATGGATTATTTTATTAGTTTGCTTTATTGTAAAATGCAGTTGTATATTTCTAGCTATTAGATATGCAAAAAAATTATTTCATTGCATATCAAAACAGGAGTCTCCATTTACTGCGAATACTACAAAATGTATCAATATAATTGCTGTATTCACTTTTGTTTCAATGATATGTCCTTTGTACCCATATTATCATATTAGTTTTTTAGCAATTCTTGAGGGCATATTTGTAATTTTAATATTTAGAAGTATTACATTGATATTCAAATATGGTTGTGATTTACAGAAAGAAATTGATGAAACATTGTAGGAGTAAAGCTATGGCTATAATATTAAGATTAGACAGGGTAATGGCAGATAGAAAAATAAGCCTAAATGATCTATCCGAAAAGGTTGGTATTGCAAATGTAAACTTATCAAAAATAAAAACAGGTAAAGTAAGTGCTATTCGCTTTTCTACATTAAATGCTATTTGTAAGGCGTTAGATTGTCAGCCAGGTGATATATTGGAATATCAAGAAGATACAGAAGAATAAAGCTCCAGTCTAGTAAGATGAAAAGAACTAAGCAAATTTAATATGAAATGTGAGATAGAGCGTATGGAAATAAACTGTACGTTCTATTTTTTTGCCTTTTTTGAGAAAAGTTTTTGAGAAAAGTGATTAAAAAACTATTGACATTTTGTTACTGGCAAAACAGCGAAGTCGATTCTGATCAGCTGTGGAGCCAGCTTGCTCCATTTGATATTGCGGAGCTTCGTGAGATCATGAGCTATGATGAAATGGAACTGGATATGGTAGGAGATCAGAGGACAGCATTGTTTATCATTATTTCAGATACCGATGATACGTTTAACTTTGTTGTGGCAATGATGTACAGCCAGTTATTTAACCTGTTATGTGACAGGGCAGACGATGTACACCATGGACGATTACCATATCATGTCAGAATATTAGCTGATGAATTTGCAAATATCGGACAAATCCCGAAATTTGACAAGCTGATCGCAACTATTCGTAGCCGTGAGATTTCAGCATCCATTATCCTCCAGTCGCAGTCACAGCTCAAGACCATCTATAAAGATGCTGCTGAAACTATTTAGGTAACTGCGATACGATGTTGTTCCTTGGCGGCAAGGAAAGTTCTACATTAAAGGAGATTTCCGAGACACTGGGAAAGGAAACGATTGATTTATACAACACTTCTGATACCCGTGGACAGAGCCGTTCTTATGGGATGAATTATCAGAAAACAGGAAAGGAATTGATGAGCCGGGACGAGCTTGCGGTCATGGATGGCAGTAAATGTATCCTGCAGCTTCGAGGTGTCAGACCGTTTTTCAGTGACAAGTTTGATATTACCAAGCATAAACGATACAAGGAATTGTCGGACTATGATAAGAAAAATGAATTTGATGTGGAGGCGTATATGCGGCATCGGATGGAAGTGAAGCTGACAAGGACACAGGAGTTTGACCTGTATGCCTTTTCAGAGGAAAGTCTGGCAGAAGAATTAAATACAGAAAACAAGGAAGCAGGGCATGTGAAAGATTTGGACACATAGCTCTTTTTCTTTGCCCTTATAGGGAGGTGATGGATTTGAGAGATCATGAAAGGCCGCCCATAAGGGCAGAGCCGGAAGAGACTTCTTAAAACATAGATAGAAACTGATAAAAAGCAATGATTTGAAAGGAGACAACGACTATGGCGTTTTTTAATCAGGCAATTAATATTTTACAGACTCTTGTAGTAGCGATCGGAGCTGGTCTTGCAGTATGGGGTGTTATCAACCTGCTGGAAGGTTACGGAAACGACAATCCGGGTGCAAATCCCAGGGGATTAAGCAGCTGATGGCGGGAGGTTGGTGTTGTTTTGATCGGCACCCAGCTTGTACCGTTACTTTCCGGTTTGTTTAGCTGAGAAACTTAGGAGGGAGATGACTCATGGATCGGATATTTGAAGCGATTGAAGAATGGATGAGGAATCTTCTGACAGGCATGGTAAGTTCCAACCTGACAACAATGTATACCGATGTCAATGAAAAGACCGGTCAGATTGCTGCTCAGGTTGGGCAGACACCGCAGGGCTGGAATGGCAGCATTTACAGCATGATACAGAATCTTTCCGAGTCGGTCATTGTACCGATTGCCGGTATGATTATCACATTTGTACTTTGTTATGAGCTGATCTCCATGTTGACGGAAAAGAACAACATGCACGACATCGACACCTGGATGTTCTTTAAATACTTTTTCAAGATGTGGGTGGCAGTCTGGATCGTCAGCCATACCTTTACGATCACGATGGCGGTATTTGATGTCGGGCAGTCCGTAGTCAGCCGGGCAGCTGGGGTTATCAGTTCTGATACAGCGATCAATATAGATACGATGATCTCCACGATGGAGACGGCGATGGAATCTATGGAGATCGGTGAACTTGTCATACTGGCACTGGAAACGATGCTTGTAAGCCTGTGTATGAAGATTATCTCAGTCTTTATTACAGTGATTTTGTATGGACGTATGATTGAGATTTATCTCTATTCGTCCGTTGGAGCGATCCCGTTCGCAACCATGTCCAACCGGGAATGGGGGCAGATCGGGAACAACTATCTTCGTGGATTGTTTGCACTGGCATTCCAGGGATTTTTTATGATGGTCTGCGTGGGAATCTATGCGGTCCTGGTCGCAAACATCCAGATGTCAGATAACATACATTCTGCATTGTTCGGCGTGATGGCATACACGGTGATCCTGTGTTTCAGTCTGATGAAAACAGGAAACTTCGCCCGCAGTATCTTTAACGCCCATTAAGAAAGGAGGAACTGGCAATGGCATTTGTATCTGTGCCTAAAGACTTAACCAAGGTCAAGAATAAGATCATTTTCAATCTGACGAAACGGCAGCTGATCTGCTTTGGGATTGCGGCGGCGGTAGGGCTTCCGTTTTATTTCTTAAGCAGGGGAATTATTGGTTCCAGTAACGCAGCGACCGGGATGTGCCTTCTGATGCTTCCGGCATTTTTGTTTGCCATGTATGAGAAGGATGGACTCCCGTTAGAAAAGGTCTTAAAAAATATGATCACCGTAAAATTTATCCGTCCTCCGGTACGCAAGTACCAGATGGAAAATATGTACGAGAAAAAGTATACCGTGGTCAAAAAGAAGAAAGGGGGAACGAAGGGTGTTAAAAAGAAAAAACGATAGACAGCCGCCACAGAGCTTAGACGAATTATATCCGGATGATTACTGGCTGGATGAGGAGGATGGAGAAGAAGAACTTCCAGACCCCGCAATGAAAAGAAAACCAGTAAGCGGCAGACTGCATGATGAGCCTATGGTGACAGGGTATGAAGCACTGGAACGGCAAAGAGGTGTCCGCAGACCGAATCGGAAACTGACACGCAGGGAAAAGAAAGCCCTCAAAAGGGCACAGAAATATGAAGAAAAACTGCATAAGGAACATGAAAAAGCGGATAAGAAAAATGCAAAAAGGGAAGCAAAGCTGGCAGCCAGAGCAGAAAAGCAGGCAAGTGCGTGACGCAAAGAAAAACGCAAAAAAGAAAAAGAAGCAAGATCTGTCGCAGCACCGTCGGGGCAGCGTCCGGCAGGAAAAGTGGTTTCCGGAACGAAAGGCAGTGGGACAGGAAAGAAAACACCGGATAGTGCCAGAGATAAGAGGATCACTGCACAGCAGTCGATTCCATACCATGAGATGGGAAGGGACGGTATCTGCCGGGTGCAGGACAAGTTTTATTCCAAGACGATCCGTTTTTATGACATCAACTATCAGCTGGCACAGAATGAAGATAAGAACGCCATCTTTGAAAACTGGTGTGATTTCCTGAATTACTTTGACAGCACAATTCATTTTCAGCTGTCTTTTATCAACCAGCACAGCAACATGGCAGAGTATGAGAAGGTCATCCATATCAATCCGCAGGAGGATGAATTTGATGACCTACGTATGGAGTTTGCCCAGATGCTCAATAACCAGCTGGCAAAAGGAAATAACGGGCTGATGCGTACCAAATATATCACATTTGGGATTGAAGCGGAGAATATCCGGGAAGCACGGCCAAAACTGGAACGTATCGAGTCGGATATTCTGAATAACTTTAAGATCCTTGGGGTATCTGCCTATCCGCTGAACGGAGAGGAACGGTTACAGATCATGTATGAAACCTTTAACCAGGACAGCAAAGTTCCGTTCCATTTCTCTTATGACGATGTACTTCGGACAGGGCTTAGTACCAAGGATTATGTCGCACCGACCAGTTTTGTATTTAAGAATGGAAAAGATTTTGAGATGGGCGGCACGATGGAACTGTTTCCTATTTACAGATCCTTGCACCGGAACTTACCGACAAGATGCTGGCAGAGTTTTTGGAGATGGACAGCAACCTGATGGTGAATTTCCATATCCAGTCCATCGACCAGATGAAGGCAATCAAGCTGGTAAAAAGCAAGGTGACGGATATTAACCGTATGAAGATCGAGGAACAGAAAAAAGCAGTCCGGGCAGGCTATGACATGGACATTATCCCTTCGGACTTAAATACATACGGTGGGGAAGCAAAAAGGCTTCTGGAAGATCTACAGTCCAGAAATGAGCGAATGTTCCTTGTAACAGCATTGTTCTTAAATACTGCACCGACCAAACAGGAACTGGAAAATGTGGTGTTCCAGACTGCCGGTATCGCCCAGAAATATAACTGTGCATTGAAACGGCTGGATTACCAGCAGGAGCCGGGACTGATGAGCTGCCTGCCGCTTGCGGTGAATTTTGTACCGATCAAACGGGCACTGACAACGACATCCACGGCAATTTTTTGTCCCGTTTACCACACAGGAATTATTTATGGCTGGGGAATCTATTTATTATGGATTAAATGCCCTGTCCAATAACCTTATCATGGCAGACAGGAAGAAACTGAAGAACCCGAACGGACTGATTCTTGGTACACCGGGTTCCGGTAAGTCGTTTGCGGCAAAACGAGAGATTGCAAATGCATTTATCGTGACGAAAGATGACATTATCGTCTGTGACCCGGAGGGGGAGTATTATCCGTTAGTCCGGGCATTTCATGGACAGGTGATCCGTATTTCCCCGACCAGCCACGATTATATCAATCCGATGGATATTAACCTGGATTACGCTGACGATGATGACCCGCTTTCCTTAAAATCGGACTTCATCCTGTCTCTTTGTGAGCTGGTAGTAGGCGGAAAGAACGGACTGGAGCCGGTTGAAAAGACCGTCATTGACCGATGCGTAAGGCTGGTCTATCAGGATTTCCTTTCTGACCCGGTACCGGAAAAAATGCCGATTTTAGAGGATTTATATAATCTTCTCCGTAATCAGAAAGAGCAGGAAGCACAGCGTCTGGCAACGGCACTGGAGATTTACGTCAATGGTTCCTTAAAAGTGTTTAACCATAGAACCAACGTGGAACTGAGTAACCGTATCGTATGTTTTGACATTAAGGATCTGGGAAAACAGCTGAAAAAACTGGGTATGCTGATCGTGCAGGACCAGGTGTGGAACAGGGTAACGGTCAACCGTTCTGCGAATAAGAGTACCAGATATTACATTGATGAGTTCCATCTGCTCTTAAAAGAGGAGCAGACGGCAGCATACAGTGTGGAGATCTGGAAGCGTTTCCGTAAATGGGGTGGTATCCCTACGGGTATCACACAGAACGTAAAAGACCTGTTAGCCAGCCGGGAGATTGAGAACATCTTTGAAAACTCGGACTTTATCCTGATGCTCAACCAGGCATCTGGTGACAGACAGATCCTTGCAAAACAGCTCAACATTTCCCCTCACCAGCTTTCTTATGTAACGAACAGCGGGGAAGGTGAGGGACTGGTCTTTTATGGCAGCACCATTATCCCGTTCAAGGATAAGTTTGATAATTCCCTGATGCTGTATGCCTGATGACTTCTAAGCCGGATGAGGTGGAAAAGCGTAAGAAACTTGGTATCGGAGAACGGGACGATTAAAGAAATAAACGAAACAAAATAAAACAGAGTAGAGGATGAGCCGGAGGAATACTTCCGGCAATTTTTTCTGCCTGGAAATCATGGAGGATTACAAGATGGAAGATTACAGAAACATGGAGAGATGCAGCGGCGAACCTTGCTGCATATTTGCAGAAAGAATCTGTGCAGACAATGAAAAGGAGATTTTGAGAATGGAAAAGGACACAAAGGAAAAAGTGACGGCTGATGAAATGATGGATGACCTTATCTATCTGGCGGAACTGATTGATTTCATGGGAATTACATCTTGTCTGGCTGTAAGGGGAACTTTAAGTGAGCGAATGACAGACAAGCTGACGGATTCCATTGCAGGGATGGCAGAT
>ENA-OQIM01000785-OQIM01000785.1-human-gut-metagenome-genome-assembly--contig:-NODE-785-length-11717-cov-1.018033_pt1 | contig 11717 bp, 13 predicted proteins | sample MGYA00242579_ERZ504744 | MGnify/ENA primary metagenome ERZ504744 (study PRJEB26092, sample SAMD00036441) | human gut metagenome | host: Homo sapiens | study: EMG produced TPA metagenomics assembly of...
TCCGCATGTTCCCTGTCGAACAACCAGGCCTCTCCTGCCGGAGACAGGAAAAAAAAGCCCTCTTTCGCCGGCATCTTCCGATACAGGGTGGTTATCTTGCCGAACATGGTAAACGGAAACCGTTTTGCAGTATGGTTCCAACGGATCATAATAAATCAGCGCCTTCTCATTTTCGTGAAACCATATTTTATCATACTGGTCTATGAATGCATGAGTTACCATAGCGTTCATTCATTTCAGTATTTATCTTTTGCAACCTGCGCTCAGCCAAATCATATTCGTATGTGCCTTGTCCGGCCACACTGAGATAGACATAACCTGCCGGAGTAACCAGCAAATTGCTGATCGCACCTTTTATTTCGGAAAGTACATACCGGTTTACCAAACCGGTCCTCACATCGATACTGTAAAAAATACCCGCACGATCTCCGACCCATACCTTCCTGCCATCCTCAAAAAAACTGGTAAAACTATCCTTGTCACCGGAATTAATCTTACTGGTTATAAAATCGGCAGGCCGGGATGCCAATTCCGATCCTTTATGCACGGCGGCTACCTTATAATCAGTTCCTATCCAACTGATATATTCCTCCGTCTCACACAGGACATGGTGTTTCAGTGTATAATCATGCTTGTTTATCTCGTTCCGAGAGTCGAACAGAATCTTGATAGTTACCTGCCCTTTTTCATCTACCCCGGCCAATAACAGATTTTTATCTTTAGTCAGCAACAACACATCCCCCTCGGCCGTATTTTGTAATTTTATCACCTGGATATTCTCCGAATAGTTCTTCATGTCATCATAAACAGCATGAAAACATTCGGTCACTTTATTGAAGACATATAACTTACGGTCAATGGTCTTTACCCATATATACCCGTTTTTATCCTCGACTATGCGCTGGATCTTACGTGGCGGCACATCCGAATCGTGCTCCTGTTTATTGAATGTTTTAAACTTCACTCCATCGAAACAACATAAGCCATACCAGGTTCCGAACCAGATAAAGCCATCTCTGTCTTTCAAGGTACAGTTTACCGTATTATTAGGAAGCCCTTGATCTACAGAATAATGTTCCACAATCATATTCACATTATATGACCACAGAGGAAAGCTTGTCAGGCAACAAAGTATAATAAGTATATATTTCTTCATAAGTATTTAGTTTTCTTCAAACCGAGGTCAAAGATAAGAAAAAAATCCGTTGGTACTTAAATTGAAATTAGTTAAATACCAATTATTGGTTAGATTGGAACGATATAAATCCGCGTTCTATCTATATTACTTCTCCGTACCGAATTCAGTTTGCTGTCTCTCCACCTCCATCAATACTTTTTGCCTTTCCTCTTCTGTCAGCACAACTTTCCCCGCCATTCTTTCTGTTCTAACAGGGCTTCCGGCTAGTCCTGCTCCGACTGATTGAGAATCCGCCTCCTCCTCCGTATAACAGAAAGGCAGTTCTGACGGAATACTTTCTAATTCTATTTCCGTAGCAACCGGCGCATTCGTTCCTTCAAACTGCACATGGGCCTCACCTTTATTTTTGCCGGGCTTGCGGGTAGAACGGATCAATACGGGAGCAGAGCCAAACTCCACCGTGCGCGGATTGGCATTGATAGAGGCATCCCCTATAATTCGTCCTTCACCTTCTACAGTAAATACGATATTTTCTTTGGCCAGACGGCGCACATTACCGCTATCATCGTCACTTCGGCCACCACTACGATAAATCCGAACCGTCTGCCACCAATTGTTTTCCTTACCGTATCCACATACATACGCAACTTCGTGCTGCGACGTGACGGCATCCGCTTATAAGTGCAAACCACTTACCGTCTATAATTCCCTCTGCCACCATATTTACTTTCTGCCAGTTTTTTTTTGCTTATAACTATACTCGCGTGCTTCCCAGAAATCCCATACATCCTTGAATATCACCGGGGCATTAGGCATATGTCCCTGCGCATGAACTACCGGAAGCGTCCAGCTCTCAGTATCGTCATAGACAGAGAGACGAACCGAATCACAATTACTGAACACCACCACATCGGCATCCGAGAAAGGAGACATCTCATGGGCGATAAACACCATAGGGCCACATTCCGCTACAGGATGCTTCAATGTCGCGGCAGACTGGCTGCGAAAAGCATAATAAGCGTATTTAGGCTGACGGAACGCATCATAAATGCCCCGAAATACGGATCGATGATACCCCCGCTGATGGTCAAAAGGATGCCATTGCGCCCCACCGACAAACTGCCCTGTAGTGCGGTACATTTCATCATAACTCTTTGATAATGACAACGCCTGCACCAGCAACGGGCGTTCCCCCCAGCTACGCTGGCACGGTTATTATTATTATGTGCATACCAGTCATCCACATTCTCGCCAAACTCACGAGTAAAAATACATTGTTCCGGACGGTCTGCCTTCTCATCATCTCCCGGCCATCCGTACACCACATCATAGTTTTCCGCCACTCCTTTCGAATGAACATCGGCTGCCGCTACAGGCGTCCGGGATAGAAACTCCTCCGTGTAATCCGTAATGCCTCCAGTGCGAAATCGCGCGGATAAGGCGTTTCATTCAAAATAGGCTCCCACATCAGCACACTGATGATTGCGGTCCCGGCGTATCATCTCACGGGTATTCCGATGTACCAGCTTTGCGAACTCCGGATTTTTATTCCAATATTGCCATCCCGGAGTAGCCACAATAACAAACAGCCCCATTTCGTCACAAGCATCCATGAATGCCGGATCTTGCGGATAATGAGCTACACGGATAATGGTACATCCTGCATCACGCAAGCGTTTGGCATCCCTCCACTGCTGGCTGTTGGGCAGCGCATTACCCACGTATGCAAAATCCTGATGACGGTTCGCGCCGACCAATTGACCAAAAGGCTTGCCATTCAACCAAAAGCCATCCTTACCTTTAAATTCCGCTTTGCGGATCCCCACACGTGTCACTCCCCCATCCAAAACTTCATGTCCGGCTTTGACACGAGATTGTATCCTATACAAATAAGGTGAGTCAGGAGACCAATAACTTAGGATTGCGAACTGCAAACTGTTGCCGCACCGTCTTCGATTCCCCTGCTTGCAGCTTCACCTGTTGCGAAACCCGTTTTACGGGAACATCGCCGGCATCCGCCAAAACCGTCTCCACGGCTACGGTACGCGTCCGCTTTCCACTGTTATGCACTTCCGTATCCACGTACACTTCCGCTTTTTTCCCGCTTATATTGTCAAAATGCACAAAAACTCCGCCTCCGGCCACCTTATCGGCTCCAAGGCATCTGTAATAGCTACACTTGATTTTCCTATCATCCACACATCCCGGTAAATTCCTCCATGATAAGCGAAATCCAAGGTATATTGACGTTTTCCCGGAGGAAAAATTCTTATCATCACTATTATCCGTCATCACTGCCAGCAAGCAACTGTCTCCGGGCTGTACCCCCTGTTCCGTCAGTTGCACAGTGAAAGGAAGGTATCCTCCCAAGTGCTCTTGTACCCTCTTGCCATTTAAATAAATTACCTGTTTTCCCATAGCTCCCTCAAAATGAAGCGACACCTCTTTTCCTTTCATATCTTGAGGAATCACAAAAATGTTTCCGGTACCATGCCACACCCTGATAGTTACGGCAACCGCTTGCCTCGGCAGGCATCAGTTCCACAGTATGCGGAGCAGACACTACTTGCCAAGATGTATCATCAAAACGTACGGCTTCCGCGCCTTTTATGTCTCCACGATGAAAGCGCCATCCGGGATTGAAAATTATATACTATTCTTCCGCTACCGGATAAAAGGGATGAATCCGGCTACAGAAGTTTCCATTTGAGCTTGTGCCAACACAGGCAACAGGCACACAAGTAAAATAAACAGTTTCTTCATAATTATTACACTATCTGGGAAAAGAGACGGACCGGCTGTCCGTTTGTACCCGTTCCCTTTGAAAAAAGGTCTTGTTGTTTTTGAAAAAGATCCAGACATTTAAAAAAAAGGTCCTGATGTTTGGCGTCAAAGACAAGGTTCTTTTAAAAAAACGTCAAGGTCTTTTTATACAAAGAACAGGTCTTTGGAAGGGAATGACAAGGTCTTTTCACAAGGCCTTCCAAGGCTCAAGGCTCAAAGGCTCACCTAAGCGGTATTTAAGCCCAAAACAAGCTTCAAGAAACCCATACATATACTGATTTTCAATTTATTACAATAAAAAGACGAAAACAAGACTATATTCTGAAAAATAAATGAATAATATAATAACACCCAGGCACACACGGATACATCCGACATTACCGGAAAGCAAAATGTATAAATAAAAGAAATTTCTATTGACATCATCACTTGGTCATTCCGGGCATCGTGAAAAATCCGGAAGCACCCCATATCCATTGATCCGGCCTATTATGAATCAAACCCGGCAAAAAAAACAAGCCTGGTCAAACCAAACACAAATTCCATAAAACGACAGACAAAGTCAAGACAATCCTGAACTTCCCAAAGACCAAAGAATAATATTCAATCCGCACGTCTTGTTTTAGTAAACAATCTGTAAAACAAACATTTACACATCTACCAAGGTTTAAAATACCGCATAAGTGAGCCTTGAGCCTTGTGAGCCCTGGAAACGCATCGGACCGACTCTTTTTCTTTGCAGAAATACACCCGATTTATACGATAAACCCATACCTTTTTTATACCTTTGCCCCCCAAAAGAAAACAACAAACATGGAACTATTCAATAAAATGATTGCCGCAGCCCTGAAGGTTTCCGTACATCAAGTAGACAATACATTATCTCTACTGGGCGGGGGAGCTACCATCCCTTTCATAAGCCGATACCGGAAAGAGGCAACCGGAGGCTGGACGAAGTACAAATAGGCGAAATTAAAGACAGAAATGACAAGTTGTGTGAACTGGCCAAACGAAAAGAAACCATTCTTTCTACCATAGAAGAACAAGGCAAACTAACAGAAGAATTGCGCAAACGCATTGAACAAAGTTGGGATGCCACCGAAGTGGAAGACATATATCTGCCCTATAAGCCGAAACGTAAGACCCGCGCCGAAGCGGCACGGCAAAAAGGACTGGAACCGCTTGCCACCTTACTGTTATTGCAACGCGAAAACCATCTGGACAGCCGTCTCCCCGCTTTTGTGAAAGGAGATGTGAAAGACGAAGAGGATGCACTGAAAGGCGCGCGCGACATCATAGCCGAACAAGTGAGCGAGGACGAGCGTGCCCGCAACCAACTGCGCAACCAATTTTCCCGACAAGCCGTCATCACCTCCAAAGTGGTGAAAGGCAAAGAGGAAGAAGCCGCCAAATACCGCGATTATTTCGATTTCAGCGAACCTTTGAAACGCTGTTCCTCCACCGTCTGCTGGCTATCCGCCGGGGAGAGTCGGAAGGCCTGTTGAAAGTAAGTATAAGTCCTGATGACGAAGAGTGCGCCGGACGGCTGGAACAAATGTATGTCCGTGGCAACAATGAATGCAGCCGCCAGGTAGGCGAGGCAGTACGTGATGCGTACAAGCGGCTTCTGAAGCCTTCCATCGAAACCGAATTTTCAGCCTTGAGCAAGGAGAAAGCCGACGAGGAGGCAATCCGCGTCTTCGCCGGAAACCTGAGACAGCTTCTGTTGGCTCCCCCTTTAGGACAGAAACGGGTCATGGGAGTTGATCCCGGCTACCGTACCGGATGTAAAATAGTCTGTCTGGATGCCCAAGCTCTTTGCTGCACAATGAAACCATTTATCCGCATCCGCCCAAGAGTGAATACTCACAGGAGCCCGCAGCATCGTGAATTGGTAGAACAATATCAGATAGAGGCAATCGCCATAGGTAATGGCACCGCCAGCCGTGAGACAGAACAATTCATCACTTCACAACGCTATGACCGTGAATTGCAAGTATTTGTAGTAAGCGAGGACGGAGCATCCATTTACTCGGCCTCGAAAACCGCCCGAGACGAGTTCCCTGAATACGACGTGACCGTGCGTGGAGCCGTATCCATAGGCCGCCGATTGATGGATCCGCTGGCCGAACTGGTGAAAATAGACGCCAATCTATCGGAGTGGGACAATACCAGCATGATGTGGACCAGACTTTATTGAAGAAATCATTGGACCAGACGGTGGAAAGTTGTGTGAACCTGGTAGGTGTGAACCTCAATACCGCCAGCCGCCATCTGCTGACTTATATATCGGGGCTAGGTCCTGCCTTGGCTCAAAACATTGTGGATTACCGCACCGAGAACGGGCCCTTCAGTTCACGCAAGGAGTTATTAAAAGTACCCCGGATGGGAGCGAAAGCGTTTGAACAATGCGCAGGTTCCTGCGTATCCCACAAGCGAAGAATCCGCTGGACAACTCGGCCGTGCATCCCGAAAGCTATCCCATAGTGGAGCAGATAGCCAAAGACTGAGCTGCACGTGACGAACTGATAAAGAGCAAAGAACTACGCAGCCGGATTGATATCAAGAGTATGTCACCCCGACAGTGGGGCTTCCCACCCTGACAGACATCATACAGGAATTGGACAAGCCGGGACGCGACCCACGGCAACAAATCCAAGTTTTTGAATTTGACAAGAATGTAAAGACCCTAGAGGATTTGACTGAAGGAATGGAACTGCCCGGCATTGTGAACAATATACCAACTTCGGTTGCTTTGTAGATATAGGAATCAAAGAGAAGGGTCTGGTGCACGTATCACAACTGGCCGACAAATTTGTGAGCGACCCCACCACGTAGTCAGCATCCATCAGCATGTACGGGTGAAAGTGATGAGCATAGACCTAGAGCGCAAGCGCATCCAGCTCACTATGAAAGGATTGAATCAATAATTGCAACAAGGTAAAAAAGAATATGGAAGAAGATATAGAACCTGCGGCTGGTTCGTTTTTTATAAGGATCAGCTGCTGATAGAGAAAAAGAACGGAATGTACACCATACCTTTCGGAACAGAGCCTCCCATGCCTGTTCCGGTGGGAAGCACTATCCACACCATCGGAGAGATAGAGGGACACACTGCCAAAACTTTCTCCGTACACGCCCCGGTGCCCGGCTGCGAAAATGACCGCCACTGATGATGGATCTCCGGAGTTCATACGACGTATTGCCTTGGGAAGAGTACAATGTGGGTGGCAAAGCCTTCCAGATACTGAATTGGGACAAGAACAGCCGCTATTGCCCCATGTGCGGCGTGCCTACCGTACAGATTTCTCCAATTGCTAAAAAATGCCCCCAATGTCGTCAGGAAATTTATCCGCGCATCTCTCCTGCCATCATTGTATTGATACGCCGGGGAGACAGCATACTGCTGGTCCACGCCCGCAACTTCCGGGGAACTTTCAACGGTTTGGTAGCCGGCTTTCTTGAACCGGGCGAGACTTTGGAGGAGTGTGTGTACCGCGAGGTACTGGAAGAAACAGGACTCCATATCAAAAACCTGAAATATTTCGGCAGCCAGCCGTGGCCTTATCCCAGCGGAATCATGATAGGCTTCACCGCCGATTATGAAAGCGGAAACATCAAATTACAACAAGAAGAACTGAATGCCGGCGCTTTCTATACCAAAGACAATTTGCCGGAGATACCCAAAAAGCTGAGTCTGGCAAAGAAAATTGATTGATGCGTGGCTGGAGGAAAAGAATCATTTATAGAACGAGATGAGTCATGTTCCATCCATAAATACCTATTTATCGCTTGCAGAACTTAAAAATGTACTATCTTTGCAATATGGAATGGTTAAATAGCTTATTTTTTGAACACACGCCTTTACAGGCGGTTGTAATCCTCTCGATTATCATTGCTGTGGGGCTCGGTTAGGTAAGATCCACCTGTTTGGCATTTCATTGGGAGTTACCTTCGTCTTTTTTGCCGGTATTCTGGCCGGACACTTGGGATTCTCAATCGACTCGAATATGCTGAATTACGCCGAGAGTTTCGGTCTTGTGCTTTTTGTATACGAACTAGGATTGCAGGTAGGTCCCGGCTTTTTCAGTTCATTCCGTAAAGGCGGTGTACAGCTCAATATGCTGGGCATGGGCGTTATTCTGACAGGTACGGTCATGACGGTGCTTTTCAGCAAACTGGGAGACATACCGATGAGCGATATGGTAGGCATCCTTTGTGGAGCCACCACCAATACTCCCGCTTTGGGGGCCGCCCAACAGACTTTAAAACAAATGGGGGAACCCGCCAGTGGCGCAGCGTTAAGTTGCGCCGTAACCTATCCGCTGGGAGTGGTAGGTGTTATTCTGGCCATGTTGCTGGTACGCAAATTATTTGTTCGTCCCTCAGATATCGACATTCACGAACACGAGGACACCAATCAGACATTCATAGCCACCTTCAAAGTGCACAATCCCGCCATTTTCAATAAAAGCATAAAAGAAGTAGCTTTATTAAGCTATCCTAAATTTGTTATCTCCCGTTTATGGCGGGAAGGCACGGTAAGTATCCCCACTTCAGAAAAAATCCTGAAAGAGAATGACCGTCTGCTGGTTATCACCACGAAAAGGACGCTCCCTCGCTCACGATTCTTTTCGGCGAACAGGAAAGCCAGGATTGGAATAAAGAAGACATCGACTGGAATGCCATAGACAGCCAATTGATTTCCAAACATATCGTTATCAGCCGCCCCGAAATAAACGGGAAAAAACTAGGCTCTTTACGTCTGCGCAACAGCTATGGCATCAACATCAGCCGTGTGATGCGCAGCGGGGTACAACTACTTGCCACACCGGCTGATCCTCCAACTGGGCGACCGGCTGACGTGGTGGGAGAAGCCAAAGCCATAGAGAATGTGGAAAAAGTATTAGGCAATGCGGTTAAAACGCTGAAGGATCCTAATCTTGCCGCCATTTTTATAGGTATTGTACTGGGATTGATACTAGGCTCCATCCCTATCGCCATCCCCGGCATCAGCACTCCCGTTAAATTAGGCCTGGCAGGCGGACCTATCGTAGTAGGAATTCTTATCGGATGCTTTGGTCCCCGTTTCCACCTCATCACTTATACCACCCGGAGTGCCAACCTGATGCTGCGCGGTATCGGGTTATCCCTCTATCTGGCTTGCCTGGGACTAGATGCAGGTGCACATTTCTTCGAGACAGTGATGCGCCCCGAAGGAGCCATCTGGATAGCTATACTTCGCCATCACCCTTTATCCGGTACGTCATCATGCATTAGTGGCCCTCCGCATGACCCGCCTCGACTTCGGAAGCACCTGTGGTATGCTGTGTGGAAGCATGGCAAACCCTATGGCATTGAACTATGCCAATGACACGTTACCCGGTGATAATCCGGCGGTGAGTTATGCCACCGTATATCCGCTGTCCATGTTCAGCCGGGTCATTATAGCCCAATTATACTCATGTTTTTTATATAATTTCCAGCCATGAACGCTTATAATTCAATCACCCCGGAAACCATACAGAAGATATGCGATACCTGCAACTGCTGTCGCATAGTTTCCCCACTATAGCCGATGCCAGTACGGAAATAATCAACCTGGAAGCTATTCTGAATCTGCCTAAAGGTACAGAACATTTCCTTGCCGACCTGCACGGAGAGTACGAGGCATTCCAGCATGTATTGCGGAATGCTTCCGGGGCCATCAAAAGAAAAGTAAATGAAATATTCGGGAATACCCTGCGCGAGAACGAAAAAAAAAGAACTATGTACGCTGATTTATTATCCGGAACAAAAACTGGATCTGGTAAAAGCAGTGGAAACGGACCTGGACGACTGGTATGTCATCACGTTGAACCAGTTGGTACGTGTATGCCAGAATGTATCCTCCAAATACACCCGTTCCAAAGTGCGGAAATCACTTCCCAAAGAATTCTCGTATATCATTCAGGAATTGTTGCACGAAAACTCAATGGTTCCCAACAAGCAGGCGTATATTAACGTCATCATCAGCACCATCATTTCTACCCGCCGCGCCGATGACTTTATCATTGCCTTATGCAACCTCATCCAACGGCTCACCATAGACACACTGCATGTGCTGGGTGATATATTCGACCGTGGTCCCGCCCCCCACCGCATTATGGACATATTATGCGATTATCATAATTTCGATGTACAATGGGGAAACCATGACATTTTATGGATGGGAGCCGCAGCCGGCAACGACTGCTGTATGGCAAACGTGCTACGCCTGGCCATGCGTTATGGCAACCTTGCCGCCTTGGAGGATGGATATGGCATCAACCTTCTGCCCTTGGCCACCTTTGCCATGGAAACATACGCAGACGATCCCTGCACCCTATTCGGACCGAAAGTAGAGAAAGAAGACTGTACTTACAATGCCAAGACACTGCGCATGATAGGCCAGATGCACAAAGCAATCAGTGTTATCCAGTTCAAGCTGGAAGCAGAGATTATCAGGCGCCGCCCCGATTTCGAGATGGACGACCGTATGCTGCTACACCGTATAGATTTTGAGCGTAAGACTATCACAATGCCCAATGGAAAAGAATATGAACTGAAAGACAGCTTTCTTCCTACGGTAAATCCTGCCGATCCTTATAAGCTGACAGACGAAGAACGGGAGATTATGAACAAACTCCATCGTTCGTTTGTCAGCAGTGAGAAATTGAAAAACATATCCGCTGCCTGTTCCGTTACGGATGTATGTACACGGTGAGCAACTCAAATCTGCTGTTCCACGCCTCCATACCCCTGAATGCCGACGGTACGCTGAAAGATGTGTCCATAGCCGGAAAAATGTACAAAGGAAAAGCCTTGCTGGAAAAGGTAGGGCACTTGATCCGTACCGCCTTCTTCGCTGAGGAAGACAACGAGGACAGACCCTTTGCCGTAGACTATGTATGGTACTTGTGGTGTGGCAAAGACTCCCCTGCTTTCGACAAAGACAAAATGGCTACTTTTGAACGTTACTTTTTAAAAGAGAAAGAGTTACACAAGGAAGTAAAAGGTCACTATTACAGCCTGCGCAATGAAGAAAAAGTATGTGATATGCTGCTGGACGAGTTCGGAGTGATAGGAACACACCGCCATATCATCAACGGACATGTACCCGTAAAAACCATCCAAGGTGAGAATCCGATAAAGCAAACGGCAAGATGATGGTCATAGACGGAGGATTCTCTAAAGCGTATCATTCGGAAACCGGAATTGCCGGATATACACTGGTATACCATTCGCGCGGATTCCAACTGGTACAGCACGAACCGTTCACCTCAATGCAAAAAGCCATTGAAGAAGGGCAGGATATCAAATCGAGCACCCAGATAGTAGAAATGAGCACCCAACGCATGATGGTAAAGGACACTGACAAAGGACGGGAACTGGTGACACAGATTAACGATTTAAAGAAATTGCTGGTGGCTTACCGGACAGGACTTATCAAGGAGAAATCTATATAAAAGATTATCCGCAATCATACCACCGGATAATAAAGAAGGTTTATTGCCCTATGATTGCGGATACAAAATTAAAGCCCGTATCAGACTCACGTCTACCGGGCTTTTGGATTACCGAACAAAAATATCGTTATACAATCTTGTTCATCGCCGAATCGGGAAAAACCACCGTCGGCTTGAACGATTTAGCTTCCTCAAAATCCATCATGCGTATGACATAATAATCACAATGTCACCCACCTGTACCTTCCTGGCAGCAGCCCCATTCAGACAAATACATCCCGAACCGCGCTCACCTTAACTCAATATAA
>ENA-OQIM01000787-OQIM01000787.1-human-gut-metagenome-genome-assembly--contig:-NODE-787-length-11699-cov-1.958780_pt1 | contig 11699 bp, 16 predicted proteins | sample MGYA00242579_ERZ504744 | MGnify/ENA primary metagenome ERZ504744 (study PRJEB26092, sample SAMD00036441) | human gut metagenome | host: Homo sapiens | study: EMG produced TPA metagenomics assembly of...
CGTAGAAAATGCACTGAGAAGCTCGATGACATAATCTCTGTCAGATACGGAATCCATACTGTTTCTGGTTGGTGCATCAAAGCCGAGAAGCTCTGCAGTATAGGCACGATCCAACGGATAAGTGGTTCCTGCCAGTGCTCCCGCTCCAAGCGGACAGGTATTCATTCTCTTACGGATATCAAAAAGTCTGTCACGGTCTCTGCGGAACATCTCAAAATATGCGCCTACATGGTGTGCCAGAGTTACCGGCTGTGCCTTCTGAAGGTGGGTAAATCCCGGCATGTAGGTGTGAACATTCTCTTCCATGATCTTCTGCAGGGCAAGAAGAAGGTCCTTCAGCTCCTTATCTGTCTCATCGATCTCGTCGCGGACATAAAGCTTCATATCCAGAGCTACCTGGTCATTACGGCTTCTTCCTGTGTGAAGCTTCTTTCCGGCATCTCCGATACGGTCGATCAGGTTTGCCTCCACGAAGCTGTGGATATCCTCATACTCCGCTGTGATCTCCAGCTTGCCTGCTTCCACGTCTGCAAGGATACCGTCCAGTCCTTCTGTGATCTGCTCCTTTTCTTCCTCTGTCAGGATCCCCTGTTTTGCAAGCATGGCAACATGTGCCTTGCTTCCACGGATATCCTGTCTGTAAAATTTTTGATCAAAGGAAATGGATGCGTTAAAATTGTAAACCAGCTTGTCCGTTTCTTTTGTAAAACGGCCTCCCCATAACTGTGCCATATTGATTCTTCCTCACTTTTCTTTTTTGCGGCAGAACTGTCTTCTCCGGACATACACGAGCTCCGTCTCCCGGACGTCTGCACTTTTCTGTGTTAGTGTAACATATTTTTATAAAAATGCAAAGTTTTTCATAATTATACGTTTGCTGTCTTCAGCCGTTGTTACTGTTCACTCGATTCTCAGTAACCAGCCGTTCTCTGTCCATGGCTTCTTTCTTTGAAAATACACAGCCGCAGTAATTCTGCCGGTACAGAGCATGCTCATGAGACAGCTCAATAGAACGCTTGTAGCCATTCTTTTTCTTAAAATCTGAAGTCAGATGTGGCACTTTATAGATTTCTGCCAGCTCCTCGCCAATCTCATTGATCTTCTGTGCATTTTTCAGCGGACTGATACTTAATGTTGTGGTGAAATAATCATATCCTCCCTCCTTCGCCAGCTTTGCCGCCTCTTCCATCCGCAGGCGGTAACACCGAAAGCACCTCTCTCCTCCTTCTGGAACATCTTCCAGGCCTTTTGCCATTTCATAAAATTCCTTCGGGTCATACCGGCCTCCATAAGAGTTACCGGATGGACAAATTCCATCTCCCCGATCAGGCGGCGGATCTCAGCCACGCGGTGTGAATATTCCTCCAACGGTGCGATATTGGGATTATAAAAAAATATCGTGATCTCAAAATACTGCGACAGATATTCCATCACATAGCTGCTGCATGGCGCACAGCAGGCATGCAGAAAAAGTCTGGGGGTTTTCCCTTCTTTCTGGTTTCTTTCAATCAGTTTATCCAGTTCTTTCTGGTAGTTTCTCTTGTTCAATGTTTGTAATTCCTTTCTCTATGACTGTTTTCAGGCAGACATCAAAGTATGCTCTCTGCATTGGCCTTCTCATGTTTCAGACATATGATAATATTATACCATTATCTACGAAAAGGAGGCAACATCCATGAATCCTGTCCTGAAAGTGCGGGACGTGTGTCTCTCCTATCACACATTGTCCGGTGAGACACCCGCCCTTTCTCATATATCCTTTGACCTGATGCCCGGTGAATTCCTGTCCATTGTAGGACCTTCCGGATGCGGAAAATCCACTCTTCTGAATCTCATTGCCGGCCTGCTCACTCCGGAACACGGTTCCATTACTCTGGGAGGCCGGCCGGTATCCTCCGGCAGTGCCGCTGTAGGATATATGCTCCAGAAGGATCATCTTCTGGAATGGCGGAGCATCTACAAAAACATCCTTCTCGGCCTGGAGATCCGGAAAGAGCTCACACCTGAAAAGCTGGCACATGCAGAAGCCCTTCTTCAGACCTACGGTCTGGACCGTTTCCGTGATGCCCGCCCTTCCCAGCTTTCCGGCGGTATGCGCCAACGTGCCGCTCTGATCCGGACCCTGGTGCTGGAACCGGAGCTCCTTCTTCTGGACGAACCATTTTCCGCTCTGGATTACCAGACCCGCTTAAATGTCAGTGATGATATCGGAAAAATCCTCAAAAGCTCCGGCAAGCCTGCGATCCTGGTCACTCATGACATCTCCGAAGCCATCAGTATGGCCGACCGGGTACTGATCCTTTCTGCACGTCCTGCCACTGTACGAAAGATCATTGATATCGATCTGGATATCAGCGACCGCACTCCCCTCTCCTCCAGAAATGCTCCGGATTTTAAGAAATATTTTAACATCATATGGAAGGAGCTCAATGAAAATGCCTGAAATTTCCAGACAGCAGAAACAATATCTTGCACGGCAGAAAAAAGAAAAACACATTATCCTGGCTGCACGGACACTTCTTTTTGTTCTGTTTATGGGACTTTGGGAAATATCCTCTGATCTTGGATGGATCGATTCCTTTATCTTCAGCAGTCCTTCCCTGATCGCAAAGACCTTTCTTTCCATGTGCAGGGATCAGTCCCTGTTTGCACATATTGCCGTGACACTGGCAGAAACTCTTGTCAGTTTCTTTTTTGTTGTGATCCTGGGTGTAGGAACCGCAGTACTTCTCTGGTGCTCCCGACGGATCGCACGGATCCTGGAGCCATGTCTGGTGGTACTGAACAGTCTCCCGAAATCTGCTCTGGCCCCTCTTCTGATCGTATGGCTTGGTGCCAACGAACGTACCATTGTAGTCGCCGGCATGTCTGTAGCCATCTTCGGTTCCGTTATCAATCTGTACTCCGGCTTCTGCCAGGCAGATCCGGAAAAGCTGAAGCTGATCGAAACTCTGGGGGGACACAAAAAGGAAAAGCTTCTGAAGATCGTCCTGCCCTCCTCCGTTCCTCTTATCCTGAGTGTGATGAAGGTCAACATCGGGCTTTGCTTGGTAGGCGTGATCATCGGAGAATTTATCGGTGCCCGAAAAGGCCTGGGATACCTGATCATTTACGGAAGCCAGACATTCAGACTTACATGGGTCCTGATGTCCATTGTGATCCTCTGCATCATTGCCATGCTGCTGTATTTTGCACTTTATCTTATTGAAAAACAGGTCCGGAAGCATTAGCTGTAAAAAGGGCGTGTAAAAATGATCTCTCATTTTTTACACGCCTCTTTTGCTCTTATAACCTTTGTTTCAAAGTTTTCCCACGCAAAGGCCGTGCATAATAAAAGCCCTGAATCTCATCGCAGCTCAGGCTTCGCAGGATCTCCACCTGTTTTGCTTTCTCCACGCCCTCGGCAAGAACCTTCATTCCAAGGCTGTGTGCCAGCGAAATGGTATGACGGATCACCTGCTGCCCACGAAAATTCTCTATGTAATCGATCAGACTTTTATCCAGCTTCAGAGTATCGAATGGCAACTGGTTCAGGCTTGTCATAGATGAATAGCCGGAGCCAAAATCATCCATATGCAGCTCGAATCCTGCATCCACCATCTTCTCTATGAGCTTACTGATCCGATCATTATACAACGTAGCAGTTTCTGTCAATTCAATGGGAACAGAAGAAAACGGAATGCCATTTTCTTCCACGATTTTCACATAACGACAGATCATATTATCGTAATGGATACTGGCACGTGACAGATTCACCGAAATCGGTAGTATCTTTTTCCCTGATCTTATACTTCCCCCTGGATGCTGCATACCTTTCGGAAACATATTCATCAAGGCGTACGATCAGACCATCCTTCTCAAAAAGAGGGATAAATTCTCCCGGCGAAACCATAGTTCCTTCCGCTCTCTTCCAGCGCACCAGTGCCTCCGCCCCAACGATCTCTTCTGTCTCCACACTGTATTTCGGCTGCAGGTAGACTACGAATTCTTCATTGCGTATAGCCTCCTCGAAAGCATTCTCCATCTGTCCGTTACGGATATGCCTCTGTCTCATCTCATCATCATAAAAAGCGATCTGGTGCTCATAGTCATCCCGGATACTCTTCATGGCCAGAAAAGCCTGTCACAGATCAGGGTAAAAGGCAGTGTCTTATCCACATTCTCATAGACCCCATAGTTGACCACCAGATTAGGAATCGGTGCTCCACTCTCGACCCTGTGGATAAATTTCTCCATATCTGCCATACGGATCTCTTTCTTTCCATATATGATGGCTACAAACTGGTCTCCTCCATATCTGCCCACCGTCCCGTAGCGAACCTGATTTCTATACGTATCTCCCAGATAGGTAAGAACCTGATCACCGGTCTTCTCTCCATAGGTTCCGTTGATCCATTTAAAGTTCTTTATATCTGCCACCACCACATGAAAATCCTGATTCGTATTAAAGCGCATTAGCGTCTTTTGCATGATGGAAAAAGGCCTGTCTGATATAAAGCCCTGTAAGATCATCATATTCCAGAGCTGAGAGTACCATCACGGACTCTCTCAGCTTGATCACATTGTTGATCTTACTTTTTAATATACGGACATTATACGGTTTCCGTACAAAATCCACTGCTCCCAGTTCCAGACATCGCACCTCATCCTCCAACCGGTTACTTCCGGTTATGATGATCACAGGCACAGAGGTCAGCATCACATCATCACGGATCAGCTCCAGAAACTGAAATTCATCACATACCGGCACACTCATATCAAGAAGAATTGCAGAAAGGGTTTTGTAATTCTCAGACAGACGCTTCATCCCTCTGCTTCATTCATCGCAGTGATAACCTCAAAACTGCCCTCCAGATGTTCTGTAAGCGCTTTCCGATTCGTCTCGTCATTCACTACAATAAGAAGTTTTCTTCCGGATGCTGTTCCTCCTGGTTCCAGTATGGCCTCCATCTCACTGTACCGTACATCCATATCCTCATTGGCAAAAGCAAACACCACGGTCTGAAAATCCTCAGCCGTTCCTACCCTGGCACATTTCACATAGAAATATTCAATCCTCCCGTTGCTTCGACGTACACGATAATGTACCATCAACTGGGGAATCCTTGTAAGACGTTGGCATATCTTCTCAAAATCCATCATCTGATGCATCCGGATCCTGTCCTCTGCCGCAACACTGCTCTCAATATAAATATCCATGATCTTCTCATAGGATTCATCCTGCGAAGTCCCTCCTCCCCATAAGCTCCACTCTGCCCCTGGAAGCGGCATACCTGGACCTTATGAGTCTCTCTGTCAACAGAGTAGATATTGATAAAATTTTTTCCGAGAACATTAATGATCCCCATAAGAAGCGGATTCTCCATCATTCCGCTGCTGATCTCATCATTCGTCTCTGTATCCGAAAAAACAAGGGCATGTCCTGTCCCGCCGGATTCCAGCGGAATCTCCACAGCATCAACCGAACGCAGGATATTCCGTCCCGGTTCCAGATAATTCTTCGGACCTTTGATCCCGTTAACGACCGGACAGATCTCACAGGGAGTTTCTCTGTTTCTCAGACAGTGATAGCATTTCTCGCCCCTCTTCAGCTGCGGATAGATCTCACGTGCTGCCAGGTTATAGCTGATAATCTTATAATCCTCATCTATGACATACATTCCCGATGCATTTTTCCCCACGAGCATCACCTCCGGATTCGTAAATTTCTCATAGATCCTTCGTGACAGTTACTGTCTCAAAATCCTTAAATATTCCTTCATTATATACGATTTTTCTGATAACTGCAATTATCTTTCGTATTATTTATTTTTCATATTGGTTTTATTATATTTCGGTTATCAGCGCATCTGAAAAGATTTCCCCCTGAGCGGAACCCCGGCAAGCTCCGCAAGCCTTTTGATTCCGGAATCTGCTATGGATACCGCACTCTCCACATGATTGAAATCTGTGGCACTGTAATCAAACAGGATATTTCCCTGTGCTTCAAACTCCTCGTCCCGTTCCCAGAAAAAGAATCTCATAGGCATACAGTCAAAGGCCTGATCTCATATCCCACATCACCCTGGGGCAGTTCCCTGCCGTCAAGCTTCTGAAACGCCTCCCTCAATTCCTTTTCATGGCCGGAAAATGTAGCACTGAACACATCCGTCTCTCCGATCTGATACGCCGGCGCAAATGGTCTTGCATTCCTGAGATCTGCAAAAGGGACCCACTTATCCATAATAAAAGCCCCCTCTTTCGCATACCCCAGAAGCGTATAAATATTCAGCATCTCCGTAGTATCCGGTTCTCTCTGTCCATCCAGCTCCGGATACTGCCGTCTTCCAGACTCACCCCATATCTTCTTCCGAAATGAATGATCGTGAGAAACCCGTTTTCTTCCTTCAGTTCCGGCACCCGTTTATGCAGATCTGCCTGATCCATCTTCAAAAAGCGTTGTGCCCACTCTTCACATAGTTTTACATAGTTGGAAATTCTTTCTTCTTTCATCCTGTCTTCTCCCTGTCTGATATCGATATCCTTTCTCCGCTGTATTCCGGACTTTTTTTACAGAATACACTGCTTTCACATTTTCCGCAAGAATCTTCGCCGATGTATCCGAAATCCGGCTATTTTCAGTGTTACTGTTTTTTCAGCATCCCGGAACCTTCTTAAGCGTTTCTTTTTTTCGACAGATCATCCATCAATTTTCCCAAATCCGTCTAATTTCCCAATATAAAAATAACGTTTTTTGCACAAAAAACTGGATTTTCTTTTTCGAAAGGTGTATAATATTAACAAAGTTTATTGTTTTTATGGTTAAAGACACCTGGCAGTAAACAAGAAATGAAAGTGAGGATTCGCCATGAAACAAAACAGTATGTTAGCAATGATCCTGGCCGGTGGAAGAGGAAGTCGTCTTCACGAGTTGACGAATAAAGTTGCCAAGCCAGCCGTTGGTTATGGCGGTAAATACCGTATCGTGGATTTTCCGCTCAGTAACTGTGCCAACAGCGGCATTGATGTCGTAGGTGTACTGACACAGTATGAATCAGTTTTACTGAACAGCTATGTAGCAGCCGGTGGCCGCTGGGGCCTTGATGCCAAGGACAGCGGAGTTTATGTACTTCCTCCACGTGAGAAGGCTGATGCCGGTCTGGATGTATACCGTGGAACAGCTGATGCGATCTCTCAGAATATTGATTTCATCGACTCACAGAACCCGGAATACCTTCTGATCCTTTCCGGTGACCACATCTATAAGATGAATTATGCAAAGATGCTTGATGACCATATCCAGCATAAGGCAGATGCGACTATTGCAGTTATCGAGGTTCCCATGAAGGAAGCCAGCCGTTTCGGTATCATGAACACCGGTGAAGATGATCGCATCGTGGAATTTGAAGAGAAACCGGAACACCCGAAGAGCAATCTTGCTCCATGGGTATCTACATATTCAACTGGAAGCTTCTGCGCAAGCTCCTGCTGGCAGATATCAAAAATCCGGATTCCAATCACGATTTCGGTAAAGACATCATCCCTACACTCCTTGCACAGGACAAAGCACTCTACGCCTACAAGTTCAAAGGTACTGGAAGGATGTAGGAACCATCGATTCCCTCTGGGAAGCAAACATGGATCTTCTCAGTCCAAACAGTGAACTGGATCTTAACGATCCTACCTGGAAAATCTACACTGAGGATGCTACCTCTCTTCCACAGTATATCTGTGATACAGCTGTGATCAACACTGCTTTCATCACTCAGGGCTGTGTTGTAGAAGGTGAGATCACCAACTCCGTACTTTTCACAGGCGTCAAGGTCGGTCCTGGTGCCAAGATCATCGACAGTGTCCTGATGCCGGGTGTTGTTGTTGAAGCAGGTGCCGTTGTCCAGCGTGCTCTCGTTGCAGACGGAGTCGTGATCGGTGCCAATGCTCGTGTCGGTTCCAAGGACAGTGAGCACATCGAACTTGTATCAAAACGTGTAAAGGGGGCTGAGTAATATGTTTAAAGCATTTGGAATCGTGAATTCCTCAGAAAGAAATATCCATGTGGAGGGGCTTCAGGACTACCGTGCGATCGGCGCCTTTTCATTTCTCGGAAGATATCGTGTCATCGACTTCCCAATCTCAAATATGACCAACAGCGGAATTGAGTACATTCAGGTCTATGTAAAAAACAAACCCCGTTCTCTTGTAGAACATCTCGGAACCGGACGTCACTACAACATCAACTCCAAGAGCGGTAATCTCCAACTCCTCTTTTCAGAGCATTCCGGAGTCAACGATATCTATAACACCGATATCGACAACTACTACTCCAATCTGGAGTGCATCGAAGCAGTTCATTATCCGTATGTTGTTATCGCTCCGAATTACATGATCTACACCACCGACTATTCCAAGCTGATCGATGCCCATATCGAATCCGGTGCAGATGTGACCATGCTTTATCATTCCGTTGATAATGCCAAGGAGAACTATCTGAACTGCCACATCCTGAACCTGAACCGTCAGAAGGGTGTTCTCTCCATTGAGCACAACCACGGCAATGCAAAGGAACCGCAACATTTTCATGGATACCTACGTAATGAGCAAGGAGCTTTTCATCAGCTCATCCATAAGGCAAAAGAGATTTCCTCTCTTTATACCCTTGCAGACGTGATCAATGCCGGCTGCAGAGACGGTGAGCTGGATGTGCGTGGTATATCTCATCGCGGATATTTTGCATCGATCACTGATTTCAAGAGCTATCACGATGCAAATATGGATCTGATTGACTACAAAACTGCAACGGATCTTTTCCATGATAACTGGCCGATCTATACACGCACCAACAACTCCTGTCCGACCCATTATTTTGACACAGCCAATGTTTCCAACTCCGTTATCTCCAACGGCTCCATGATCGAGGGAACGGTAGAGAATTCTATTGTCGGACGTGGCTGTACCATCAAAAAGGGCGCTGTTATCAAGAACTGTGTAGTTCTTGCAGACTGCACCATCGGTGAGAATGTCCATATCGAAAATCTGGTGGTAGACAAGCATGCCAAGATCACACATGCCAAGGAGATCATCCGTCCTGCGGATGAGCCTGGCTACATCAAACGTAACGATACACTGTAATATTCATATATAATAAGCTCCGGTTCCTGTGTTACGAACCGGAGGCCTTATTTATCTCTGTACTCAGCTAAGCATATGGATCCGTCATTTCAGAACAGACTGAATCCATTTCAACGCATTATCCTTATTCTTCACGTTACCCGGAAGGCAGATGCACACCGGATCATATCTCAGGCCAAATTCCTGAGCAACACTACTACGGCCGTCAAGCTCCAGATGCTGATCATCACAGCGCCCAGAGACTCAAACACCTCATCTCCAAACGTTTCCCTGAGATTTGCATACATTCCGCTATCTTTCTCATGTTCATAGAGTTCCTTCGGCATGATCAGGACATCAACGGTAGCACTCTGGATTTCCGTCACATATGCGATCCTAGCATAGTAATCAAAATCCTCTCCTGTCTCGTCCGTCATCAGATTCTGCGCCACACTGACTTCTGCATATTTATCCTCTGTTCCCAGTGTCTTCAGAACATCCTCTTCCACCTTCTCAGAGTCATAATTCCCTGCATTCACCACCGCAATGGAAAGCACCGTCTTCATCTGTGCGTGACGATAAATATTCACTCCCAGACAGACTCCGCCAATGGCAAGAAGCACGCACAGCATATGTATCTTATAATACATCCAGATATACTGAATCTTCTTACCTGTTCCCATTCCCTTCAGTTTCTCTCTTTCGATCCGGCGGCGTTCCTTCTTCGTCAGATCAGTTTCGTTGGGCATCTCCGGATTCAGTACACTCTCATCGTGTCCGTCACTGCCGGCCTCCGCTCTGTTTTGTAAATCCATAAAAATCTCCTTTGTCTTTCATGTCTCAGTATTTTTTACCCTGAAGCGGGATATTCCAGTCGCTTTCCCCGCATCCTCCGGTGGGTGCTGTGACTTATCAATAAAGGATATTTTAGCATATTTTGGTACAAAATCACAGCGCATAAATATGAAAATACCATAAACTCTTCTATTTCCGACAGATCCTCATTCCATATCCATACATTACCACCACAGCAGTCACAAGAACACAGACCATCACCGGTCTCATCCACAGATATAAAAGATTTTTCTCAATTCCAGCTGCCACAGCCACATCCTTCAGGATATCAGCCACGCAGAGATGGAACAGATAAATAAAAAACGCATATTTCTGACCGATGGCTACCGGAAGCTCGGGCACTTTCCGATTCTTTCCCATGATCGCAATGAGAAAAAGGCCAACAGCCATAAATACTGACCCCAGAAACAATTCCAGTTTGCCAAAATACCGGTATTCCAGCAGACTTGCAATCCCGCCGCCAGCTACCATGCCATACAAAAGAAGCACTTTTTTTTTTTCCGGCAAACCAGGCTTCCAGCTTTTCCTGATGTCTGTGTATCAGATGTCCCAACATAAAAAACGGAAATCCGGTAAACAGATAGTTTCGAAATTGCATAACACGGAAATGCTTTTCCGGGAACAGGAAGGTCGAAAATTCCTCATTCCGAAATGGATCAGAAGAAGCACCGGTATCAGAACATATGCCTGCTTACAAATCCGGAATCTTGCTGCCAAGGCAAAAAGAAGATAACAATAGAGCAGTGCCGGGAGAAACCACAGATGCCATTTCACCTGAGAGCTGTTATTATATAGAAGAAACTGGCGGATATGTTCCCCCGAAACCAGGGCTTCCAGCCATTCCTTCTGGCTTGCTCCGTCGATGTAATTCTGGATCAGCTCCCACAGACAGCAGACCGGAAATGCCACAAGCATCAGCTTCAGAACATGCCGGATCTTTTTTCCGGTTCTTATAAATTCCGTATCATCGCCACGGAAACAAAAATATCCGGATACCATAAAAAACACAGGTACTGCAAATCTAGCAAGTACATTGGCTATGATTCCGGCATTTTCCGGAAATGGACGTGAAGAAGCACAACTGCATAAGCACAGATCGCCTTTACCATATCCAGAGTACGGTTTCGCATAAAAATTACTCCTTTTTATATCGAACGCTTATCCCGGAAATATGATTCCGGGGTTCCCTTTTTTTCGAAACGATATACTAACAAACCAACAGAATTTTGTCAATGCTGTTTTTCTCCTGTACGGTTTACTCTTATACGTTTTACTCTTGTACGGCTTCCGGATCTGAATTATAATTCTTTTATGACTTCTATGACAGGATGTTTGTTATTTCCTCAGAAGGATTCTATTTTTTATGAAAAAAGACGGCTACTATTCTTCCGGCGAATTTGCACGCATGGCACACGTAACTCTGCGTACTGTCCGCTATTATGATAAACAGGATATCCTGAAACCCTCTCTCGTCACCGAATCCGGCGCACGTTTTTATACAGACGAGGATTTTGCAAGGCTTCAGCAGATCCTCCTTCTGAAATACCTGGGCTTTTCCCTGGATGACATCCGTGAAATGACCATCGGTGATTCCGATTATCATTTCATGCTGAATTCTCTGAATATCCAGCTTCGTCTGTCCGTGACCGGATCGAACAGATGCAGCTGGTCGAAAAAGCAATCCAGGATACCGCACAGATGATAAAGGAACAGCACACCATTGACTGGAGCCAGATGCTGAACCTGATCCACCTGAC
>ENA-OQIM01000788-OQIM01000788.1-human-gut-metagenome-genome-assembly--contig:-NODE-788-length-11693-cov-1.152775_pt1 | contig 11693 bp, 21 predicted proteins | sample MGYA00242579_ERZ504744 | MGnify/ENA primary metagenome ERZ504744 (study PRJEB26092, sample SAMD00036441) | human gut metagenome | host: Homo sapiens | study: EMG produced TPA metagenomics assembly of...
CCGAAAATTACCGTAACGTTTTCCGAAATCAAGTGTAATACTAAAAATAGTTCGTTTATTATTGATAAATAAAACAGGAGCGTATAGCTTGAATTGCTATACGCTCTTTTTATGGTCTTGCAATCTATTTGAAAAAAGCATGAATTTTTACACATTTCCGCGGAATTTAATGGTAATATCCGTCATATTCATGCGCTCTCTGGGGAACTGGTGGCGCTCGAGGTAGTCGTAGAGCAGGCGGATCGGCAGCGTGCCTTGCGTTTTCACATCCTGCCCGATGATGAAATCGACCGTACCGTTTTTGACCATTTTGATGTTGCCCTCGGTGATGTCGTGAACGACGATATGCAGCTTTTCGCTGCGGTGTACGGCGTGCACGGCGCGGTAAACGCCCTCCCGTCCCGCGGAGGTCAGATAGATGCCGCGCAGCTCGCTGTCCGACTGAATGGCGCGCATAGCGATGCGCTCGGAAAGGCTTTCATCGAGAAACGAGCATTCCGGGTGCAGAACCCGGATATCCGGAAAACTCTCCGCCATTTCGGTGCTGAAGCCGGTAAAACGCTGCGAGTCGGCATAATGTCCGCTGCGCTGACCCAGAATCGGCAGCACGCTGCCGTGCCCCTGCATGACCATGCCGAGCAGCGCGGCGGCGGCGCGGCCGCTCGCGATGTTGTCCGCGCCGACATAGGCGATGCGGTTCGCGTCGTGATATCCGTGTTGAAGGTCACGACAGGGATGCCCTGCTGCTCGCTGAGCGTGTTTATCTTGTCGCGCACGAGCGTGTTCGCGAGCGGCATGAGCGCGAGGCCGTCGATGTGCTCGGTCGTTACCAGCTCATCGATCAGCGTCAGCTGATGCTGCACATCCATATCCTGCATCGCGCGCACGATGACCGTGATGTTTGGGAGAAGCTCACGCTCGGAAAAGCTTTCGAACAGCTCGCACAGCATCTGCACGAAGGGCGAATGGCCGGAGTGGAGCACCACGCCGATCTTCCACTGCTGTGTCTGCTGCATGACGAGCCGGTTCGAGATATAGCCCATTTCGCGCGCCGTCGCGCGGATGCGCTCCGCGACCTCCTCGCGCACGCCCTCCTTGTGGTGCAGGGCGCGGTCCACCGTTCCACGCGACACGCCGCACCGGTCTGCGATCTGCTGCATCGTTACCATAAAATCACTCTCCTGCGTTCTCTGTACTTATACTATATCATAAAATACAGCCGTGCGCCAGATGTTACATCTGCACGAAAATGTTGTACTGCACATCGCCTATGATACAATGATAGCGCTATTTTTATGTATAGTATCATAAATACTTGCGGCTTTAATATGCATAATCACGATATAATGCACGGATAAATGATAGTGCGCCCAAGCTATTGCAACCGGAAATCCACTGTGATATTCTGTGATTGTCAAGTGAACAAGGCCATTCACAAAACCGAAAAATTCCCCAAAAGAGAGTGAGAGAAACAAAATGTCATTTTTCAGTTCCATGATCTGGATCGCGCTGAGCTTCCTGTTTTTCACCGTCATGGTGGCAGTCATTTCAGCGTGGAAGACCAGAGATGACAAGCTCGACACCGCTGAGGGCTACTTCCTCGCGGGGCGCGGACTGCCGGGTATTGTCATTGCAGGCTCGCTGCTGCTGACCAACCTGTCCGCAGAACAGCTTGTCGGCACAAACGGTCAGGGCTGGGCTTCAATATGAGTCCGATCGGCTGGGAGGTCGGTGCACTGTTCACGCTGTTTGCACTAGCATTGTGGTTCCTGCCGACCTACCTCAAAATGGGCACGACCACCATCCCGCAGCTGATGGAGGCACGCTTTGGCCGCGGCACCAAGCTAATGTTCTCGTTCGTCATCGTTGTGATGTACTCCATCCTCAATCTGCCGGTCATCCTTTACTCCGGTGCAGTTGTATTTGAGAATATCTTCGATATTTCCGGCATCTTCGGCATCAGCAAGTTCCAGGCTGTTGCAATTCTGTGTGTCGTCATCGGCATTATCGGCGGCTGCTACGCCATCTTCGGCGGTTTGAAGGCGGTTGCCGTATCCGACACCATCAACGGCATCGGCCTTATCATCGGCGGTCTGATGATCCCGTTCCTCGCGCTGACGTTGCTGGGTCACGAGACCACCGGGCGGCGGTCTTGTAGAAGGTGTCAAGTACCTCGTACAAACCGAACCCGAAAAGCTCAACGCATGGGCTTCGTGGGATGCTGCTGAACCGGCTCTGCCGTGGCCGCTCATCTTCACGGGCATGTTCTTCAACAACCTGTACTGGTGGTGCACGAATCAGTCCTTTGTACAGCGCGCACTCGCCGCAAAGAGCCTGAAGGAAGGTCAGAAGGTGCAATCTACTGCGGCTTCCTCAAGACCATCGGCTTCTTCTATCTGGTACTGCCGGGCGTTATCGCTTACCACCTGCCGTCCATTCAGGACAAGCTGGCGGCGGCCGGTTCCTCCGCGATCGACTTCGCTTATCCGGCGCTGGTTTCCGCCGTTGTTCCCAAGCCGGTCATGGGCTTCTTCGCCGCTGTTCTGTTCGGCGCGATTCTGTCCTCGTTCAACTCGGTGCTCAACTCCGCATCGACCATGTTTACCCTCGACCTGTACCGCACCGCCATCAATCCGAAGGCTTCGGATATGCAGTGCGTCAAGGTCGGCAAGATCTACGGCACCTGCGCCGGTGCAGTCGCTATCTGCGTGGCACCGTTCGTTATGTTCGCACAGGGCATCACGACCTTCCTCAACTCTATGAGCCAGTTCGTTTCCCTGCCGATCCTGTTCACTGTACTCGGCGCGCTGATCTTCCGCAAGGCACCGAAGTACGCGCCCAAGGTCATCACCGCTGTTCACGTTATCGCCTACGGCGCGTTTATGATCCTCAAGCCCTGCTACCCCACCTCAGGTGAGCCGATTCATTATCTGTACGCCATCGCTGTGCTGTTCGTCGTTGAATTTGCCATCATGTGGTATCTGAACAAGTACCGCGGCACAGAGGACTATGTTCCGGCCGATGTCGGCGCAGTCGATCTGACCCCGTGGAAGTATCGCCATATCGTATGTATCATCGGTATCATTCTGGCGATCGGCATCTACATTCTGTTTTCGCCCATCGGCATTGCCGCATGAGTATAATAAAGTCTAACCAACAACCTAATTGAGAAAAGAAAAGGAGAACAATTACCATGAAACTCGGATTTAATGAAGCAAATGACCGTTTCTGCAAGAACCACAGTGTTATGATGGATCTCGAGCTGTGCGAGAAGTACGGCTTCGACTGCATTGACATTCAGTCGGAGTGCCTGAACCGCGACCTCGAGGCCGGCAAGATCACCCTCGAGGAGATGGGCGCATGGTTCCAGAGCCACCACCTCAAGATGCTTTCCTACAATGCGCTGTGCTTCTTCAACATGAAGCAGACGCAGGAGGAAAAGGACGCCGTGATGGCTGAGCTGGACGAGATCATCCGCCGCTGCAACATCCTCGGCTGCAAGATGATCGTTGTCGTACCGAGCAAGGACATGAAGGAGCGCGGCCTGACCCCGACCCGCAAGGAAATCCGCGAGGATGCAGTTGCTGTTCTCAAGGAAATGGTTAAGAAGTGCGAAGCCGCACGGCATCCGCCTGAGCCTTGAGTTCTGCGGCGAGCCGTCCATGACCATCAACCGCTTCGAGGACGCTTACGCAATCGTTGAGGAAGTAAACAGCCCGCTGGTTGGTGTAACGCTCGATCAGTACCACTTCTACGCAATGGCTCCGGCTGGGATACCCTCGAAAAGGCGGACGGCAAGAAGATTTTCGTATGGCACCTGAACGGCACCGAGGATATGCCCTGCGGCGCTTACTACAACAACGACGAGAAGCGCCTGTGGCCGGGTGCCGAGGGCGACTGCCTGCCGCATGCACGCTACGCTGATACGCTCAAGAAGATCGGCTTTGACGGCGACTGCTGCACCATCGAGATCTTCCGTCCGGCATACTATGAGATGTCGCAGGAGGAGAACGTAAAGAAGTCCGCAGAAGTCACCCGTGCACACGTTGAAAAATACGCACAGTTCTAATATCGTAAAATCAGCAGTATCTCACAGCATTATTCCCCAGCATTTTATCTACATTTTTTTTGATCTGTAAAGGAGAATTTATTTATGAGCTATCTGAAGAAAATCGGCGCACTGTTTGTTCCTCCGCATTGATGGGCATCCATGCTCGCAGGCTGCGGCTCGTCCTCCGATTCCACCGGCGGCAACGGCTCTCAGGCTGAGGGCGGCGATGGCAATTACAACATTTCCATCGTGTTCAAGACCACCTCGAACGAATACACCCAGTACATGATGGCAGGCGCTGAAAAAGCGGCGGCCGAGACCGGCGCAGTGCTCGACATGAAGGGCGCGACCTCGGAAACCGCCTATGACGAGCAGCAGAACATGATCGAAACCGATCTGCACGCCAACAAGTATGACGCGATGATTATCGCACCACTGCAGGGCGACATGGCTTCCACGCTGGTAAGCGGCACGGATATGCCCATCTTCGCAATCGACACGGACTTTAATGCACCGGAGAAGATTCGTTTATCGGCATCGGTCAGAAGGATGCAGCGGCAAGCGGCGGCGAGAAGGCTGTCGAGGCGGCGAAGGCAGCCGGCTGGGATAAGATCGAAGCAGCTTATATTGCGGGTGTTCAGGTGACTCCACCGCCGATGCACGCCGCACCGGTTTCCAGGAAGGCATTGACGGCGCAGGCGGCACATTCCTCGCGGACGAGGTGCAGTATGCAGACGCCGTAGCAGATAAGGCAACCGTCTGCATGGAAGGCATCATGCAGAGCCATCCGGAGGGTCTGGCTATCATCGCCTGCCACAACGACGACTGCGCAATTGCGGCAGCTCGTGCAGCAGCGAACAATCCGGCTTATGCAAAGACTATCTTCATCGGCTTTGACGGCAACATCACCGCAGCACAGTCCATCCTCGATGGCGGCGAGACCATGACCGTTGCACAGAGCGGTTACGATCAGGCTATCAGGCGGTTAAGACCGTTGTGGCATACCTGAACGGCGAAAAGGTAGACAGCTTTGTTGACTGCGGCACCAAGGTCATCGACAGCACCACCGCCGAGGACTACATGGCAACCCTCAAGAGCCAGATGGACGGCAAGGCAGTTGCACAGTAAACCGTAATACCATGCGCTGCACTTGCAGCAGCAAGTGCAGCGTATCTATTAAACAATCACGTTTCTATAAGGAGAGATTTCCAATGGGCATTTTGAAAATTGGCGTTGTAGCTGCGGCCGAATCGGCAAGCTGCACATCAACAACCTGATCAACTCCGTACCGGGCGTTCAGGTCGTTGCCGCTGCTGACCCGATGCTGGACAAGTCCGGCGCACGCGAGTGGCTGGCAGAGCGCAAGATCACCAACGTTTCCACCGACTTCATGGACGTTATCAACAACCCGGAAGTAGACGTAGTATTCGTTTGCTCCTCCACCGACACGCACTGCGATGTTTCCATGGCAGCAGTTCAGGCTGGCAAGCACGTATTCTGCGAGAAGCCGATCGACTATGATATCGACAAGATCAAGAAGCTGCTCGCACTCGTTGAGGAGAAGGGCGTTAAGTTCCAGGTAGGCTTCAACCGCCGCTTCGACCACAACCACAAGGCAGTTGCAGACGCAGTTAAGGACGGCACGATCGGCGATCCGCATATCGTTATCGTTTCCTCCCGTGACCCGGAGCCGCCTCCGGCTTCCTACGTCGCAGTTTCCGGCGGTATCTTCTACGATATGATGATCCACGACTTCGATATGGTTCGCTACGTAACCGGTTCCGAGGCTGTTGAGATCTCCGCTGTTGGTTCCTGCCTCGTTAACCCGAACCTGCAGGAAGAGTCCGGTATTCCGGACGTTGACACCGCTGTTGTTACCATGAAGATGGCTAACGGCTGCATCGCTGTCATCAACAACTCCCGTCAGGCAGTTTACGGCTACGACCAGCGCGTAGAGGCGTTCGGTTCTAAGGGCATGGCTTCCGATGCCAACGACCTGCTGAACACCACCACCGTACTGACCAAGGACGGCGCTCACTCCGAGAAGCCGCTGTGGTTCTTCCTCGAGCGTTACAACCAGGCATTCATCAACCAGGTTATCTCCTTCGTTGATGCAATCAACAACGATACCCCGACTGCTGTCGGCGCTATCGACGGCCTGCGTCCGGTTCTCATGGCTAAGGCTGCTACCGAGTCCTGCCGTAACGGCGGCGTATACGTTAAGGTTGAGGAGTAATTTCTCCGCTTAACAAACCAAAGTTGCATGAAAAGGAATCCTCGAAAGAGGGTTCCTTTTTTGTTGCAGTAATTGAAAATTGAGAATGGAAAATTAACGCGATGGTCAAATTCAACTCACTGCAATTACATAACCGTATGTCCGCACTCATTAACATTGATGCGGGAGCACAATGTGCTCCCCTGCGATTTTAATCGTGCAACTTGACAAATTGTATCATGTAGGGCGGGACAAGGTGAATTGCCCGAAGGGCAAGAGAAGGTGCCCTGGGGTATGACCCCATCCCGCCGTTTCTCGTCGAATTACACCCATTTTATCAACCTGTACCCGTCAACTGCCGCGTTCATTCTCCATTTTCCACTCTCAATTCTCAATTCCCCCTTGACTTAGAGTCCACTTCAAGTGCTACACTAAGGGCAAAGGAAGGTGACTCCCATGACCATCGCAGAAGTGAGCAGACAATTCGACATCACGCCGGACACACTGCGCTACTACGAGCGCATCGGCCTGATCCCGCCGGTACCGCGCACGAAAAGCGGCATCCGCGATTACGACCAGACCTCGTGCAGCTGGATCGAGTTTATTAAATGTATGCGTGCGGCCGGTCTGCAAATTGAGGCGCTCATCGAATATGTGGCTCTGTTCCAGCAGGGCGACAGCACCATCGGCGCCCGCAAGGCTCTGCTCCTCGAGCAGCGCGACCAGCTCGAGGAACGCATTGCCACCATGCAGCAGACGCTCGAGCGACTCAACCACAAGATTGAAAACTACGGAAACTGCCTCGCCAAAGAACCCGAGCTGCGCGGTAAAGCCAAAGACTGAACTGCACCAACACTTCACCACCGCAGAGTTCTCCCGCCGGAGAGCTCTGTGTATTTGTGTATTTTTACCAGTTTCCATCGTTTTTTCGGTATTTATCACCATACCCCCGCGTTTTGAGAATATTCCGCTTGTGCAATCCCTTATAATTTACCAAATTTATTGCTTTATTCCGTTAATATTGACAGTTGACGCTTGCTATCTGGTGTGGTATATTGGTAGACGGAACAAAAACTTAACAAAAAAAGTGTGCAAAACCCGCTCCAAACCGAACCACCCTATCAATCGGTTAGACACGGGCAAGCGGTTCCCTGCCGCACCAAATGGCAGTCTGCAACAGGCGGAATGCCGGTTTTTACCGGCTTTGGCAATAAATATCCAAACAAGAAGGAGACTTGAACATGGATTTCCATCTGACCCGTGAACAGGAACTGGTTCGCCAGATGATGCATGACTTCACCGAGAACGAAGTTAAGCCCATCGCTGCGGAAACCGACAAAACCTCTACTTACCCCCGCGAGAACATCGAGAAGCTGTTCGATCTGGGCGTTATGGGCATGGTCGTGCCCGAGGAGTTCGGCGGCGCAGGCGCTGACGACCTGTCCTCCGCTATCGCTATCGAAGAGCTGTCCAAGCAGTGCGCTTCCACCGGCGATATCCTCGCTACCCACAATGGTCTGTGCTGCGGCCCGATCATTGCAAACGGTACTCCCGCACAGAAGGAGAAGTACCTCCGCATGCTGACCGAAGGCACAAGTAGCGCTTTCGCACTGACCGAGCCGGACGCTGGTTCTGACGCTGCAAAGGCACCTGCGTTGCTGAGCTGCAGGGTGACCACTACGTACTGAACGGCTCCAAGATCTTCATCACCAACGGCTACGTTGCTGACGTATTCGTAGTATTCGCTATGACCGACAAGTCCAAGGGCACCAGGGGCATTTCTGCATTTATCGTAGAGAGCTCCTTCCCGGGCTTCTCTGTTGGCAAGCACGAGGAGAAGCTTGGCCTGCACGGCTCCCCGACGGCTGAGATCGTATTCACCGACTGCATCGTTCCGAAGGAGAACCTCCTCGGCGCAGAAGGCAAGGGCTTCAAGATCGCTATGCAGACCCTGGACGGCGGCCGTATCGGCATCGCTGCACAGGCACTGGCATCGCAGAGGGCGCTATGGAAGAGTCCATCAACTTTGCTAAGACCCGTGAGCAGTTCGGCCGTCCGATCGCAAAGTTCCAGAACACTCAGTTCCTCTTTGCTGATATGCATGTTGCAATCGAGGCTGCTCGCCTGCTGACCTACAAGGCTGCTGTTGCTAAGTCTGAGGGCGGCCGCTTCACTGTGGACGCTGCAACCGCTAAGCTGTTCGCTTCCGAGGCTGCTATGAAGATCACCACCAAGCAGTTCAGGTACACGGCGGTTACGGCTACACCAAGGATTACCCGGTTGAGCGCATGATGCGTGATGCCAAGATCACCGAGATCTACGAGGCACCAGCGAGATTCAGCGTGTTGTTATCTCCGGTAACATTCTCGGTAAGTAAGAATAGGAGGAAAACTGAACTATGAAGGCAATTGTTTGTGTAAAGCAGGTTCCGGATACCTCCGGTAAGGTTGCTGTTAATCCCGATGGCACTCTGAACCGCGCATCCATGGCTACCATCATCAACCCGGACGACAAGAACGCGGTTGAGGCTGCTCTGAAGCTGAAGGACGCTACCGGCTGCAAGGTCGTTGTTATCACCATGGGTCCTCCCCCGGCACAGGGCATGCTGCGTGAGCTGATGGCTATGGGCGCTGACGAGGGCATTCTGGTTTCCGCTCGTGAGTTCGGCGGTTCCGATACCTTCGCAACCTCCCAGATCCTGGCTGCTGCTATCAAGAAGTATGGCGTTGACGCTGATGACGTAGTATTCTGCGGCCGTCAGGCTATCGACGGTGATACCGCTCAGGTTGGCTCTCAGATCGCTGAGAAGCTGGACATCCCGCAGGTTTCCTACGTTGCCGGTATCGAGAAGGATGGCGACAAGGTTGTTGTTAAGCGTATGCTCGAGGACGGCCACATGACCATCGAGACTCAGACCCCGTGCCTGCTGACCTGCATCAAGGAGCTGAACGAGCCCCGTTACATGTCCCTCAGCGGCATTATGGACTGCTACTCCGCTCCGGTTTCCGTATATGATTACAACACCCTGAAGGACGATCCGCTGATCGATCCGACCACCATTGGTCTGAAGGGTTCTCCCACCAATATCTTCAAGTCTTTCACTCCCCCGCAGAAGGGTCAGGGCAAGATGCTCGAGGGCGCTGACAAGGCTACCTGCGATGAGCTGGTTGCTGAGCTTCAGAAGAAGCACATCATTTAATCGGAAGGAGAATACTGAACAATGGCTGATTTCAATAATACGAACCTCGCCGATTTTTCCGGCGTATGGGTATTCTGTGAGCAGCGCCAGGGCGAGCTGCAGCCGACCGTACTCGAGCTGATCTCTGAGGCACGCAAGCTGGCAGACGACATGGGCACTGAAGTTTGCGGCCTGCTGCTTGGCGGCAAGGGCGTAGGCGAGAAGATGGCAAAGGAACTGCGCTTACGGCGCTGACAAGGTTCTGGTTTGCGAGAGCGACCTGCTCGAGACCTACACCACCGATGCTTATGCAAAGGTTCTGTGCGACACCGTTATGGCTAAGAAGCCGGAGATCCTGCTGATCGCCGCTACCAACATTGGCCGTGACCTCGGCCCGCGTTGCGCAGCTCGTCTGCACACCGGTCTGACCGCAGACTGCACCCACCTCGACGTAGACGTAGAGAAGTACGCTGCATTCCTGCAGGATGCTTCCACTCTGCCGCAGGTCAGATCGATGCTCTGAACCGCGAGGACCGCAACCTGAAGATGACCCGTCCGGCATTCGGCGGTCACCTGATGGCTACCATTATCTGCCCGCGCTTCCGTCCGCAGATGGCTACCGTTCGTCCGGGCGTACTGAAGAAGGGCGAGTACAACGAGGCTAAGGCTAACGCAGTAGTTGTTGAGCCGGTAGCTTTCGAGCTGTCCGAGGCTGACATCAAGACCAAGGTTCTCGAGGTCGTTAAGGAGCTAAGGAGCTGGTTGACCTGACCGGCGCTGAGGTAGTTGTATCTGTAGGCCGTGGTATTTCCAAGGACGTTGACACCGGCATCAAGCTGGCTGAAGAGCTGGCTGGCCTGTTCGGTGGCGTTGTTGGCGGTTCCCGTGCTGCTATCGACTCCGGCTGGCTGTCTGCTGACCATCAGGTTGGTCAGACCGGCAAGACCGTACATCCGAAGCTGTACGTTGCTCTGGGCATTTCCGGTGCTATCCAGCATAAGCTGGTATGCAGGATTCCGAGTGCATCGTAGCAGTTAACAAGTCTGATTCCGCTCCGATCTTCGACGTAGCTGACTACGGCATCTGCGGCGACCTGTTCAAGGTTGTTCCGATGATGATCGACGCAATCAAGGCTGCTAAGGCTGCTAAGTATCAACTGAATATCGTTCAGATTTGATAGAAAAGCCTCTGTCCGATGGACAGAGGCTTTTTTGTGCTGTTTGGGTTCATTGTTCGGCGCCTGACACTGGGATATTCAGGGTCGTGGTCGAGATAATATTCAACATGGTAAATCCCGTAATAATCGTTTACGATTTTGCGGACATCTTCGACGTATTGATTTGTGGATGTGTCGCTGTATACGCCACGCAGTGTTTTATACGGGTTTTGCTCGAAAGTGGTGATATAGTCCTTGGTTGCAGCCGGAAAATAAAGCGATTGCTTGTAATGAGCCGGCATATGTGCTCCTTTCGATGCCATAAATGCAACACATTCCTTGTCTGGCAGGTCGGACAGCCGGATTCCGGTCTGCATATATTCCGAAACCGGCGGTGTGTTTTTGATCGTTACAGCCATAATCGCAATGGTGGCGAACAGCAGGACGAAAATTGCTTTGATTCGTGGTTTCAGCATGGTATCACCGCCTTGTCTGATATATATTTATTATACTGTAAATCGGTTCGTCCTGGAAGTATAAATTAGAGAAACAATACCGTATCAAACGATTGCACAGACCACATCGTAGGGGAGCACGATTGCAAAGGATTCAGAAGGCATAATTGTTACGCTCATTATCCATTATCAATTCTGCACAAAAAGAGGTACGATTCTCACGAATCGTACCTCTTTTCTTATCCAAACAAGAACTTACTCGTCCTTGTTTTCAGTTTCTGCGGGAGCCTTTGCATCCTTGTGTGTCAGTACCAGCTTGTCGTCGGCGGCATCGAGCGTTACGCTGTCGCCTTTCTTGATCTTTCCCTCGAGGGACTCCTCGGCAACAAGATCCTCGACCTCGTTGGTAACAGCGCGGCGCAGCGGGCGGGCACCGTAAACCGGATCAAAACCAGCCTTAGCCAGATGCTTCTTAGCGGCCTCGGTCCAATCCATGGTGATCTCCATATCCTGCATGCGGGCAGCAACCTTGCGGAGCATGCGTCGGCAATCTGTGCAATCTCGTCCTCATTCAGACGGTTGAACACGATGATGTCGTCGATACGGTTGAGGAACTCCGGACGAACCGCGGTCTTGAG
>ENA-OQIM01000789-OQIM01000789.1-human-gut-metagenome-genome-assembly--contig:-NODE-789-length-11681-cov-7.222001_pt1 | contig 11681 bp, 18 predicted proteins | sample MGYA00242579_ERZ504744 | MGnify/ENA primary metagenome ERZ504744 (study PRJEB26092, sample SAMD00036441) | human gut metagenome | host: Homo sapiens | study: EMG produced TPA metagenomics assembly of...
GGACAATCGGAACTGATGAAATGCTTCTTGCGTGTAAGTATATCATAACTCCGGTTGTCGTTCTATACCGAATCGGAATCCTCATACAAAACTTCTGATAAAAAATTTTCGAGCCTTTGTTCTGCCGCTTCCGGTTTCTTGGAATAGAGCCTTACAATATCTGCCATGTCATTAAAGGCATTAACAGTGTGGGTGATCTCCCGGAGAAACATAATCTCGTTATATTCATCATTCGATTCAAACCCCATTACTTTTGCAATATCAGCTTCATTCGTGTTGCCCTTGTAATTCTTGCAGGCAAACTGGAATGATTCCAGAAACAGGTTATATTGCTTTAACATCAACAGCAGTAAATCTTTGGAAAAAGCATCTTCCTTTTTACTAAGGTCGAGAGGTAACTGTTTGAGAATATCGCCCATTGCATCACGAATCTGTAATTCTTTCTTATCCGTAATATCGGTTTCGTATTCATCGGTTTCCCCTCTGAGCCATTCAATAGATACATGAAGTGCTTCCGAAAGACCTTCCAGCACCATCTTTTTGGTATTGTCAATCGAACCATTCTCATAACGCAGGATTGTGGAAGCTGTAACTCCCATCTTCTCTGCAACATAAGGCTGTGTCAGATTTAATTCCAGACGACGCTGTTTTGCCCTGCTGCCTATCAGCTTGCGTAGTTCTTTATCTTTCATGCTGATTGCCTCCTTTTTCGGTATGTATGAATTATAGCATGTACCTCACATGATTGCAATATGCAATATAATAATTGTTTTTAAAATTTCATAACGCTTGACAACACAATATAAAACCGCTATACTAACAGCACAACATAAATTGCATAATGCAATTTATAAGGAGGTGACAAGATGACGGAAAGAAAGATTGCATTATCCATCGAGGAAGCAGCCGACTATACAGGAATTGGCAGAAACACTTTGAGAAAGCTGGTTGAATGGAAGAAGCTTCCGGTATTAAAGGTCGGAAGAAAAGTCCTTATTAAAACTGACATTCTGGAAAAGTTCATGGAAGCCAACGAGGGGCGTGATCTGAGGGATAAAGGAAATGTAAAAGCTGTCACAAGAAATGTGGCAACTTAAAAAGCGGCTTCCTAAGAAACCGCCAAAGGTTCTATCAGACCGAAGCCATGATATACCTACACGCAAGAGGATTATACCATGTGCTTCTCCTGATATGCAACCGGGAACTGTTGTTTATCGGAAAAAGAAAGGATGAAGACGATATGGCGAAATCAACAAAGACTTATGAAGAAAGAATACGTGCATTAGAGAAAAAGGAACAGGAAAGCATTGAAGCTACAAAAAAGCTCATTGCACAGCGGAAGGAACTGGAAAAGCGAAAGAAAGCAGAGGAAAGTAAAAAACGAACCCACAGGCTCTGTCAGATTGGTGGCGCAGTGGAATCGGTTCTTGGCTGTCCGATTGAGGAGGAAGATTTACCAAAGTTGATAGGCTTCTTAAAAAGGCAGGAAACAAACGGAAAGTTTTTCTCAAAGGCGATGCAGAAAGAGCCACTTACAGATATGGAGGAAGTGTAATGGCGGAGGGAGTGGTTTTTCCATTCCCTTCATTGCCTTTGAATGAAGGGCGCACTTATGGACAACCAGAGGTCGTCCTTATAAGTTTGCCACAAGTGGCAACCGGTCTGCGCTTACGCTTGCCGGGCTCGTTCCGTCGGCGGGGCTTTCAGCCAGACCTGCTCATGCCGCAGGGGGCACTCTTGCGCAGAGGGCGTTCCGACAGCTTCACTTCTGCCAAACCAGAAGAAGATGCTGTCGGAAATCAATGCAGGATACGGCAGAAAGGGGGAATCGTATCATGGCGATATTTCACTTTACAGTAAAGATTGTCGGGCGCAGTAAAGGAAAATCTGTCATATCCGCATCGGCATATCTTAATGGAGATGTGATGAAGAATGAGGAAACAGGCAGAATCAGTTACTATACTTCCAAAAAGGAAGTCGTCTACACCAGTCTGATGATGTGCGAAAATGCACCTCCTGAATGGCTGCATGTACCGGAAGAAAATATAAAAAGGTTTCAACAGTCTATCCGTTATAAAAGAGCGGATGATAAAGATGCCGCACTGGAAAAGTTTAAAATCACATTTCAGAAACAGCGTCTATGGAATGAGGTATTGAAGATAGAAAAAAATGCAGATGCACAGCTTGGACGCTCATTTGAATTTTCCCTGCCGAAAGAATGGAGCAGACAGGAACAGATTGATTATACAACCGAATATATTCAAAAGACTTTCGTGGATAAGGGAATGTGTGTCGACTGGAGCATACACGATAAGGGCGATGGAAACCCACATGTGCATTTACTTGTAACCATGCGACCATTCAATCTGGATCATTCATGGGGCAGCAAAGAAGTCAAGGACTGGGATTTTGTCAGAGATACTGACGGAAATATCGTGGTTGATGAATCCCACCCGGACTGGTGGCAGGATAAGAAAAATCCTGACCGGCATGGAATCCGCATTCCGGTACTTGATGAAAACGGAGTACAGAAAGTCGGGGCAAGAAACCGAAAACAATGGAAACGGGTTCTGACCGATGCTACCGGCTGGAATAATCCAAAGAATTGTGAGTTATGGCGAAGCGAATGGGCTGGGATGTGTAACCGGCATTTATCCATAGACAATCAGATTGACCACCGCTCTTATGAAAGACAGGGCAAATTAAAAATCCCTACGATTCATGAGGGTGCGGATGCAAGAAAGATTGAGGAAAAATATCTCACCGGACAGATATGGAATGGTTCATGGAAGGTAGAGGAAAACCAGATGATTAAAAAACAAAATGCACTACTGCAAAAGGTAATCACAACCTTTGGTAAGGTATCCGGTGCATTGTCAATATGGAAGGAGTGGTTGAATGACATTAGAAGAAAGCAAAGAAGTAATTCCCATGATGGAAGCAATGATTACACAGATAGAGGAACAGCAGAATATCATGGCAGAGATGCTTCAGGAGATACAGGAAAAGGACGAGAAGCTGATGTGCTTTCAGGAGCAGGAAGAACGATTGCAGCAATTAGAGAAAGAATTGTCAGAGCTGCTACAAATCTTACCGGATACAGAAGAACTGTTGATGCTTCTGGAAGAAAAGACAGACCAGATACAGAAACTCACAGACGAAAATCAGCAATGGCAGGAATTGGCACAGAAATTAAACAGCGAGAACCGGCTATTGCAGAAACAGAACAGCGAATTACTGAACTTGAACAGCAATTAGAGAAAGGAAGGTTGATTGATGAACGAATTAAGAAACTCAAAGAGCGACGATCAACTGGAAGAGTTACTTCTGCTGACAGAGCAGATGCAGGAAGAACTCGACCAGAAAGACCGGACTATCCGGGAACTGAAAGTGCAGCTCGACGAATCGCTGACCTTGAACGAGAGGTTAAACAGCGAGAACAGAGCAGGGAACATTCAAGCCTTAAAGAACGACTTGAGGAAAACAAAAGAATTGTTGCAGAGCGAGAAAGAGAAAACGCTTACCGCAAAGGACATGATAGAGGAATGTCGAGATAAGCTAAGGCAGGCAGAAGAGGAACGGGACTATGCACTCTCCCATCAGAAAAAAGTAGAGATACCGGTTGAAAAGCCGGTACTCTATCAAAAGTATCAGAATTGTAATCAGACAGCTTATCTAAAAGCTAAGGAAAGGTATGATACGCAGAGAGAAAAACTGGCAGGCAGATATAAAACAAAAACAGTCATGTATGAAGCATTGATGTTTCTGCTGATATGGTATTCTGTATCGACTACTCTTTTCCAGATGATACGGTCAAAGGTATTCATTTCTGATTGTATGGTATTCTTTGATACAATCGCCACTTTTGTACAAACCATTGCAGGGGGGATTATACCAGCAGCAAAGAACATGGCACAGATTAGTAATGGAATATCCAATCCTGTCGTTGCCGGAATTGTATATTGGCTGATAAGAATATTGATTTGCGGTGGCTGTCTGGTGGGTGCGGGAATATTTTTGGCATTCATCGGAATAAAGATTGTAGGTCTATATAAGAAATACTGTTGGGACATGATTACCATAATGGTAATACTTATAAGCATGGCAACAGCTATCTACTTTGGGAATTGGATAAAGACAGCATTGCCAATCAATCTGCTATTTCTCTTATTATTCGTGCAACTGGTATATGTTGGAATCAGGTGGTATGTAAAGGGATGGCGGGAGGCAAGAGGATATTATTAAAAATCCGATTGTAAACACACAATTTTATGTGCTTAATCACATCTCTTTGCATTTTAATAAAATCCTACAAAATCCTTGAAAACAAAGGATTCATTGTAATGTGTTCGCTTTATCCCTTTATATGATTTCACACTATGTTCCCCTTGCCCTGACTGTTCATAATGGTAAAGCAAGGGCTGGAAAAACGCATAACGCAATACAACAAAGTGTAGCAATTGGGATATTATGAACGAAGAAATCATCTTTTCATAAGCAGTCAATAAGGCTGAAGGAATTAATCTCTGCCGCCTTATTGACTTTCAGGTGGGCTTCAATTATAATTAAATCAGCTGATTTAAAACAAGCGATTTAGTAAAAGGAGAGATAAAGTATGCCACCAAAAGCCAAATTTACAAAAGCAGAAATTATTGAAGCCGCATTAAATATTGTCAGGGCAGACGGATATGAGGCTTTGACTTCAAGAGCGTTAGGAACATATCTCGGTAGTTCGGCAAGACCCATTTTTACTGTATTTAAAAATATGGAGGAGGTTCAGCAGGATATGATTAAATCTGCTAAAGCTCTGTATAAAGAATATGTCAATAAAGGACTAACAACAGAGCCCCGTTTAAAGGGGTGGGTACACAATATATTCTCTTCGCTGTTAATGAGCCTAAGCTTTTTCAACTCCTCTTTATGACGGAGCAAAAACAAATTCCTGACTTATCTGGTGTACTTCCGCTGATAGATGAAAGTTATGAGCAAATTCTATTGTCAATTCAAGATGATTACAAAATTTGCAAGGCAGCTGGGAAAAAACTGTATCATCATCTTTGGATATATACACACGGAATTGCAACGCTTTGTGCCACAAAAATGTGCCGATTTACAGACGAAGAAATCAGTACAATGATTACTGAGGTATGTATGAGTATTTTGAAAAAGCTGAAGGAAGGAGAAAATAATGATTAAAGCGAGAAATATAATAAAATCCTACCAAAACGGAGAAAGCCGATTCCAAGTATTAAAGGACATCAGTCTTGATATTGAGGATAATGATTTTGTGGTTATTCTCGGCGCATCTGGTTCTGGCAAGTCAACCTTTTTGAATGTAATTTCAGGTCTTGAACGCCCTGACAGCGGTAAAGTGTTTTATGACGGAAAGGATATTACAGCACTTTCTGATAATGAATTAACTTCATTTCGTAAGGAAAATGTCGGATTTATTTTTCAGCAGTATTATTTGCTACCCAATATGAGCGTTGATAAAAATGTAAAAATGGGTGCTGATTTAGCAAATAATAAAGATTATAAAAACGTCATTAGAGCGGTTGGACTCGGAGAAAAACTACATAAATATCCCAGCGAACTTTCGGGTGGCGAACAGCAAAGAGTATCTATTGCAAGAGCTTTGGCAAAAAGACCGAGAGTATTATTCTTGACGAACCGACAGGAGCATTAGACGAACAAACAGGACGACAGGTTCTTGATTATATATGTAAACTTCAAAAGGAATATGGTTTTACGATTGTAATGGTAACGCACAATTTGAATATTGCGGAAATGGCAAACACAGTTATAAAAATGAATAGCGGAAAAATATCTGAAATTTACACAAATGAAGCACAAAAGACTGCTTATGAGATAGGGTGGTGATGGTATGCTCGTTGGAATAAAAAATGTTTCAAAACTCATCGGTATTTCCATTATAGCCTGTTGTGCTGTTCTTGTTTGTACAATGTTTCTGAACTTTTATTTTGATGTTCGATTAATTGAGAGTGAAATTACATCTGAATTATCAATGTTTTTTTATAATGCTCAGGTTTCTACCGCAAAAGTCGTTTGCCTTGTAAGTGGCGGATGCTTGCTTTTAACTGCGATTGTTATGTTGTTGTTTTATATTAAGCATTATATTGACACGCATAAGAAGGAACTTGGGATATTAAAGGCGTTGGGATATTCAAATATCAAAATTGCAAAAAGCTTTTGGGTATTCGGAATTAGTATATTTATTGGAACTGTAACCGGATATGCAGGAGCATTTCTTATAATGCCGTGGTTTTACGCTCTACAAAATGAAGATAAAATGCTTCCTGAGATAACTATCAATTTTCATCCAAGCATTTTATTTATTTTGTGGTATTGCCGACTGTGTGTTTTTCGGCACTTTCAGTTTATTATGTCTGGTACAAATTCAAAAAACCTGTGTTGCTGCTTTTGAAAGATAATATGCAAACTGCTTCTAAAACACCAAATCATAGAATCGAAAAAAGCAGTGAATTGTCGTTTGTAGAGTATTTGAAAAGGAATACCTTGAAATCTAAAAAGGCACTTGTATTCTTCATTATTTTTGCTTCGTTTTGCTTTTCAGCTATGACACAAATGTCGTTTAGTATGAAAGATTTATCAAGTGAAATGATGGGTGTGATGATGTTGGTCATCGGACTTGTATTAGCGTTTACAACTCTGTTTCTTGCTATAACTACAGTAATAAACGGAAATACAAAAACTATTGCTATGATGAGAGTATTCGGCTATTCACAGAAAGAATGTTGCAGGGCAATTTTAGGAGGATACAGACCGCTGTCCTATATTGGTTTTATAATCGGAACAGTATATCAGTATGGATTGCTTCGGCTTATGGTGGATATTGTATTTAAGGATGTCGAGGGTGTACCTACGTATAAATTTGACTTTCCTACTATGCTTATTTCTCTTGCTTGTTTTATCACGATTTATGAAATTATGATGTATATATATTCTGAAAAAATTAAGAAGATTTCTATCAAGGAAATTATGATTGAGTAACAGGGGAAAATACATACAAACAATATGGATACAGTGCCCTGTCTGGTGAAAAAAACTGAACAATGATACTGGAAAATACCAAATTTAAAAGTTTCATCTGCATTGTCAGAAGTGAAAAAATATAGAATAATAGGGACAAATAAATCTAAAAGGGTTATTTGTCCCTTATTTATCTTTGAATTAAATTTCTAAGGAATCTTCCGCATCTACCCACATTTGCATCGTTCCATCAAGATACAATCTTGCATATTCAAGTGGTTCATCAATAGCAAGTGCATTTAATGCACAATCTGATCCAGGTGTTGTTTTTAAATTCTTTTCTGCTTCCCAGCAGTCAATGCGGAGCATATAGCCAGCACTGGTATATACATCAATGCTGTTTCTGTGTGGATTGTATTCTGCAAATATCGTTCTCATCGTATCAAATCTCCTTATCGTTCAATCAATCATTTGTTAAAAAAATAGAAGCATTTCAATCAGTTCACCATGTCGTTTTAATTTTGTGTTATACTGTTTTATAGGATTTTCTTGCCCTTGTATTTGCCCTTATCAGAGTTCGTAAACACTGGTGGGACAATATAATACAAGGGAAACAATAAGGGAAAGCTCACCTGCGATAAACTTAGTGTTTTCAAGGGCTTGAGAGATATTTGATAATAAAATATAACAATTATTAAATTCCTTGGAATACATGAAATCTCAATTCTAGTTTGGAGAATTGAAAAAAACGAAATTTACCTATTAAGACATATAAACTCTTGACAATAAAGCTCCTATATAGTATGTTTTTAACAAACTACTATATAGGAGCTTTTGTATGGAAATGAATGGAGGATTTCTTGTCACCAAAATAAAACAGCTTGGAGACCGGATTTTTGAGAAGATTCTCAGTGAAAAGAATATTGATGCGTTTAATGGAGCCCAGGGACGTATTCTTTATGTGCTGTGGCAGGAGGATGGTATCTCAATCAGGTCACTCTCGACTAAATGCGGATTAGCGATAACATCTCTTACTACGATGCTGGAAAGAATGGAAAATCAAGGCTGATAAGCCGTGTTCAGTCTGAAACGGACAAAAGGAAAACACTACTGTTTCTGACTGAGAAAGCACATGCCTTAAAGGGCGAGTACGATTCTGTATCTGATGAGATGGGCAGTATTTACTACAAAGGTTTTTCAGAGGAAGAAATTACCCAGTTTGAGGAATGTCTCGACCGCATCAGAAAGAATCTTGAGGAGTGGCAGAAGTCATGAGTATTTGTATCAAAGAGCAGATTCAGAACATGAATATCGTCATTGGCTGCACAGTGGGGTGTGCATATTGCTATGCCCGCAACAACGTGAAACGCTGGCATATGATTGATGACTTCGCTGCACCTGAATTCTTTCCGGGTAAGCTCAAGATGATGGAAAAGAAACGTCCGCAGAACTTTCTTCTTACCGGCATGAGCGATCTCTCCGGATGGAAGCCGGAATGGAGAGACGAGGTATTTGCAAAGATCCGTGAAAATCCACAGCATCAGTTCCTGTTCCTTACCAAGCGACCTGATTTGCTGGATTTTGATACCGATCTGGAAAACGCATGGTTTGGCGTTACGGTGACGAGGAAAGCAGAACTGTGGCGTATCGACGCCCTTCGGAAAAACGTCAGAGCAAAACATTACCATGTTACCTTTGAGCCGTTATTCGATGATCCCGGCACAGTTGACCTTTCCGGAATCAATTGGATCGTTGTCGGCACCATGACCGGAGCTCAGAGCAGGAAGATTCATACGGAGCCGGAATGGGCATGGTCTCTGACGGACCAGGCACATAAGCTCGGCATTCCGGTGTTTATGAAGGAAGACCTTGTCCCTATCATAGGGGATGAAAATATGATTCAGGAAATGCCGGAAGAATTTAATAAAGTGTTAGAGGTACAGAAATCATGGAAGAAGTAATAAATGGAATCCTCATTCGTGAGGTGGAAACAAAGAACATCATGACTAAGTCTAGTCTGCCGGTAGGCGGTTACTCGGTCAATCCCTATGTGGGCTGTACACATGCCTGCAAGTATTGCTATGCTTCTTTTATGAAGCGCTTTACCGGGCACAAGGAGGAATGGGGCACTTTCCTTGATGTGAAGCATTGGCCGGAAATTAAAAATCCGAAGAAATATGCCGGACAGCGGGTGGTCATCGGTTCTGTGACAGATGGCTACAATCCACAGGAGGAGCAATTCGGGAATACCAGAAAACTTCTGGAGCAGCTGATCGGCAGTGACGCAGATATTCTGATCTGCACAAAGTCGGATCTTGTGGTACGGGATATTGATCTGCTGAAGAAGCTTGGACGTGTAACCGTTTCATGGTCGATCAACACACTAGATGAAAATTTCAAGAACGATATGGACTCTGCTTCGAGCATTGAGCGCCGTATCTCTGCTATGAAGCAGGTATATGAAGCAGGTATCCGTACAGTCTGTTTCGTATCCCCGGTATTCCCCGGTATCACGGATTTTGAAGCAATCTTTGAGCGGGTAAAGGATCAGTGCGATCTGTTCTGGCTCGAAAATCTCAATCTTCGAGGCGGTTTCAAAAAGACAATTATGGATTATATCGCCGGAAAATATCCTGATCTTGTACCACTTTACGACGAGATCTATAACAAGCATAACCGCAGCTACTTTGAAGCACTTGAAGTAAAAGCTGAGAAAATGGCTAAGAAGTATGATTGTGCCTTTGTGGATAATGAAATGCCTTATGGCAGAGTCCCGCAGGGACATCCGGTGATCGTAGATTATTTCTATCATGAGGAAATCCGTGGGACAGAGAATACCGGAAAAAGAAATCGCTAACTTCCAGTTGAACAAAATCGCTGCGCGATGGCCTGCCAAGGCTATGGCGCAGTTTTTCTTTACACTTTAATAAAAAGCAGTGGAAACCAAGTCCTACAAGTAGTATTGTTAAGTCACCACAACCAACAATCAAACAGGATCGACATCCCCACTGCCTATGATAAGAATACCATTGAGCTGCCTTTCTGGCAAGCAGTTTTATTATGCTAATGCTCCTCCATGTAAGCAGTGTTTATACATTTACGATTTACTTTACATGGAGGATTTTATTATGTACGAAGAAATTTTTAATCAGATTGGATCTGCTGCGAATAAACGGAATCTCAAGGATTCCACAATTCATGCATACTGTACCAGTGTTGCTCATTTTTTGAACCACACAGCCAAGGATATAGATGCATTAACAACTGACGATGTTGATACATTCCTAACTGAAAAGAAACTTTCCGGGATTTCACCAGAAACATACAATCACTACCATTCAGGAATCCGCTTCTTTTACAAAAAAGTATTGAAGATGAATTGGGATGATGATGACATACCTCGTATGAAAAGGGACAGAAAGTTACCAGCGGTGCTTACAAAAGCAGAAATATCAGCTATTCTTGATGCTACACCAAATCTGAAGCATAAAGCTATGATCGCTACTATGTATTCAGGTGGACTTCGTGTTTCAGAAGTCACACACCTTCATTATGATGATATTTCACGCACGAACAAAACCATACACATCCGCGATGGAAAAAGCCGATCTGACCGTTATACTTTGCTTGCAGACCGGACGCTTGAAATATTGACAGAATACTGGTTTCAATGTGGCAGGCCAAGAGGGATTCTGTTCCCAAGTTCATGGACAGGGGATTATCTTACAAAAGATAGTGTCATTCAATTTTTTCGTGAAAGCGCCGAAAGAGCAGGCATTCAAAAACACGTCTCCACACATTGTTTGCGTCATAGTTTTGCAAGTCATCTGTTTGAGTCAGGCTGCGATATAAAATATATTCAGGCTCTTTTGGGACATCGTGATCCAAAATCAACAGAGATTTATCTGCATGTAAGCAATAAAACTCTGCTTGGTATTAAAAGCCCATTTGATGAGATGGGTGGTGAATGATTATGGATAAATCATGTACGATACAGGATGTATTTGAACGGTTCTATCCTTCCTATGAAAAGAGGAGTAACCCTCCTGCTCATCACAGAAAAACGGCTTATCACATCAGAAACTGTAAAACAGGAGTTTTTGGTGTAAACATCAGTGTTTGTGAGGACTGCGGATGTATCAGTGTTCACAACAACTCCTGCAGAAGCAGATGCTGTCCCATGTGCCAGGAGTTTCCGAAAGAGAAATGGATTGATGCACAAAAAGAGAACGTATTGGATGCACCCTATTATCATGTAGTATTCACAGTTCCTGAGGAATTGAATTCCATTATTTACAGCAACCAGAAGCTGTTATATGATGCACTGTATCATGCTGCTTCAGCCACATTGAAGGAATTGTCAAAAGATGCAAAGTATCTGGGAGCTGATATAGGGTATATCTGCATTCTTCATACCTGGGGCTCTGCAATGAATTATCATCCTCATATTCATACCATTGTTCTTGGAGGTGGGCTTGATGATGAAAATAAATGGAAAGACACAGGTGGAAATTTTTTTCTCCCATATGGTGTCATCTCAAAAGTGTTCCGTGGAAAATATCTGGATGAGTTAAAAAGCCTGTGGAATGATTCTAAGCTTAAATTTCATGGTACAGCAGAGAAAATATCAGAACAGCTATCGTTTTAAAAGAACTTCTTGATAAGTGTTA
>ENA-OQIM01000790-OQIM01000790.1-human-gut-metagenome-genome-assembly--contig:-NODE-790-length-11680-cov-2.792868_pt1 | contig 11680 bp, 19 predicted proteins | sample MGYA00242579_ERZ504744 | MGnify/ENA primary metagenome ERZ504744 (study PRJEB26092, sample SAMD00036441) | human gut metagenome | host: Homo sapiens | study: EMG produced TPA metagenomics assembly of...
CAACCAGCTGCCAGACTATGCGTATCTCTGCAAAGACCTGCTGAACGGAAAAATGTAATCTATCAAACGAGGTGTCAGGAGCCATACGGTGCTTCTGGCACCTTTTTTGTGGATTTTTTGTGAATTTGATGAAAAAGTCCTTGACAATTTGTCTCTGGAAAGACCGCAAAGTCTATTTTGATATCGGTTGGTGTCCGTCTGGCAGCTTTTAACCTGAAACAGATCGCCAATCTGACCTGTACGGACGAACTGGATTTATACAGTATCGGGGAGAAAAAAGTAGCACTGTTTTGCTGTATTCCGGATGCAGACACCAGTATGAATTATCTGGTCGGCATGATTTACAGTAATCTGTTTCAGACACTGTATTATGTAGCAGACCGGAAGTACGGAGGAAGGCTTCCAATTCCGGTACACTGTATTATGGATGAATGGCCAAACGTAGCCTTGCCGGATGATTTTGACAAGATTCTGGCAACCATGCGTTCCAGAGGGATTTCCTGCAGTATCATCATCCAGAACATTGCACAGATGAAAGCCTTGTTTAAAGACTCGTATGAAGCCTTATCGGTAACTGCGATGAATTTTTATATCTGGGTGGAAATGAAAAAGAAGGACATAAGTATGTCTCGGAATTATTGGGAAAAGAGACATTGGATATCAATACCTACGGACAGACAAAAGGGCGTAGCGGCAGCTATTCGGTGAATTATCAGCAGACTGGAAGGGATATGCCATACTTGTTCGTGAAGAGTTCAGTTGCCTTGAATTTATCATGAACAGGGACACGATCAACTGGATTCTGAAATAGCTGAATACAGGAGGTCGAACATGGAGCATTTACCAAAGAAAATCCATCAAAACGGAATCAGCTACACGCTGGTGGGAGACTACTACATCCCCGATCTGGAGCTACCGGAGGAAAGCCGCCCCATTGGGCGGTGGGGCCGGATGCACAAAGCGTTTCTGCAAGAACACCGGCCCGGCCAGTACAATGCCCTGCTTCTGTCGGGAAAACTCTGGACATATCTTGCTGACCTGAACGAACAGGCCGCTGACCGGCTGGCGTGTATCGTCTCGCAGATGCAGGAGGCGGAGGGTGTCACCGAGGAACTGAAAGCCGTGACCAGCTTGCGTGGGTCGGGGGCATGAACAGCATTCGCAGCCGAGCAGAGGAAATCATCCTCTCTGAGATGATTTTTGTTTAAGGAGGTGCCTGTCTATGAGATACCGTATCGAATACGCCGATGGGCGTTATTGTAACTTTGCCAACGGCAGGGCTGAGCTGCTGAAATGGCTGAAACTGCTGAAGCAAGAGGAAATCTCCGACATCCGCAAAGTATATAAAAGCGGTGTGTCAGATTCCGTCCTGGAAACATACCGGAATTATATCCGCCCAGCATAAGGAGGGGCGCTTATGGGTACAGATATAGAAAAATTGGTTGATTTGATGATTCAGGAGCGGATGCAGAGCCAGTTTGCTAAGTGGCGGGAGGCAGAAACCGGCACGGAGAAAAAAGAGGACTGCCTTCGCTTGGAAAACGAGTATGAAAAAGCAATCAGCGCATTGTCTGAGGAACAGAAGGACGCTGTAAGACACTACTGTGATTCTATTTTCGATTCTGGTGCAGAAAGCGAGTGCTTCTTTTACCGGCTGGGCCTCAAAGATGGCATCCGTCTCTGGAAGTTTATGAAAAAGCTGATGAAAACGGTCAGCTAACGGATGTATAACCACATATTTTATTCCGCCCACAAACGGGTCGAAAGCCGTCCAACGGTACAGATTGGGCGGCTTTCCTGTTATCTGCGTTTCTTCCGCTTGGGCGCATAGTACGGCTGCGGCTTGGCCTTTCCTCTCATGTTGTTGGGATTTTTGAGCATTTTTGGACAGGCTCAGTATCCGCAAAAATGCAGAGAAGTCCTCTGAGGAAATCTTCTCGAAGGGTATCTGCATTCTGTCGCAAAATTCGTGGATTACCACTTCCTCTTGCTGCCCTGTTCGAGCGCTGTTCAAACTTTTCCTTGACGTCATCCAGCGTGGGCTGCGGGTCGGCGGTGGTCTTGTCCTTGCGGTGTGCTTCCCGGATGTCCCGGACGATGCTGTCCAGATCATCGTGCATGACATGGCTGTAAAAATCGCTTTCCTGCACCTGCCCCAGTTCCAGCGTCCGCATATAGAGGTCATCTTCTCCGGGCGCATACTTGCTCATGACGGTCTGCCGGGTGGCCTCCAACACCAGATTCATCTGCTCCACCCGCATATTGGCGATCTGTCGATGCAGATTTCCATATCTATCATCAGCCGCCGGAAATTCGGGTGGGCAGCCAGTTCGCAGAGAAGCCGGTTGTTGATTTTGCCGCTGCTCAAAAGTTCCACCATATCATCACTCAGATGCAGAGATTGAAGTTCTGTGTTTGGGTGATTTTTATTTTCCGTCAGCCCCATCAGATAGTCGGTGGACACGCCGTAAAAGTCCGCCAGCGTTGCAATCGCAAACGGCTGATGTCCTTGTAGTCATCGGTTTCGTATTTTCCCAGCGCGGATTTAGACAGGCCGGTCTGCTCCGCCAGTTGTTCCAGCGTCAGGTGCTTGTCCACCACCCGCAGGTCTTTGAGCCGCTCCGGGATTGTCAGCTTTGCGTACATCCAAAGCCCCCTCTCTCGTTATCTTTTTCAGTGATTACACCCATTATAGCACGATTCCATAAGCGTGGAAATATGCGGATTTCGAGCGTTTTTCCGACGTTTTGGATATACGGGAAAGGGCCTCTTTTTTCGGTAAACTGGTTCTTGCAGACAGGCACAGAACCTTGAAAATCGAATGACCGGCTGCAAGGGGTATGGCCTCCGGGGAAGTGACGCCAGGACAGAAATCGAGCACACCAAAGAGGCCGATACGCCGGGAGAAATTCCGGGCAGGAGCGGCTTGCAGGCAGACCGGCGGACAGGAAACAAGTTTATCATGCGGGGCGCATGGCTCCGCAGCAAAGAAATGGAGGAAATCATTATGACACTGAGTATGAAAGAAAAGAAGATTCTCTACGCTTACGGCTGTCTCAGCCACCACAATACGGTGACACGGCTGAAATGGCTGACGGCTCTGACGGTTGACCCGGAGGCCAAACGCCGGATGCTGGGGCTGGCCCGGAAGGTGGAGACGGAGATGAACGAAAGCTGGTACGAGGATTTTTATCACCATCTGCGCATGGAGATGGACGAGTACCGCCGTCTCAAGCGCAACCTGCGTGTGCTGAAATCTTACACCGATTATGAGGAGGATCTGTATGAAGAAGCTGTCTAAGTATGAGAAAGAAACCATCATCAACTGGAACGAGGCGGAGAACCTTGCCAGCGTCTACACCTTCAACGCCAGCTTGAAGCGCAGGCTGGCTGATTTCAGCCGGAAGTACCCACTGTTGTGCCGGTTGGAGCGCAGCACGCCGGAGGGCAGCGTGACCTATGTGCTGGACAAGTCCCGGCTGTCGATCCGGCTGGTGCCTCCGTACAGCGAAGAACGGAAAGCCGCCGCAAGGGAGTACGCAAAGGAGCATGGCTTTCAGGTGGTGGTAACGGAAGAAAAAATCGCCTAAAATCGGGGTGTTTACGGGAAAAATGACGGGTCTGCACCCGATGTTTTGACGGCAATCCCCGCAGGCGTATTCCGTATCCACTCCCCGCCTATGGGCGCAAATGTGTGGATACGGAGCCGGTGAAACTGGCAAACACCGTTCCTGCGGTGGAAGCCAGCTTCGCCGGTGCGGAAGTACAGAGGCGGCCAGCCCTTTGTGGCGGGGTGCAGGGGCGGCAGCGCACTGCTGGGGTCAAGGGGCAACGCCCATTGGCAGGTTAAGGGCGGCAGCCATTATCGGGTCAAGGACGAAGTGCTTGGCAGGTTGAGGGCAGCCGCCCCATCGGGTCAAGGGTGAAACGCCTTGCCCAGGGAAAGTTGATGCCTGCGTCAACTTGTATTGGGTATTACCTGACGCAAAATTCGCAGGATTTGCGGCTTCGCCGCCCCTTCCCCGGCCCCAGAACATCTTCGCAGGAAGGAGGAAATCTGTTTGAAACTGACACGACACAATGGACGCTCCGGCAAGCATGGCACCTATAATCCCCGCCACAATGACCGCCGGTTCGATGTGGAGAACAGCGAACACATTGACGCAGAACGGGCAAGGCAAAATGTCTACTGGGACTGCTACCGGGGCTTTACCACCCATGAGTTCCGGGAGAACCCGGAGCAGCCGGATTTCAGCTTTGAGGAAATCGAGCGGATGTATTACTACGAGCATTACGGCGGCTATGTGGAAGCTCAGAACGCCCGGAATGAGAAAACCCGGCACACCGAGCGCAACCGCACTGTGGAGGACTTGCTGAAAAACAACAAGACCTGCCCGGAGGAAAGTATCTACCAGATCGGCACGATGGGAGAATCCGTCTCGCCGGATACGCTCTTTTCCATCGTCAATGAGTTTTATCAGGAATTTGAGCGCCGCTTCGGTTCCCATATCCACATCCTGGACTGGGCGCTCCATCTGGACGAGGGGACGCCCCACATCCATGAGCGGCACGTCTTTGACTGTGAGAACCGCTATGGGGAACTGTGCCCCCAGCAGGAAAAGGCGCTGGAAGAACTTGGCATCCCTCTCCCCAACCCGGAGAAGCCCAAAGGCCGGAACAACAACCGCAAGCAGACCTTTGATGCGGTCTGCCGGACGATCCTGTTTGACATCGCCAGACGGCATGGGCTGCATCTGGATCAGGAGCCGTCCTACGGCGGGCGGGACTATCTGGAAAAACAGGATTATATCCTGATGAAGCAGAAGGAGCAGCTTGCGGCGCAGGAGCAGAAGCTGGAAGACTGACGCTCAAAATCGAGGACGTGGAGACGCTGTTAGATGATGTTTCCGATGCGGCCTATGACAAGGCGGTGGAGGTGGTGACCGATACCGTCCGGCAGGAGACACACAAGGAAGATATTCGTCTGGTGGAAGAATCGAAAAAATGGGTGCTTTCGCCGGAGCGCAAGGCCCCGAAGAAGGAGCGTGACTACGCTGCCGCCCGTCTGGATGGAGTGATTACCAAAATCAAACGGGTCATGCAGAACGCCCTGGCAAAAATCCAGAAAACTCTCATGCAGCCGGAGGTCAAGAAGGCCGGTAAGGAGCAGATTAAGGAGAAGGCCAGAGAATCCATCCGGGAGAAGCTGGCGAAAGGCAGGCTGAACGCTGACCGAGATAACCGGGAACGCTGGGAACGTGAGGGGCGGATTGCTCCGAAAAAGAAACACGATATGGAGTTATGAGGCACCTGATTTTCTGCGGAAACGGGTGCTTTTTTCTCTGCCTGGAGGTGAGAAAATCGAATATATTTGAAGCGGTGAAGGAGTCTGTCACCACAAGGCAGGCTGCGGAATATTACGGGGTGCAGGTTGGCAGGAATGGCATGGCCTGCTGTCCCTTCCATGATGACAAACATCCCAGTATGAAGATTGACCATCGGTTCCACTGCTTTGGCTGTCAGGCAGATGGGGATGTGATTGATTTTACCGCCCGTCTGTTTAGTCTGAGCAGTAAGGAGGCGGCGCTGAAGCTGGCGGAGGATTTCTCTGTCCACTATGACGCCAAAGGCCATGACCCGCCCCGCAGGAGGCCGGTCAAGCGAAAAATCAGCGAGGAACTGCGTTACCGGCAGGCGGAGCAGAAATGTTTCCGGGTGCTGTGCAATTACCTGCATCTGCTGGAACGCTGGGAGAAGGAATACGCCCCGCAGACGCCGGATGAAGCGTGGAATCCGCTGTTCGTGGAGGCCCTGCAAAAGAAACCGTACACGGAATATCTGCTGGATATTCTCTTGTCCGGCAGCATGGAGGAACGTGCTTCCGTGGTCGCTGAGTATGGAAAAGAGGTGAGGAAGATTGAGCAGCGAATATCAGAGTTTACCGCTAGCCACCCGGCAGGCCGCCATGAGCGCAGCCGAAGCCTTAGCGCCGGAGCGGAGCGTTGATGAGGTGCGGGAAAGCCTGTCCGTCACCGAGAAGGGCCAGCCCGCCAACACCATCGGCAACTGCCGGACGGTGTTCTGCCATGACCCTCTCCTGCGTGGGGCGATCCGCCTGAACCTTTTGACTGACCGGGTGGACATTGTACAGGATTTAGGCTGGCGCAGGAATACCAGTGCCCTGACGGATACGGACGTGAAATATCTGCTTCTCTATTTTGAGCAGACCTATGGCCTGACCAGTGAGAAAAAGATGACGGCGGCGCTCTCCATCGTGGCGAATGAGAACTGCTACCATCCCATACAGGACGTGCTAAACGGCCTTGTCTGGGACGGGGACGCCCCGCATCCGCTCCTGTCTCCATCATTTCTTAGGTGCGGACGAGAGCGACTATGTGGAGGAAATGCTGAAACACTTTTTGCTGGGGGCTATCCGGCGGGTATTCCGCCCCGGCTCCAAATATGAGGAAATGCTCTGTCTGGTGGGCGGTCAGGGGGCTGGCAAGTCCAGCTTCTTCCGCTTGCTGGCGATCCGGGACGAGTGGTTCAGTGACGACCTGAAAAAACTGGACGATGACAGGGTGTATCTGAAGCTGCAAGGACACTGGATTATCGAAATGTCGGAGATGCTGGCTACCAGCAGCGCCAAAAGCATTGAAGAAATCCGCTCCTTTATCAGCCGCCAGAAGGAAACCTACCGGACGCCCTACGAGGCCCAGCCCAAAGACCGGCTGCGGCAGTGTGTGTTCGGCGGTTCGTCCAACACACTGGACTTCCTGCCCCTTGACCGGGCCGGAAATCGGCGCTTTTTGCCGATCATGATTTACCCGGAGAATGCAGAGGTTCACATTTTGGAGGACGAGGACGCCTCCAGAGCCTATCTTTTACAGGTCTGGGCGGAGGCCATGACGATTTACCGCAGCGGCCACTACTCTATGAAGTTCAGCAAGTCCATCCAGCGCCAGCTGGTGGAGGTGCAGAAGGATTTCATGCCGGAGGACACCGAGGCCGGACAGATACAGGGCTTTCTGGAACACTACACCGGCAGCATGGTCTGCTCCAAACAGCTGTTCAAGGAGGCGCTGGGCCACACCTACGATGAGCCGAAGCGGTGGCAGCTGCACAATATCAACGAGATCATGAACACGGTGGTGACGGGCTGGAAACCATTCTCCAATCCCCGGATGTTCACCGGATATGGCAGGCAGAGGGGCTGGGAACGGGACGTTTCCGGCAACGAACTGCCCGGCAACGAAGATGGATTTGTGGAGCTGACCGAGGAAGAATGCTGCCAGCTGGAACTGCCGAAGGAGTGGATCGCATAAAATTAGCGGTCTGTTGCCGGGATGGTTGCCACTTGGTTGCCGGGTTTGTTGCCGGGGATTCTCCGGTCTGGATACGGAAAAAGCCTGTAAATAAGGTATTTTCTAATATCTATCTCTATCTCCGGCAACGAAAACAACGAGATTTTTCAAGAAAATTGATAAAGTAAGATTTGCAGGTCAGACGGTAGTTTACAGGTTTTCAGAGGTTCGTTGCCGGACTTCGTTGCCAGTGCTGCCGTCTGGCCTGCTACTCTATGGAGGTAGCCTATGGAAAAAAGCAAACAGCAGAAAAATAAAGTCCGTTTTGTGGTGGTGCGGGAGTTCTCCGGGGAGAAGTCCATGCGGGAAGCCTTTGAGCAGCTGATTGAGCGTCAGACCTGCGAACACTTCGAGGAATGGCGTCAGCAGCGGGAAATGGCCGAAAACGCTGCGTAAAAACGGTTGATTCAGGGGCAGGGACATGGTACTATAATGGTATCGTGTCCCTGTTCATAGAAGGAGAACGCTATGAGCAGGAAAAAACAAGTCTATGAGAAAATCACCGCTCTCTACTGCCGCATCTCTCTGGATGACGGCGGCGACAACGAGAGTATGAGCATCAGCAACCAGAAAATCATGCTTCGGGACTTTGCTGAAAAGCATGGAATGTTCCAGTATGAATATTATGTGGATGACGGCTATACGGGCCGCAATTTCAACCGCCCTGCCTTCCAGCGCATGATCGCTGACATTGAGGCGGGGAAGATCGGCTGCGTCATCACCAAAGACCTATCCAGGCTTGGTAGGAACTATATTGAAGCTGGCAGCTATATCGAAATCTTTTTCCCCAAACACAATGTACGCTATATCGCCATCACGGACGGCGTGGACAGCCTGACCCGTCAGGAGATGGACATTACGCCCTTTAAGAATATCCTGAACGATATGTACAGCCGGGATATTTCTAAAAAGGTGCTGGCAGGCATCACCACCCGCTCCCGGCAGGGGAAGTTCTGCGGAGGGACGCCGCCCTTCGGCCTGATGCGTGACCCGGAGGACAAGGGGCATCTCATCATTGACCTGAGACAGCGCCAATCATCCGCAAAATCTATGACTATGCCCTTGACGGGCTGGGCTGCATGAGGATTTCCAAACGTCTGATGGAAGAAAAAATCCCAATCACCCATGTCAAAGCCAACACGGAGTTTGACGCCAACTATTATTTCTGGGGCGGAGCAGAATCAGTCACATCCTGAGAAATCCATTCTATAAGGGCGCACATTTGGTCTTTCGGACGCATCAGAAAGGCATCCGCTCCAACACCTATGACATTATTCCCCGTGACCAGTGGAAGTGATCGAGGCTGCCATGAGGCCATTGTGACGCCGGAGGAATGGGAACAGGTGCAGGAACTCATTGACCGCAGGCCGACCATTCAGGGGAATTCCTGCCCCTTTTATAATCTGTTCCACGGTCTGGTCTACTGCGCCACCTGCGGGAAGTCCATGCAGGTGCGGTATGAGAAAGTGGGCCGAACCGGGAAGAACCGCTTCACCGGCGAAATGCGGGAGCCGATTGACAAGGCGTACTATATCTGCCAGACCTACAACCGCATGGGCTGCAAGGTCTGTTCCAGCCACAAGATCGAGGCCAGGGATTTATACAATCTGGTGCTGAAAGACATTCAGGAACTGGCGGCGCAGGCTATGAAGGATGCCGATGCGTTCTACCAGCGGCTCAGCCGCCGGATGGAGCACCGGTATCTGGTGGACGCTCCCAGACAGAAAAGGAACGCCTGCGCTGGAAGCCCGAAATCAGGAAATTGACGGGATGTTCCTGAGCCTGTACACCGATAAGGCCAAAGGCATCCTGACCGAGCAGCGGTTTGTGAAGCTGACGGCGGCGCTGGAACAGGAGCAGGAATCCAACCAGAAACGCCTGCATGACCTGGCAATGATGCAAGGTCGTGCCGATGCGCAAGAAAGCGAAGTCCGCACTTTTATCAAGGAAATCCGGCGCTATGCCGCCATCGAGGAACTGGACGAGGCGGTGCTGAACCGGCTCATTAGCCGGATTCTGATTGGAGAAATCAAGAAGATTGATGGTCAGAGGACACAGGAGGTTAAGATTATTTACAATTTTGTTGGGGAAATGTCAAGGTAGAATTTAGACGCTAAATACTTTTAATTTATATCAAAAGTGATACAACAATTTTCTTTTAATGCTATCAGGCAATAAAGTTATTCCTTTGGCCAGAGTAAAAGGGATAACTTTATTTTGCTAAAGCATACTAAAAAGGGCGCGTTGCAGAAAATTATCCGCAACACGCCCTCTTCTATAAGTCCTTATGTCAAAATCAAATTATTGGTAATCTTGAATATTGGGATAAGCGGCACCGTTATTATGCGCGTAAGCTGCTTCAAAGTAGTCGAGGCTTTCAAAAGTAATGCCTGATAGTTTCCGACATTCAACACATCAAAAGTTAGATTCAGAACATCACCAGCGGAATATTGGTCAAGAAGATTTCCTGCAAATTTCCATCCTATGTTTTCCTCATAAGTATCCTCGGTAAAATAAAATGTAGTCGCATCCTCAGTCGCATCATACTAATGTCAATAATTATATCAGAGAAATGAACTTGATCTCCAGCATTAAAGTCTTTTGAGATAATCTACAGTTTTTCCATCAGCAGGATTAATAAATTGAGCATTAAGTTGTGTCATATCAACAACCTCTGGAGGAAGAGAATTAAGTCTGTAAGATTCTGCAACAGAGAATTGATAAACTCTGTTATTATCCCCAAAGTAAAATCCATCTTCCGTCATAGGAACACTTGAACGAGCATTGGCATTGTAATAATGGGCATAATACAACTGCCATTTGTATGTCTCAGTTGAAACAAACTGTGCTTTCCATGTACCAGAACTGTCTCCTGCTTTCTTTGTATAAAACATATACTGATTTGTACCAGTAGTTGCTTGACTTACCGTATCACCAGAGGCATCTGACAAGATGAGTGCAATCTGTGTAAAAATATCGACAAAGATAATCCTATGTCCATGCATACGGATAGAACCAACGCTGTTATCTACTTCTGGACGAAAATAAACCTCAGGCCCCATATCACCCGTGTTATATTCTATGCTAGGTGAAACAAGATAGGCCCAACTACTATCCTTTTCACTCTGTCCATCGAGATCGATAAGCTTTTCCACATAATCTGAAGGATAATCCAGCCAATCTTCCACTAATTCACTTTGCTTGCTTCAGCAGAAGAACTGATATTCTCGTTGTCGGCATAAGCAAAAGTAGTGTTAGAAAAACTTATGCACATAACCAAGGAAAGAGTAAGTGCAACAATCTTACGTGTTAGCTTTTTCATTAAAAGCCCCCCTTCTCTTATAAAACCAAAACAATAATGCAAATGATGGATGCAATAAAAAAGAATACTCCAGCAACCCGCATCAAACCAAGATATAAATCTGTAGGTTCACCGCCTTTTACAGAAAAGAAGTGTCAATTTTCCATAAAAGTTCCGGCTTAAAAATCATAAAAAAACTTAATAGAAGCAAAAGGATAAGCCATATGTTATCTATGTATAACACTTCCTTTCTGCTAATACTGAAAATTCAAATAAAAAAGCGCATAAGTAGACAAATAATCATGCCTAACTTATGCGCAAATAGAAACAATTTTAATTCTAAGCCTCCAAAGCTGGCAGCGTCGGTAAAAATGCTCCATTATTAAGTTAGGCAACTTAACCTTAAAACAAATCATCGGTCTTACCTCCCAACAATATAAATTTCGACTTTTCACTTTTATTTTATCACCTAAAGCAGAACTTGTCAATGAATTTGTCTAAAATAAGTCGATTTTCTTTTTTGATTATGTGCATTTTTAACTAATAGAAAGAAGTTGTATTGAGGGCGATTGGTGTTCCTTATTCCATATGTCGGAACTGTATGAAGTGAAAATAGTTTATCCGTTGAAGAGTCACTCCACAGGTTATGCTTGATTCTTTCAAAGTTATGTTTCTATAATATGCATCCGTACTGTCATATTATAATTCACATTATTGGATAATATAAATTGACAAGTATAAGATAAACAGACAAGGAGTCGCTGCCACCCGTAAAACGGGTGGCTCGGGACGCAGGCTTTAAGCCCACTCTACTTGGCCGCGCCTCAAGGCGCTAGCTTTCTCTTTTAGGCTATACTAAAGTTTTTATTTCCCTGGTACAACCGGGGATTTTTTTGCTTCAAGCCGCCAATTAGAACGCAGCCACAAAGATTTTTCTTTGCGGCTGCCGTTTTCTTGAATTCATCACTTGACAATGTGGCAAAGAACTTTTAACACCGGATGAAATACGGCTTTT
>ENA-OQIM01000792-OQIM01000792.1-human-gut-metagenome-genome-assembly--contig:-NODE-792-length-11654-cov-2.366270_pt1 | contig 11654 bp, 16 predicted proteins | sample MGYA00242579_ERZ504744 | MGnify/ENA primary metagenome ERZ504744 (study PRJEB26092, sample SAMD00036441) | human gut metagenome | host: Homo sapiens | study: EMG produced TPA metagenomics assembly of...
ATGAATTTCTGGCAGATGTAGATATTGTTTATATCAAGACATCGCTGAACCGGAGAGCTGAATATATTGAGCGAGCGCTGAAAAAAGGAAAATATGTGATCAGTGATTCGCCCATGACACTTTCCTCAGAGAAACTGCGCTACCTGTTTCAGGTGGCAAGGGAGAACAATGTGGTTCTCATTGAACGGACCACACTGGTCTACCTGCGGGCGTTTAATCAGCTGGTATGGCTGGTACACAGTAACCTGGTGGGAGATCTGGTAAGTGTCAAATGTGCAATCTCCCAGGATGATTTCGAGGGCGGCAGGACTTTTAATGAGACGGTCTGCACAGCTATCTGCGCAGTACTGAAACTGCTGGGAAAAAAATGCCAGGATATCAACACCAATGCGGTCCGCAATCAGGAAGGCCGTTTTGTATATGATATGATTTCCATGAAATACGCCGGTGCACTGGCGACTATTGAGATCGGAACAACGGTTGACATTGAGAATGAACTTGTGATCATCGGAAGCAACGGCAGGGTAACTATCCCTAATGACTGGTGGAACACCGGATACTTTGAAGCCAATATTTCAGGAAAAGAATTTCTGAAAAGGTACAGCTTTAACTTCGAGGGAAATGGTTTCCGCTATCTGCTGCAGGAGCTGATGATCATGATCAGAGACAAACGGACAGAATGTACCCGGCTTTTCTATGATGAGTCGGTAAGAATAATAGAAATTTTGGAAACAATCAACAGAAAGGACAATTCATGACGGAGAAACAGAAATACCTCCTGAAGCTTTTCAGGGAGGTTGATGAAATCTGCAGAGAACATAACCTCAGATACGTGCTGGCAGGAGGCTCCCTGATCGGAGCTCTCAGACATGAGGGATTTGTTCCCTGGGATGATGATGTAGACCTTTATATGCCACGTCCGGACTGGGAGAAATTCATAGAGATATGCAAAACAGAACTCCCGCCTGACAGAGAGATACAGTGTTCGGAGGTGGACAGAAACTATACAAATTCATTTCCACGCTACGCATCCACCAATACCTGTGCCATCCATAAGAGCCAGATTATCGGGAAGGACTGCGGCGGAGAAATCATAGACATTCTTACACTGGATCCTGTTCCGGCTGACGACAAAGAATACGAGAAATATAGAACACACATGATGATCTACTCAGATCTTATCAATATTTCTGTAGGCTACAGCGACCGCTGGGAGATACCTGCATCCATGTATCTGAAGTATCTTCTTTCTTATATTTTTCTTGGTAAAAAAGAACACTGGCAAAGCTTGAGAAGATCATGTTCTCTTATAAAGAAGAGGAATGTGACCGTTATGCCATGCGTTGGGGCGGCTGCCCATTTCTTTTTGATAAGGATATGATGTTCCCTGTAAAGGATGGCATCTTTGAGGGAAAAAAGGCAATGATCCCAAATAAGTGCAGTGACTATCTGATCTGGCATTATGGAGACGAGTGGTCATATATGCTCCTCATGATAAGAGGGAGGGTCATGTAGCAGTGTGTGTAGATGATCTTCCTTATCAGGAGCTACGTGAAGAATACATGCCGAAGATCAATAAGGAAAGATTGCGCTGGGACAGTGTGTTCCGAAAGTTCTACAATATGCGCATTGCGAAAAAAAGCCATAAGGTCCGCCAGGATGGGCTTGCAATGAAAGCCCGCGCTGTTGCACTGGACCTGCAGAGAGCGATCGATGAATCAGGACTTAAGATCAGTGAGCTGGTGGAAAGCAGATCTTTCCGTAAGCTGAGTGCACTTTTTGGCTCTTATTATAAGAATCAGCTCAGTGCTGACTTTATCGGAAGAGAAGACTATACCAACATTTATGCTTTTTATCATCCAACACTTGTGGAGATACCTGACGATGTATTCTATGCGGCAATGCTTACTCTGTTTTATACAGAACGTGTGTCAAAGGCATATCGGATGATGCAGGTCCGTCAGCAGCTTGACCATCTGAGTCCTGAGATGGAGGGACTGAAAGAAGATATTGAGTTTTTCAGGAAAGCTGCGGATCATTATGAATTCCATCGGATAAAGGAGGCAGAACAGATCGTCAATGAGCTTCTGAAGAAATATCCGGGACATCCGGGATTTATGAAATTTAAGTGCAGGTTCCTGATGGAGGATGCGGGAGAGAACCGGATCGAAGCAGAACGTTTTCTTGATAAGGCTCTTAAGATGTTTCCTGAGGATGGTTATTTCCTGAAATATAAGGCAGATATCCTCTGGATGGATGGCGAGATGCAGAAAGCGGCAGAGCTTTATCTTCAGGTAAAGAATAAGACAACTAACGGAATTGTATGGATGGAGATGGACAGATTCTTCAGAGGATACAAATCTGAAATCCTGAAAAGCTGTGAAGAGCTTATTGCAAACCACAACAAGAAGGAGGCTCTCGCATTGATGGAGCTGTGGAGTCGTCTGATACCTGAGGATGATGATATCCAGGGAGCATTATATCTGGCAAAAACAGTGTGTGCACGTAGCAGAGCGAGATAGAGAAAGAAATCGGTGAAATCCGGCTGTGATCGGCACACAGATGATCACGCCAGTCAGTGTGGAGAAAAATCCGGGAAAAAGCAGAAAACAGATAAAATCAGATAGAACATCAGATGAAACATCGGCTGATGATGTGAATAAAAAAGTATCAGATCCGTCAGCAGAAACTGAAGAAGTTAAAGCGCCGGCGGATATACAGGTTAAGTTTCAGAAGAACATAAGATGTACAGGAAAGCTCTTACAAGAGCATGGAAGCGGCTGGGGTATTCCGATGAGCTTGCAGAACTGCGCACCCAGATCATCTGTACAGGTGAGGAGAGCGAACTGGAGTGGCTTGCAGAACAGGTACGAAACCGTCAGTTTCGCAGAAAAGAGAAAGCCTGCGCTTATAAGCTGGTGGGTGATGTCAGGATGAAACAGGGACAGACCAGGGAGGCTTTTGCAAATTATAAGAAAGCACTGGAATATGAGATGCCTTCTTATGTAAGAACAGAGCTGTACCGTATTTTTATCAATGATCTGAACGATGGCAGCAGACAGGCGAAAAGCTTTGGAAAGAAGACGGATATTACAGTTGTGCTTGATAAATGGCTTGATAAATATGAAAGTATTGAAGATATTAAGAAGATCGTGCAGACTGTAACTGTTAAGTGACATCAATAGAAATGGAGTAAAGAGTTGAACAAAAAACAAAAGGTGATTTTATCATTATTACAGGAAATCGATGAAATATGCCGCCGGAATAAAATAGAATATTACCTCTCTCCACGACTGACACTCTGCGCAGTGGAAGGGCATCCTTTCCCACAGAATCCCATGTTTGGAGTTGTGCTGATGAAAACAGCGGATATGGAACGGTTCCGTCTGGCTGTGGATGAAGATCCAAGGGAAAAGAGAGCACTGGAATCCATGAAGAGCCACAAATGGTTCTCAGGATTTTATCTGAGATACACCAATACAGATACTCTGTGCCTGAATCTGGACAACACCAGAGACTACGCATTCCCGGGAATAGGAGTCAATATTTTTCCGCTCAGAACGCCGGCAGCTTCTGTAAAAGCAGAACGCAGATTATCCAGAGATGAGAATGCATGGACAGAGCTCTGTCATATCAACTATGCAGATAGAAATTTCAGGAGCAGGGTGAACCGTACAATTATGCGGCTGCAGTGCATGATAACCGGGCGCCAGGGACAGGCTGCACATTTGTATGACAGGCTTGTCAGATCCTGCCAGCAGCCCGGAGCAAATAAATATATCCTCAAAAGAAGAAAACAGACTACCGTTTTCCCTGCAGAAATTTTTGCGCAGAGTAAACGTGTCACTCTAGAAGGTGCAGAACTCCAGGTTCCGGCAAAAACCGCAGAGTATCTTACCATAAGCTATGGAAAGAATTATAAAGATGCAAAGGAACCCCGCTATGTGACACCCATTGCGTTGGTGGTCAGTGCGAGAGTAAGCTATACACAGTTCTGGAAAGAATCCGGAAACTTTGAGAAATACTGTAAAGAGCGAATGAAAAATGCCCGCAAACTTGCCAGAAGCAGGCGGCACAAAGACTATTTCAATGAATGCTGGGATTATGTAGAGTTCTGTGGGGAGCGCCTGAATCTGAGTGTTTCCTATGAGAAGCAGAAAGACTACATTAAGAACTTGTATAAGAATGAAGATTATATGACACTTGAGAGGGTATTTCGTCCCTATTTCAAGATGATGCAGAAGAGTCTGCAGAAGAATGAACTCTTTGCAGAGGACGAAGAGATTTTTGACATTTATGTAGACGTACTGGAGAAAACAGGAAAGACAGTACAGAGAAGTAAGATCGGCACGCTGATCTGACGGGAGGGAACATGAAACTTTCAGATTATATTGTTACGTTTTTGCAGAAAAAAGGAATCCGCCATTTCTTCGGCTATCAGGGAACCATGATCGCACATCTGGTAGACTCCATTGAGAGAAATCCGGAGACAGAGAATCATTCCGGTTACAATGAACAGGGGCAGCTTTCGCAGCCTGCGGATACGCACAGGCGAAGGAAGAATGTGCCTGCGCCTATGCTACCAGCGGACCGGGAGCCATCAACCTTCTGAGTGGTGTGGCAGATGCCTATTACGACTCTCTGCCTGTGATCTTTCTGACAGGGCAGCTGAACACGTATGAGTACTCCGGGATTAAAGGACTGCGTCAGCAGGGATTTCAGGAGACAGACATCGTGGCAATGGCGAAACCGATCACCAAATATGCTGTTCAGATACGAAACCCTGAGGACATTGTGGAGGAATTAAATAAAGCATACCATATTGCAACCACAGGACGCAGAGGACCGGTGCTTATCGACCTTCCCATGAATATCCAGAGAAGTGAAGTGGAGAATCCGGTCTATGACATGACTTTTGAGGACAAACATACAGATGCAGCTGCAGCACAGCAGGCGCAGATACGATTCTGGAAGCACTGGAACAGGCAAAACGTCCGGTGATCATGCTGGGCCATGGCGTGGACAGCAGCTTCAGCCAGCAGAAACTGATCCGCTTTGCACAGAAGAGACAGATTCCGATCATCACCAGCGTTCTGGCGAAATCAGTTCTGGGATACGACCATCCGCTGAATTTCGGGTGCATCGGCGGTGCCTATGGACACCGTTATGCAAATATGATCGCCAATGCAAAAAGCGATCTGCTTCTCTGTTTTGGCATTTCTCTGTGTACCAGACAGATCGGAACCAAAGTACATGAATTTGCCAGAGGTGCAAAGATCATACGTATAGATATTGATCCATACAATCTTCAGAGAGATATCCATGAGAATGGTATCAATGAAGTGAAGCTGCAGGCAGAGACAGGTGCAGTAATCGATTGTCTTGCAAAAGCAGCAGCTCCGGATACAGAGGGGATCAGTGACTGGCTGAATGTCTGCACAGAGATTAAGGAAAATCTTCAGGCAGTTGATGATGCCACGCCGGAAAGATATCCGAACCGTATGATCGCAGACCTCAGTGATATGCTGGAGGATACCTCCGCGATCGCAGTGGATGTAGGACAGCATATGGTGTGGAGTTACCAGTCATTCAAGAATCATGAAGGACAGAAACTTCTCTTCTCCGGCGGACATGGAGCTATGGCTACGGGCTTCCGGCAGCTATCGGAGCGTATTATGCAACCGGAAAACCGACCGCCTGCATCTGCGGAGACGGTGCACTCCAGATGAATATCCAGGAACTGGAGTGGGTGAAGAGAGAGAATCTTCCTGTTAAGATCATGGTTATGAATAATGAAGCACTTGGCATGATCCGTCACCTGCAGAGAGATTATTTTGATTGTCTGTTCGCAGGAACCACAGACGGCTGCGGTTTTGCTTCCTGTAATTTCGCAGAGGTGGCAAAGGCTTACGGCATTCCCGCACTGAGAATGCTCTGCGATGCAGTCAGAGAAGAAGCACCGGAATTTCTGGAAGGGGAAGGCCCGAAACTTCTGGAAGTTATGCTGGAGCATGGAACTTTTGCATATCCCAAGACCTGTCTGGGTGAACCGATCCATAATCAGCAGCCATATGCACCGAAGGAAGTTTATGACAGACTGATGGAATTGTAGGAGTGAAGAATATATTTCGGTAATGTGGAATATATAGTATAGAAGGAATTTTTTTGCAGGCAGTCCGTTTTATGGAAGTGGGGAGACTCCCGCATGACAGAGAACAGATCTGTCTGTATTATAGATGAATAAAAAGAGGGAATATAAAATGAGCAAGGTAACAGTGATCACAGGCGGCACCTCCGGAATCGGACGCGGTATTGTGGAGAAGATACTGGCAAACTCAGCAGAAGATGATATGATCTTTGCCACTTACGCTCACAATGCATATAAAGCCAATGAATTCTGGGACAGCCTGAAACCGGAAGACCAGGAGAAGCTTATTATTCTGAAAGCGGACATGTCTTCCTATGACGATATGATGAATTTCGTCGGAGAAGTAAAAGAGAAAGCAGGACACGTAGACTGGCTGATCAGCAATGCGGGAATCAGCACTTACGATAAATTTCAGGATTACACTTTCGAGGAATGGAATAATATCGTAAATACCAACCTGTCTGTACCTGTATTTATGACCAAAGAATTTATGCCTGTTATGACAGAAGGCGGAAGAGTACTCTTCATGGGTTCCTATGCAGGGCAGCAGGCATACTCCTCCTCTCTGGTATACGGCGTGACCAAGGCTGCCATCCACTTCCTTACCAAATCGCTGGTAAAGGAATTTGAGCCAAAAGGCATCACAGTCAATGCCATTGCCCCCGGTTTCATCCAGACGCCCTGGCATGAGAACCGCACACCGGAAAGCTACGAACGCATCAACCGCAAGATCGCACTGCACAGATTCGGTGAGATCAAAGACGTGGCAGATATGGCGTACAGTATACTTACCAATAACTACATGAATGGAAGTATTGTAGATATCCATGGAGGATATGATTACTTCTGATAAAGTTAAAAAAAGAATCCCCGACAGATTTTTCTGGCAGAAACTTCGGTTTCTGGTGTTTCGGTTGTTTTTCAGTTTGTAAATGTAACAATCTTATCATCATCTGCCACCTGAGATTCAGATTTATAGTCATTTTTCCCAACATTACATTTGCTTTTGACAAAAGAAGAGTATTTCTTCTGTTTGACAACCTCCCCACAGGTCCATATAATGAAATACAAGACATAACTGCCAGTCTGTAGAAAGGACTGGCAGTATATGACTTTATCATAGGCAGAACGAGAGCGGAGGAGAGAAAGCTGCGTATGAAAAGATTTGATGATAAGAACGGCACAGATGATAAAAAGAAGCGAAAGCGGATTCTGTTTATGGCAGGACTGATTGCAGTGATCATCATTACAGCTGCATTATTTTATTTTAACAGTTTTGTGATGGAAACAGAGAATTCCAGAGCCAGAGATTCTCTGCTGGAATGGACAGAGCAGAATGCAGCACTTGTCGGAAGCCGGATTGATATGTACTATGATTTTCTGGAGTGTGCGGCAGATTATATCAGTGATATGCCTTTAGATGAAGTACAGACAGAGGAGATGCTGAGGGAGAAATTTCATCGTCACACAGAGAAGTTTGATTCGCTGAAGATTATCAGTGAGGATGGCCGTTGCGTGCAGGACGGACAGGCTTATTCCCTGAAAGAATACTTCCTGATGGCTATGTTAGGTAACAGGGGGCTGGCAGAAAATGGATATTCCTACGCGGATGGAGTGATATTGTCAGTACCTGTCAAAAATGAGGCACAGCAGATTAAGGGAGTGCTCTGTGGGACGCTTCCGTGCAGCAGTCTGGACGTATATGGACAGGCAGACCGGAGAAAAGGATATGCCGGTCTTTTTGTGACAGACAGAAGTGGGAAATATATTGTGCCTGATGGTGGCAATGACACTTTTGATAATGATTTCCTGACCTGCTGGAGGGGCGTGAACTGAGTCTGCCGATTTCCGATATTAAGTCCCAGATGGACAGTGGATTCCGATATTACTTTGCGATTTCAGATGAAGATGGAGATTATAGTGTGACTGGCGGCACTGTGACGGTACGAAGCTGTTTGCGGTAACAAGGCTGATAACAGGTATATTCATCAGACAGGACTCAGATACCGGATATGGGTATTTGTGAGTTACTCTGGTGATCATCCTGAGTCTTATAGCAGTTATTGGAGTTTATCTGTATTTCCGTCGTGAGGACAGGATCGCTATCCGCAATCTGAACCGTCAGCTCACGCTGAATGAGGAACTTACCGCATCACAGCAAGGGAGAGTGATCTGTGCGTTTTTACCTATGATGTGGAAACAGAGCAGATACAGTTTCTGAATGACAAATATCAGAATCTGGGGCTGGATCAGTCAGAACTCAGCGTACCGGTCCTGCTTCGGAAAATCAGGGAGATTAATCCGGAAACCTGTTCTGTGATCAGGGATATATTTGCCAGGGTAGATTCTGCTGAAGCTTTGCATTCACAGAAGGTGAAGGTGTGGGCAGGAGGACGTATGCGGTATCTGCAGGTCAAGACTACGATCTGTACGATGAATCGGGAAAAGTGTCCCGTATGGTCGGCAGTATCGAGGATGTTACGGATATGGAGAATGATATGCTCAAGCTTCAGAAGGAGGCAAGGACGGATCTTCTGACAGGTGCCATGAACAGGGCAGCGGGCACATCTGCCATCAACGGATGCTTGTGCAGGAACTTCATCCGGGATGTGTAATACTTTGCTATTGTGGATCTGGATAATTTCAAAACGCTCAATGATGTCATGGGACATATGTGGGGAGACAGGGCTCTCTGCGAGGTTGTCTGATCATGAAGAAGCATTGCAGGGCTCAGGACATCGTCTGTCGTCTGGGCGGTGATGAGTTTGTGGTATTTCTGCCGGATATGACCAGGGAAGCGGCGGAGGAGAGTCTGCGTGTACTTTCTGCGAAGCTGCATATTGATTATGTGAAAGAAAACTTGGAGGTAATGATCTCCGCATCTATGGGGATTGTTTTCTCAGATGGAAGAGATATCACTTTCCAGGACCTGTATGAGGAGGCAGACGGATGTCTGTATCAGGTGAAACGTACCTTCAAGGGTTCCTATCATATTTCAGACAAAGCTGATCGGTTAAAGGCAGATTAGGGAAGTTCCTGTAAAAAATATGCGATGAAATATAGGCATAAATAATAAGAAAAGACTTGACTTAGGCATGTCATATGTGATAAACTTGACAAGCGACATGGAAGTTAGGTCTTTTTTTTTATGCCCGAAAAGATGACGGATACATCGTCCGGCATGAGGAAAATGACCATGCAAATGAAAACACTGGAGGTGGAAGTTGTGCGCGTTAAGATTACATTAGCATGTACCGAGTGCAAGCAGCGTAACTACAATATGACTAAGGAGAAAAAGAACCATCCTGAGAGAATGGAAACTCAGAAATATTGTAAGTTCTGCCGCAAACACACTCTGCATAAGGAAACAAAGTAATCCAAGGTAACTGGACGAAACAGTTACTCACAGAGAATTGTGAGGTCAGGCTATGCAAGGAAATGAAAAATCTGCTGGCAAGAGCCAGAAGAAGAGTTGGTTTCAGGGACTTCAGTCAGAATTCAGGAAGATTGTCTGGACAGACCGCAATGAACTGATTAAGCAGACTATCGTGGTAGTTTGCGTGTCGATCGTGCTTTGCGTACTGATCAGCGTCATGGATTCATTTATTCTCGAAGGCATTAATCTTTTAATGAAATAAGGATAAGGTGATTGTATGTCAGAAGCGAAATGGTATGTTGTTCATACTTATTCCGGGTATGAGAACAAAGTAAAAGTCGATATTGAAAAAACCATCGAAAACAGACACCTGGAAGACCAGATCCTTGAAGTTCGTGTTCCGCTGCAGGAAGTGGCTGAGCTGAAAAACGGGGGCTCTGAAACAGGTTCAGAAGAAAATGTTTCCTGGCTATGTACTTCTCAACATGGTTATGAATGACGATACATGGTATGTTGTCCGTAACACCAGAGGTGTGACAGGCTTCGTTGGACCAGGGTCCAAGCCGGTACCGTTGACCGAGGAAGAGATGCTTCCTCTTGGTATCAAGAAAGAGGAAATTCAGGTCGATTTCGCAGAGGGTGATACAGTTGTTGTCACAGGCGGTGCCTGGAAAGATACCGTTGGTGTTATCACTGCCCTTAATGTGCAGAAACAGACAGCAACGATCAATGTTGAACTTTTCGGCCGCGAAACGCCGGTAGAAATTAGTTTCGCAGAAATCAAACAGATGTAACAAGCAAAGGTAACAATATCGTGGGAGGGACCATAAACCCCCGCCAATACCACATAGGAGGTGCCGAAAATGGCAAAGAAAGTAACAGGATATATCAAATTACAGATTCCGGCTGGTAAAGCAACTCCAGCACCACCTGTAGGTCCAGCTCTTGGACAGCACGGTGTAAATATCGTTCAGTTCACAAAAGAGTTCAATGCAAGAACAGCAGATCAGGGAGACTTAATCATTCCTGTAGTTATCACTGTTTATGCAGACAGAAGTTTCAGCTTCATAACCAAAACTCCGCCGGCTGCAGTTCTTCTTAAGAAAGCTGCTAAGATCAAATCCGGTTCCGGCGTACCGAACAAGACAAAAGTTGCTAAGGTTACTAAAGCTCAGGTTCAGGAAATCGCTGAACTTAAGATGAAAGACTTAAATGCAGCATCCCTTGAAGCAGCTATGAGCATGATCGCTGGTACTGCAAGAAGTATGGGAATCGAAGTAGTTGATTAATTTTAATATTAAATAGTAAGTGGGAGGGCGTTCCCCGCAAATACCACAGGAGGTTATAGAAATGAAACGAGGAAAGAAATACGTGGAAGCTGCTAAAGCAGTAGACCGCGCTACATTATATGATACCGCAGAAGCTATCAGCTTAGTTAAAAAAGCTGCAGTTGCTAAATTTGACGAAACTATCGAAGTTCATATCCGTACAGGCTGCGATGGACGTCATGCAGACCAGCAGATCCGTGGTGCAGTAGTTCTGCCACATGGTACTGGTAAAAAAGTTCGTGTTTTAGTATTCGCTAAAGATGCTAAAGCTGAAGAAGCAAAAGCAGCAGGTGCTGAATTCGTAGGAGCTGAGGATCTTATTCCGAAGATCCAGAACGAAGGATGGTTAGACTTTGACGTTGTTGTTGCAACTCCAGATATGATGGGTGTTGTAGGTCGTCTTGGTCGTGTACTTGGACCGAAAGGTTTAATGCCAAACCCGAAAGCTGGTACAGTAACAATGGACGTTACTAAAGCAGTTCACGATATCAAAGCAGGTAAGATTGAGTACCGTCTTGATAAAACCAACATCATTCATGTTCCGGTTGGTAAAGCATCCTTTACAGAGGAACAGTTAAGCGACAACTTCCAGACGCTGATCGATGCTATCGTTAAGGCTAGACCAAGCACACTGAAAGGTCAGTATTTAAAGAGCGTTGTTATTACTCCGACAATGGGACCTGGTGTGAAGATCAACCCGATGAAATTAGCATAATAGATTTTAGCAATTTAAGACTCCCGGGGATTCTCCGGGGGTCTTTTTGCGCTTCTTTAGGTGGCGAGTATGGGGACGACGCAGGAA